>ENA-OQJI01000065-OQJI01000065.1-human-gut-metagenome-genome-assembly--contig:-NODE-65-length-22780-cov-1.039465_pt1 | contig 22780 bp, 23 predicted proteins | sample MGYA00242602_ERZ504768 | MGnify/ENA primary metagenome ERZ504768 (study PRJEB26092, sample SAMD00036368) | human gut metagenome | host: Homo sapiens | study: EMG produced TPA metagenomics assembly of...
AAAAATGGTAGGCGTAGCGGGCTACGCCGAGGCTTTTATGCTGTGCAATCAGATTCGCAGACAAGTGAGTGGTATAGTTATTTCGAAAACGATGTACTAGCTTCGGAAGGCGGAAAACAGTCCCAAAAAGTGCAACAATTTTCTGGAAAATATGCTATAATCTGATCAAAGTAGAGAAAAGCGGAGAGTAGAAATGAAAAAATTACCAGAATCAGAACAGGAAATTATGATGATTATATGGGAATATGAGGAACCTGTCAGTCGATTTCAAGTTGAAGAAAAGTTGAATGTAGAGAAAAAATGTTGCACCGAGTACCATTTTAACATTGCTTACTCGTTTGGAAAAAAAAGGATTTATTCAAAAAGTGAGGAACGGGAAATCAATCTTTATGTACCATTAGTAGAAAAAGAAAATTATATAGGCACGGTTGGAAAAAACATGTTAGATAAAATGTTTCAAGGGTCATTAGCAAAATTCGCATCGGCACTGTATGATGGAGAAAAACTTAGCTCAAAAGAGGTTAAGCAATTGCAGGAATTTATTGACAGACAAAAATAGAAAAAGTGGTGTAGAGGATATAGTTACAGATGGCATTTATCATAAAGTGGAATCTTTCAATAGGCATAGTCGCATTTATGGCATATGTTGTACAAAAAATAATGGGGAAAAGGCTCGGTCATTACTGGAGAAAGATAGTCTGGATACTTCTGACACTTAAAATGTGCTTTCCATTTTGGAGTGTGACAGAGAAATTTCGGCAACATCCTTTTATGATTTCTATGCCGGCATATTATATCGGGGAACAAAATCAAAAGACCGCGATCATGACGAAAATGGGAAACGTTTCAATTCGAAGGTGGATGTCAGGCGAAAAATTTTTGCTGTATATATGGATTGCAGGGATGATTTTATGTCTTTTGTTTCACGCAATACAATATAGAATATGGAAAAAAAGAATATTTGCAGAATGTAAAAAGATGCAAAAAAATTCCGTATTAGAAGCTCTAAAAAAAGCAAGCGAAGTTTGTAAAATAAAAAAAACAGAAATATGGGTCTGTGAAAATCAAGATTTTTATTCTCCTATGTTGTTTGGTGTACGAAATACAAAAGTATTGATTCCACAAGAAATGCTGGAAACGGAAAATTACTCCTATGAAGAATGGTATTTGATTTTTTTACATGAATTGACACATCAGAAAAAACACGATTTATGGTATAAAAGGTTTCTTCAAATTATAAGGGATGTTTATTGGTTTTGTATCCCAATGCTGTGGGTGCAAAAAATGGCAAATATAGATATCGAATGTGTCTGTGATGAGACTGTTACAAAACATATGAATCTGACGCAACGGAAAGATTATTGCAATGTTATTTTAAAAGTGGCTTCAAAACAAACGAAAAAAGAATTGTCTGGAGTTGTTTCAATGGTATCAGAAACAGAGATACTGAAAGAACGATTTTACAATGTGTTTTTAGCAAGAAAAAAACTTCGAATATACGTCACTGTTTTTCTTTTTGGAATAATTATTTTGAGTTTTTCGGAAATGCAAATAGCGCGACAAATATGGTCATCATCGCATATAGAAAATTGTCCCAAATGCAAAGCTGCGGTACAAGGAGAAGTGGTTTGGAATGCATGGGAAAATGAAAAAAATGTAGTATGTACACATCAATATGCATGGGGAGATGACTTACAGAAAGCCAGATATGGAGTAGAAAAAATCAGGTGTAATGAATGTGGAAATTTTTTTGAGATAAAGATCAGGCAAGAAAAAATAGTCTGCCATGGGTATAATGATTAATTAGACAAATGTAGAAAAAAGATTGACAAAAAGTAGGAAGTATGGTATTTTTTGTTATACAAATGTAGAACGTACGTTGACAGGTATAATAAATTTTTAAGGAGAAAAGTATGAAAGCGGTAAAGAAAAAAATTTCCATTTTTCTAATGACCTTAATGTTGGCCAGTACATTTTCTGCCAATGTAACAAAAGCGGATGTTATCGAAAGTAAGAATATTTTTGCGTATGAAGAAATTATGCCGTATGCTGCAGTTTGCCCGAGATGTGGAGGAAGAATAACATCGTCAACCGTATGGGGAAGCTGGATAAGCAGTGGTACAGTTACATGTACTCATGGTCACGCATGGGGAACTGATTTGAAGCAGTATAGAACAGGAATAAAAACTACAAAATGTTTAAATTGTAACGCAGGAAATACTGCTAATGTGAAAGAAACAAGAACAATTTGTCACGGATATGATAATTAATGGTTAAAACACAAAGGCTGTTGTATGATATGTAAAAAAACAGAAGTCATGCAATAGCCTTGTGCTATATAGAAACATAGGGGGTAGCATAATGATGGGAAAAAGGTTGAAAGAAATTTTTGGTTTGATTCTGATTAACATCACATTAGTCAGTGGGAGCTTAAATGCAGAAACGGTATATGCAGATACACAAGCCAAGATTGAAATTGAGAAAACGGAAATGCCATTAAAAATTTGTGTTGATGAAGAAAATAAAAAAACGGTACTTCAAATAGTGGCAGCCTGGAAGAAAATATATAAAAATAATGGAGTGGAACTAATGGTAATCCCATCAGGGCAACAGGCTTCGGAAGAAAAAGTACAGGAGATCCAGAATGAAATTACGACAGGAGAAGGGCCGGATGTATTTTTGGCAGAAGGGCCGAATCCGACCTGGAGTGAGCAAAGAGCAGTTGTTTTTGAGGACCCCAAAAAAGAAATGTATCAGGGAACCTTTCTTTCGTTGAAACCATACATGAAATATTTTGATATAGATATTTTAGAAGAGAAGATTTTGTCTGCAGGTATGGCTAATGAGGAACAAATACTGATTCCTATGACATACGATTATTTTCTATATGCATTTACAACACAGGATTTACCGGAAAATACAGAAATATCAAGAAATTGGCTGGAATTAGCCAGACAAAAAGAAAAAGCAATTCAACAGATTGTAGGGCAAAGAAGTGGGGTTCAATTTTTTGATACATTTAGTGAGGTAGTTGATTATAAGAAAAAAAACACTTCTATATTCGGAAGAGCAGATAAAAAAAGTTTTGGATGAAACAGTAGCATTAAAAACAAGATCATTAGCTTTAAACTGGAAAATAAAAGATACAGGAGTAGTAAGTCTAAATGATTTGGAAGAACTTGGAGGTGAAAAAACAGTTCATACGGTATTTGCAATGCCGAATCAGGAAGGCGGATTCACTGCAAATGTTACACTTTATGCAGGAATTAATAAGAACACAAAGCAACCTTTAAAAGCAGTCTCCTTTTTACAAATGCTATACAGTGAAGAAGTTTTATCAGGAAAAGGAATAGAGTTAGAAGATAGAAGAGAGGCAAGCAATATAAGATTTCCGCAAGGGGTTTCTATTTACAAAAAGGAACTAGAAAAACGAATGCGGAGTCTTTCGAGACAAGATCAAAAACAAATCAAAACGATACAGGAAGAAGTAAACACCGTTCGATTTTATTCGGTATGGGACAGGGAACTTAATTCCTTATTATCTAAGTATGAGGCACAGGAAGATGAAAAGCAAAAAGAGCATGTCTTCATAAAAACAATACAGAAATGGAAGGGAAAAATACAGAAATGACATAAAAAATCAGCCCTGTGGAGTGAGAGTTGCAAGAAACAGATTTTCCGGAGTACTGTGGAACAGTCTGTAAAGCTAAAGCGGATATTCGCAATCCGCTTCGTTACTTGCTCATAACTGAATAGCTGCTTCACCGCTTATCAGGACTTGGTTGATTCGGTTAAATTCTTTTAGGGTTTGTCAAGGGTGATGAGGAGCTTTAAAAACAGGCTCCTCTTCACCCTTAATTTATATATCGGTTAATGATCTGTGCGTTTGAGAAATTGATTCGTATATATCAAGACACATATGACAGAGCATTACTTTTGACAGGAATTTTTAGAAACAATAACCTTTGTCGGTCGATACAGTTTTTTCTCCGAAGAAGTAGCCTTTCTGTATTTCCTCGACAACTCTGTCTTCTTCCACCCGGTCGGTTTCTTCGATGTGCACTGCATCATGGATATGAGGATCAAATATTGTACCATTTGCTTCCATCGGTAAGACATTCAGCTGATATAAATTCTGCGCCAAAGCTGTACGGAAATCCATCATAAGAAGCTTTTCATCCATATAGGCCCAGCGATTCGTCGTTCGTTCCGAACTGACAATTCCATATTCGAGATTGTCTTTTACAGCCAGCAGCTTTTCAATCCATGTGCTGACTCGGATATTTGTATCTCCGTCATGACAGTCTGCAAATACTTCTTGTGTCTGTCTGGCGATCATCTGGATTCTCTTTCCAATTGCAGAAGCCTTCGTTGTGGGGTTCAGATTTTCCGCCCCCAGGCAAAACTCTTTTCCGGCCTGAAGTACATTTGCGAGAAGCTGTTCCGGTACGAAAACGGTATTTATCGGGAAGCGTTTCGGCTTTTCTTCTGTGAATTGACTCAAATCTATCTTTGCAAGATTCTCTCCTGATTGCAGTATCAGGGTAAAATCGCCGCATTCCATTCCAACCTCGATCCATGCTTTCAGCCGGCTTGCATCCTTTGGAAATTCAGGACAGATCTCCTCCATTTTCTAGGTTCTGACTTTCCTTTTAGAATCCTTTGATTTCAGATACAGGTTCAGACCTTTTCCTTTGATTCCGGAATCCAGCAAAATGTCGAAACCATCTGTTCGCATGGGAATCATGTGTCGTTCTTCGTTAAGCCAGGTTAATGGAATGCATTCCTTTCCCCATTGGATGGTTGAAATTTCAATTCCGGCGGTCCATGGGAAAAGTACAAGCATGGTAATAGGCTTCGCGGTAGGATTGGTAAGTCTGGCTCCCTGGGCTGCAGTTCTATCCGCGGCCACAACGGAAAGATCCTCGTATCCGATTGTTTCCTGACCCAGTGTTTCTCTCGATTTCGTATCACTTAGATAATAGTACGTCATATTTGGAATCATTTCTGGAGTATTCTCTCCGATGGTATATTCCAATCCTTCCAGCATATTAGTTTGATCTGTCCATGCTGAAAATTCTGCCAGCAGATTTTGCTTTTTACAATTTGAAATCACACGAACCCCAAATTGCTGGTCATGTTTCATATCTTGTGCTTTTGAAAGGGCACAAGCATCTGTCGCAGTCATAACCCTTATTACATGAAAGCCTGCTTTTTCCATGGCGGTCCGTACATTTTTCTGCGTTATAATTTCCGGTATAGAAAGGGCAAGCACACAATCGCTTATCTGTGCAAATGCAGTTTTTTGAAGCTCCATTTTCAATTCCTTCATCAGAGCAATACAATATCGAATCGAACAAGGCTCCAGGGTAGAAGAAACTGCGCTTTCTGCTTCCTGCATAAAGTCTTCTTCGTCTGTGTTTCTCTCGTGAAGCATCCGTAATATCCGCCTGACTCATAACGGTGAAGATACGGAGCAGTTACTTTTTATCAAGGGTTCTCGCGCATTACGCCGACCAGTGCATGCGGGACATATGGCTCTTCGAGATAAGCAGTCTCATCCGGTGTCAGCTGTACACCGATGGCTTTGACGCCCTCTTCAATATGCGATACCTTTGTCGCCCCGACAACCGGAGCAGTTACTTTTGTGAGCAGCCATCCGAGCGAAATCTGGATTCTCGTCAGCCCCTTCTTCTTTGCAAGTTCACCGACGCGGTCGATAATGATGGCGTCTTTTTCTTTCGTCGCATCATACTTTCCTTTTGCGTACGTATCTTCCTGCAGCCGTTTGGAAAGCTCCGACGGTTTTTTTGCCAGGCGGCCGGAAGCCAGCGGGCTGTACGGTGTCAGTGCAATATTCTGATCCTTGCAGAACGGAACCATCTCGCGTTCCTCCTCGCGGAATAGCAGATTGTAATGTCCCTGAATCGAAACAAATTTGGCCCAGCCGTTCTTATCCGCAATATAATTTGCTTTTGCCAGCTGCCATGCGAAGCAGTTAGAAATACCGATGGCGCGTACCTTTCCTGCAACGACAGCTGAATTTAATGCCTCCATCATTTCTTCTACCGGTGTGTGATAGTCCCACATATGGCAGATATAAAGGTCAACATAGTCCATGCCAAGATTCGTAAGGCTGCGATCGAGAAGACCTAAAATATGATCTTTTCCGCTCACCCCGTCTGCAATTTCCTGCGGGCTGCGCGGGAAAAATTTTGTTGCGACAACGACTTCATCACGTTTTGCAAAATCGTTCAGCGCGCGTCCCAGATACTGCTCGCTGGTGCCGCTCTGATAACCGGCAGCGGTATCAAAAAAAGTTTACACCAAGTTCCAGACCGCGTTTTAAAATCGCGCGGGAATGCTCCTCGTCCAGTGTCCAGGAATGTATGCCGCTTTTTGCATTTCCAAATCCCATACATCCCATACAGATTCTCGATACCTTTAAATCCGAATTTCCAAGTTTTGTGTATTCCATGAAAAAATCTCCCTGTGCGATGATGTACTCCCAGAGTACATGATTTCGTGCTTTTCTAAGATACTTCCATTGTAAAATCGGAATACAGATTTGTCCAATACTTGATGCAAAAAGAAGGGTATGTTCAAAAAGCATGAAGAACGAGAGAAAGAACAGGAAAAACATGTGAAGGAACATATACAAAATCAAGTGAAAGTCAGTTTTCTAAAAGTAAAAAGTCAAATCAGAACATTTTTTTTTCATCCCGGAGTATGCTAAAATTTTTTTATAAGACAAAGACAGGATGTGCGAAAGCATGTTGCAGGGGTTTTTACGCACAATCCGGAAAAGAGGAAACATGAAGAAACAGTATTACTGCAATCCATTAAACATGGACTACCGTTACCAGTTTATCGAGGATATGAGAAGCGGCGAGGACAAGATTTCCCGCGAGGCCGCCGATCCGTCGATGATTTTATTTCAGGGAAAATATTATATTTTTGCATCCATGACTTTGAGCGTCTGGGTTTCGGAGGATATGGTTCACTGGGAGAGCCACCGTCTGCCGGACAGCCTGCCGCTGTATGACTATGCGCCGGATGTGCGCGTGGTCGGCGATTACGTGTATTTCAGCGCATCCCGTCGTGGCACGATCTGCGATTTTTACCGCACGAAAGATATCTTAAACGGTCCGTTTGAGCGTATTCCGGGAACCTTCGATTTCTGGGATCCGAACCTGTTTCTTGATGATGACGGAAAGCTCTATTTTTACTGGGGATGCAATAACGTGACTCCGATCTGGGGTGTGGAGCTTGAACCGGAGACGATGGTTCCAAAGACCGAGAGAAAAGAACTGATCTACGGTCAGCCGGAAAAAATCGGATACGAGCGCGTCGGAGAAAATCATTCCAAAATGCCGCTGAGTGAAGAAGAAGCTGTTGAAAAATTCAAAGAATTTCTGAAAGTACAGGGAAAAGATGCGGATCATCTGACGGAGGAGCAGATCGGGTTTGCCAAAATTATGTTCAGTCAGAGACCGTTCATCGAGGGCGCATGGATGACGAAGCATGACGGAACCTATTACCTCCAGTATGCCGGCCCGGGAACGGAATACAACGTTTACGGTGACGGTGTTTACGAGAGTGATTCCCCGCTTGGCCCGTTCCATCTGGCAAAGAACAATCCATATTCCTATAAACCGGGCGGATTCCTGCGCGGTGCAGGCCACGGTTCGACGATGGAAGACCGCTATGGAAACTGGTGGCATACCGCGACAATGCAGATCAGCAAAAACCACGATATGGAGCGTCGTGTTGGCATCTGGCGGGCAGGCTTTGACGAAGATGGTGTCCTGTTCTGCAATCAGCAGTTCGGCGACTGGCCGATGGCAGTGGAGCAGGAAAAAGAAGATCCATGGGCAAAACCGGAGTGGTATCTCTTAAGCTATCAGAAAGCAATGAGTGCATCGTCCTCTGAAGAAGGCAGAGAACCGTCGTTTGCGGCAGATGAAAATATCCAGACCTGGTGGCGCGCCGCCGGAAATCAGCCGGGCGAGTGGATTTCGATGGATCTTGGTGAGGTAAAAGATGTCCGCGCCGTACAGATCAATTTTGCGGATGATAAAATCGATGTACCCCTGCCGGGCGAGCGTCAGGGCGAACGATATATCGACCCGAGTCAGCATAAAACAAGATGGCTGCTTGAGGCATCCGCCGATGGAACAAACTATTTTGTCCTGGCAGACAAATCAGACGCAGAAACTAATCTGCCACACGATTTCGTTGTAAAAGAAGAGGGTGTACAGATCCGCTATCTGAAACTTACTGTTTTTGAAGTACCGTACAATCAGAATCTATGCATCTCCGGCTTTCGTGTCTTCGGACTCGGCAACGGCGAAAAACCATTCGCACCGCAGTATCAGGCAGAACGAACCGGAACCATGGATATGCGCATCACCATTGAGCCGCAGACAGACGCCGTCGGATACAACGTCCTCTGGGGTTTTGATCCGGACAAGCTGTATCACAGCTGCATGACCTTTATGCCGGAGCAGAATATTGGCGCGCTGGTCGAAGGCGAAACGGTATATGTGAGAGTCGATGCGTTTAATGAAAATGGAATTACGGAAGGAACCGTAAGGCCGCTTGTATGATACAATTATATTGAAAAAGCAGAAAAACAGCTCAGGTGCTCTTTGGAGAAATGAACATTAGAAATAGACAGATCAAACATAAGGAGTAATCATGGAAATAGATAAATTGCAGCAATTGCTTTCAGAAATGTCTTTGCAGGAAAAAATAGGACAGATGGTACAGCTTACCGGTGTATATTTTGACAAAGAGGCAGTGCTTACCGGTGTTGTTGGCGAACAGTTACCACCGGAATGGATCATTCAATATGCCGGTTCAGTGCTAGGAGTGATCGGTAAAGATAAAATTTATGATATCCAGAGCAGATATATGGAACAGCATCCCCATCATATCCCGCTTCTCTTTATGGCAGATGTTATCCATGGATGTCGGACGATTTTTCCGATTCCGTTGGGGCAGGCGTGTTCATTTCATCCGGAACTGGTGTCTGAGGCGGCTTCTATAGCTGCCTTGGAGGCATCTTCAGAAGGGCTCAGAGCAACATTTTCTCCTATGATTGATGTTTCAAGAGATCCCAGATGGGGAAGAATGATGGAATCCTTTGGAGAAGATCCATATGTAAATGGGATCATGGGAAAAGCAATGGTAGATGGCTATCAGCAGAAGGATGATACTGGAATAGCGGCATGCCTGAAGCATTTTGCGGGGTATGGGGCAGTGAATGCAGGAAGGGAATATAATGATGTTGAAATATCTCGGCGGACATTTCTGGAACAGTATGTAAAACCTTTCCGTATGGCATTAAAAGCAAAGCCTGCTATGGTCATGACAGCTTTTAATGCTATTGACCGTAAACCGATAAGCGGAAATAAGGAACTTCTTAAAGGGCTTCTGCGGGATAAGGAAGGATTTGAGGGAACTGTAATTTCAGATTGGGGCTCCATAGGTCAGCTGGAAGAACAGGGAGTGGCAGCTAATATGGAAGAAGCAGCAATCCAGGCTTCAGAAGCCGGTGTAGACATTGATATGATGAGTCCTGCTTATATGCTGTGTCTGGGAAAACTGGTAGAAAGCGGAAAAATACCGGAAGCGTTTGTTGATGAAAGTGCATTCCGGGTCCTGATGATGAAAAATCAGCTTGGGCTTTTTGAAAATCCGTTTGCCGGTCTTGGAAAGAGTGGAAAACTGACTATGCATAACCGGGAAAAAGCATATCAGCTGGCTGGCGAAAGCTGTGTCCTTTTGAAAAATGAAAAGCTGCTGCCATTAAGCAGGAAGAAGAAAGTTATCTGGGCAGGTCCTTATACAGCGTCAAGAGAATTCTTAAGCCGCTGGTCAATTTTTTGGAGAACATGAGGCAGTTGAAACAATAGAAGATATTTTACAAAAAAAGCAGATAGAAGCAGAATGTATTACAGGATGCAATATTCTTTCTGATGAAGAGTGTAAGATATGGCAGGTGGAACAGGAAGTGTCTGACAAGCCAAGGGATGAGCAGTGGCTGGAAACGATAACCCATGAAGATACGGTTGTATGTGTACTTGGGGAACATGAGTCCCAGTCAGGAGAGGCTGCCAGCAGGGCATTCCTGACTTTGCCGGAAGAACAGCAGGTGTTATTTGAAAAAATAGCAGAACGTACAAGTAATATTGTGACTGTGGTAATTACAGGAAGACCATTGGACCTGCGGAGGATATCAGAAAGATCCAAGGCTGTCATTATGGCATGGAGACCCGGCACTATGGGAGCTGAAGCAATCATAGATCTTGTGTATGGCAGAATAAACCCTTCCGGCAAATTAGCTGTGAGTATCCCATGGTGTGTGGGACAGGTGCCCATAAGCTACTGGGATGTAAAAACCGGACATATACTTACAGAAGATAATTCAGAAAATCGTTTTGCCAGCAGATATATGGATATCCCAAATACGCCGTTATATCCATTTGGCTATGGATTGTCCTATACAGAGTTTGATATTTCGGACATTGATGTGCAGACAGGACAGGATAAAAAAGTACATATACATTGTAATGTGTGCAATACAGGGAATGTTGCGGGAGCAGAAGTAGTCCAGTGTTATTATGAAACATTATATGCATCTGTAGTACGTCCAAAGAAAGAACTTGTCCGTTTCCGGAAGGTTTTCCTGGAGCCGGGGGAAAAGAAGGATGTAGATTTCTTTATTGACCAGGAAGAATTCTCATATTATGGCAAAAACATGGAAACCGTCAGCAGCGGAATGAAACTGCGTATCAGTATTGGAAACAGTAGTGACCACCTTGTTTCTGAGAACATTATACAAGTATAGGAAAAAAGAGACATGAAGGATTTTGAAAATGATTTGATTTATTATCCTAATCCGGACCCGGTCAAGGAACCGAGATTTATTTTAAATTCTGTAGATGAATTGGAAAAATCAGCAAAATACAGTGTTACCTGCAATGGAACAGAGCGAGTGGTATACCATACAGATTCGTTTGACTATGTTGTTGTAGTAGATAACGAAGCGTATGATCTGGAGATTTCAATCCATGCATCATATGAAAAACTTGAAATCCGTCCGTCCAGCTTTGGCATAGTTCCTTCTGTAAAAGGAGAAACAATCCATATCCATCTTGATGAACCGAGAAAGTTTACTGTAGAGACAGATGGTGGTCTTCATGATGCATTGTTTGTACTTTGCTCGCACAGGATTGAGAAACCGGCAGATACCACCATCTGCTTTGAAAAGGGCAAGGTATATAATGTAGGAGTTCTTACCTTAAAGTCCAATGATACGGTTTATATTGAGGAAGGTGCGGTTGTATCAGGGTGTGTATATGCAGACCACTGTGACAATATTTCCATTGTAGGAAACGGAATTATCAACGGAGCCTGCTGGCATCTGCCGGACAGTAATGCACACCGTTTCTTTATCTATGCCAAGTGGTGTAATAATGTACTCTTAAAAGGCTTTACGGCTGTAGACGGACCTTCCTGGCATGTAGTTCCTGCGGCGTGTGACCATGTTGTGATTGATAATATGAATATTATGTCGAGGATTGTAACGGGAGACGGTATTGATATTACGAGCAGCCAGGATGTAGAGGTAAAAAATTGCTTTATCCGTTCCACAGACGACAGTATCTGCATCAAATCCCAAAGATTGTTTGAAGATCCGTCAACGGTACGTGATGTAACAAAAGTGCGTGTTCACAATAACGTAATCTGGAATGCAGAACCCGGTAATGCCATAGAGCTTGGTTATGCCCTCCAGAGCGAAATCCACGACTGGTATTTGAAGACTGTGACATCATACACTGCCAGTATGAAGGAAACATGGGTGGTGCGGCGATTTCCATACATCAGGCAGATGGAGGTCATGTTCATGATATACATTATAAAAACATCAGAGTAGAGCAGGCAGAACAGAAACTGTTCGATATTAAGGTTCTGCTTTGCAAATATACGGAACAGCTTGCCAAAGGAGAGATTAATGATATCTATTTTGATAATATCCAGGTGCTGAACGGAGATATCCCGGTTTCCGTGATCCGGGGGTACCAGACACCGACAGAAGAAGTACGTGTTCATGATGTCCATTTTGATAACATTACTTTTATGGGGAACAAGTGTGAAACCTGGCAGGATATGCGGCTAGTCACAGAACTGGCAAATGATATTTACGTCAACGGTGTCAGAACATGCAGACAGATGAAATTCTGAGAATATTACCATATAGGGAAGATTCAACAAATAATGGCAAGGATTCTCCCACCTCGATAGGTGGTGAGATGAATTGCAAATAAGAAAATTAACGGCAGTGGAGGGCGGAGAGAAATCGGTATCCCTACTGACATGAGGCAAACCACAGTCAGCATTCTGCTGACAAGTCAGACTCTGTGAAATTACCGACTGTGGATTGAAACAACTTCTTAAATGAATATAGTTTTTCAATTATATTGACAAAGCAGAAAAACAGTTCAGGTGCAGAAATGCACTTGAACTGTTTTGACGTTAGGCGTATCAATGACTAATCCAGCCGACCTGAATGGATCAAGGAAAATTTTACACTTGTTGATTTACCGCTCTTTCTTCATCTCAAACACCAGCGCAATCGGTGCGGAGCCTCGTCTGTATCCTGCCGGGACAGTTATGCAAAGGCCGCCTTCGACTTCTTTGAATGCAACCTTTTCTCCGTTTTCCACCATACAGATCTCCGAAATCTTCGTCTCGGTATACGGTACGAAAATTTCTGCCTCTACCGATTCCTGTACCGTCGGATATAACCGGAATACATAGACAGAATCACCTTTCTGTGTGAACGAAAGGGTTCCGCTCTGGTACGGCGCGCAGACGCGGGTTCCGTAGATAGCATCGCCGAAGGTTTTCATCCACTGGCCAAAACCGTTCAGGCTGTCCCAGGCATCGACCGGGATGCGGCCGTCTGGCTGTGGGCTGACGTTCAGTGCCATGTTGCCGCCTTTGGCAACGATGTTGACAAGCATGCCGACAAGCTCACGCGGAGATTTATAATGATCGCCGTATTCGTACGTAAAGTCAACGCCGAGGGTAAGGCAGCTTTCCCATGGAACGTTCAGCGGTTCTTCCGGAATGCAGAGCTCCGGTGTCACGTAGTTTTCGTAAGCGCCGCCGATTGTACGGTCAACGGAGAGAATCCACGGCTGAATCTTACGTGCTTCCTCAACGATCTCTCCAAGCTCAATATCCTGGCCGTTGCTCTCAGAGACCCAGCCCGCGTCGAACCAGAGAATATCCAGCTTACCGTAATTCTCACAGAGCTCCAGAACCTGATTTTTTGTATATTCTTTAAAACGGTTCCACACTTCCGGATATTCCTTTGGATCGTAGGAAGGTCCGCGGGATGTCAGACCATCTTTTCTCAGATCTTCTTTCCAGTAGTCCGGGCAGTGCCAGTCGGCTTTGGAAAAATAAGCACCGATGCCGATGCCTTTTGCACGGAATGCATCAAACATGGATTTTACGATATCCGCATTTTTATGTTCATGGAACGGGCAGTCCTCTGCAGTTGTTTTATAATCTGTATATTTGGTGTCCCAGAGGCAGAATCCGTCGTGATGCTTTGTGGTCAGAAGAAGATAACGGAATCCGCAGTCCTCTGCCATCTGCGCCCATTCCTCCGGCTGAAAGCGGACCGGATTAAACGAACGATTCAGGCCGAAATACTGTTTTTTAAAGGTTTCGCCGTCCGTCCAGTTTACCTGGTGGCGGGACCAGTCTGAATCCTTGTCGCTTAATGCCCAGGAGGCAACCATGCCGGGCTGGCAGTACAATCCAAAATGCATCATCAGCGCAAGCTTCTGATCCCGGAACCATTCGAGCTGCTGCAGAACAGCCGGATCGGTCGGACACACATACGTTTCAGCGGCGCTGTAGTTGTGGACACCCTGGGAAACAATTTCCTGTTCTGGATCAGAGGGCGCTTCATTGCCCAGGATATCGATGATCGGTTCCGTTGTTCTGTTTTGATCTTCGTGTTCTAAGTTCTCTGTGCTCATAAGAGAGTCTCCTTCTCGTCAAGATGAAATTCACACCAATACTCGAAAATACAGCCAGAACCCGTTAAAGAGCCGGTTTTGGCACTAAAATAAGAAAGAATCCTGCCCGGAGGGCTTTTTTTTTGTAGAAAAAACCGCGGCGACCCGATGACGTGCAGGCGGCCGCGGATCGGACAGGAATCCTGTCCTCGAGATAGTGTGTGTACGGACTCCCGACACCGGGATATCCGTCTGTGTTGTCTATAGAATACCATATAAATGTTAAAAAGTCACCCTTTAAATTTTAAACAAAATGTTCATAAAAAAATCGGTAAAAGTGAACAAAAAGGATCATAAAAAAATCTAAAAAAATAACCCCTACGGGGGCTTGCAGGACGAATTTTAGCGTAGTAAAGTAAAAAAGAAAAACAAGAAAAACAAAAAGGAGGAGAATATTATGCATATGGCTGATGCGTTGGTTGCGCCTGCAGTGGCTGCAACAATGTATGTCTGTTCCGGCGGAGCAGCTGGTTTTTCTGTAAAAAAAGTACGCCTGGAGAGCGAACCCGAAAAAGATCCCAGTGGATGGGAGTGATGGGTGCGTTTGTCTTTGCGGCGCAGATGATTAACTTTACAATTCCGGGCACAGGATCGAGTGGTCATCTCTGCGGAGGGATGATGCTGACTGCATTACTCGGACCGTACGCCGCATTTTTAACAATGATCGGTGTGCTGCTGATCCAGTGTCTGCTGTTTGCGGACGGCGGTCTTCTGGCGCTTGGGTGCAACATCTGGAATATGGCGTTTTATGGGTGCTTTCTCGGCTATTTCCTGTTCTGGTGTCCGATGATGAAAAAGGGAATGTCGCGCGGAAAGATTGTAGGTGCTTCCATCCTTGGGTGCGTGGTGACGCTGCAGCTTGGTGCTTTCAGTGTGGCGCTGGAAACACTTGCATCCGGTATTACGGATCTGCCGTTTTCTGTATTTGTGGCAACAATGCAGCCGATTCATCTCGCGATTGGTCTTGTAGAAGGCCTGATTACAGCGGCCGTTCTGCTGTTCGTCTATGAAGCGCGTCCGGAGATGCTTTCGTGCAGCGAAGAAAGGGCAAAGAGCCGCTTTTCTTTCAAGAAGACAATTGCGATTTTAGACATCGCAGCACTGGTGATCGGCGGAGCTGTTTCTCTTGCGGCATCCTCCAATCCGGATGGACTTGAGTGGTCCATGGAGCGTCTGACTGGCTCGACGGAACTGGAAAACGACGGAACCGGCGCACATGCAGCGGCGGAAGAGATTCAGGAAAAAACGGCACTTCTGCCGGATTATGGTTTTAAAAATTCTGATTCCACGTTTGGAACCAGTTTTTCCGGAATTGCGGGATCTGCAGTCGTTCTTGTTGTCTGTGTCGGTGCATGCTATGCATTCCGCTTCTTTAAAAAGAAAAAGTCATAAGCTGCACGGAACAGGAGAAAAATGAATAAACTTGGCAATGCATTATATGAAATTCATCATATGGACATGCTTGCGGCGAAAGACCAGTGGGTGAACAAAATTCATCCACTGGTTAAACTCGTTTTGACGATTGTTTTTCTGACCGTAACGATGTCCTTTCCAAAGTACGATCTGACCGGCCTGCTGCGCATGGGAATTTATCCGATTGTGCTCTTTATTGTCGGCGAAATTTCGTTAAGCGACAGCATCCGGCGGCTTCGGATTGTTCTGCCGCTCGTCTGTTTTGTGGGGCTGTTCAATCCGATCTTTGACCGTCAGGTAATCGGGCATATTGGTACTGCTCCGCTGACAGCAGGGATGCTTTCCATGGTGACGCTGATGATCAAAGGTATTTACAGCGTACTGGCGGCGTATCTTCTGATTGCGACAACATCCATCGAGAAAATCTGTTATGCACTGCGTCTGGTTCATATCCCTGCCATTCTGGTGACACAGGTGCTGCTGACGTACCGCTATGTCACGGTGCTTCTTGAAGAGGCAAACCGTATGACCCAGGCGTACAGTCTGCGCGCGCCGAATCAGAAGGGTGTTCATTTCAAGGTATGGGGAACACTGGCGGCCAGCTGCTTCTGCGCAGCATGGACCGCGCAAATGAGGTGTATGAAAGCATGACTTTGCGTGGCTATCAGGGAGAATTTTACTATACAGCGAAGGAGCCGTGCAAAGCGAAGGACTGGCTGTATATGGGTGTGTGGCTTGTACTTTTTGCCGTACTGAAAGTAACGGGATGAAGCGCTGCGTGGGAAGACATCTATTTGCAACAAGTCGGAAGAAGTAGAAAAGCAACCTGGTGCAGTTGCCTGCACGCGGGAAGAGAAAAGAATTGTCGGGAGATATCAAAAATGAGCCATATTCACATCAATTTTGAACATGTTAATTATTCTTACGAAAAAATCAGTCCCGATTCTGCAGGACATCACGTTTACTGCACACGAAAATGACAGCATCGGACTGATCGGCGCGAACGGTGTTGGAAAATCGACGCTGCTGAAACTTCTGGTGGGACTGAATCTGGACTACGAAGGCAGCATCCGTGTGGAGGAAATGCCGGTTGTAAAAGAGATGCTTCCCAAAGTGCGCGAAAAAATCGGCTATGTCTTCCAGGATTCCGACAGCCAGCTTTTCATGTCGACGGTATTTGAGGATGTTGCATTTGCTCCGCGAAATTACGGGCTGCCGGAGGAAGAGGTGGAAAAACGTGTAAACCATGCACTGAAACAGATTCACATCGAGCATCTGCGGGACAAACAAATTTACAAAATGTCGGGCGGAGAAAAAAAAGATGGCATCGATCGCGACGATTCTCGCTATGACACCGGATATTATCCTGATGGACGAGCCATCGATTGCACTCGATCCCAGAAACCGCAGATCACTGATCCACATTCTGAACGATTTTGAACATCTGAAAATCATCGCATCGCACGATCTCGACATGATTCTGGAAACGTGCAGTCGCGTGATTCTGATGTCCGGCGGGTGCATTGTCTGCGATGGAGATGCAAAAGAAATTTTGACGAACCAGGAACTTCTCGAGGAAAATGGACTGGAACTGCCGTTCTGCCTGCAGAAGCCGGTGTGGTAGAAAAGGCCGAAAAAACAAAAGAAAACAACAACCGGTGATATCTGAAATCAAAAAATCAGATATTCCCGGTTGTTGTTTTTAAAAAGAATCCGAAGGTCGAATCGGGATTCGGATCTCCGTTACAAATTTTTCCGGATCGCTTGTCATTCCGTTGTCAATTAAGGTGATTTCCTGCGATCGTCTGTCATAAAGATATCTCCAAAGAAAATTTATGCAGCAGTACGAATCGGTTTCTTCTTTAAGTACCGGAACACCAGCAGGCAGAGGATAATAGAGGTCAGAGATCCGCATGCCGTTGCAATGCCCATCGGGAACAGCGTGTCCGGGAACCAGATGGAAGTCAGATACACACCGGGGATTCTGACAAGCAGAATGGCAATGATATTGTGCAGGAAGGAAAATTCCGACCGTCCGCAGGCACAGAAATAGCCGCTGAAGGTGAAGTGGACTCCAGCAAAAATGCAGTCCCAGATATAACCGCGGATATACTGACCGCCGAGGCGTGCAACCTCCGCATCTGTTGTGAAAAGACCGACCACAGGAACGGAAATAAACTGAATCGTAATAACGACGATCAGTCCGAAAACGACAGTAATCAGTGCAGCACACCACATGGTCTGTTCGGCACGCTTCTGCTTTCCAGCACCGATGTTCTGCGCGCCGAGCGCCGAAACAGTGGAAAGCATGGAAGATGGAATCAGGAACAGGAAGCTGATGATTTTCTCTACAATACCGACTGCAGCCGCTGCTTCCAGGCCACGCCGGTTAGCGATGATGGTAATGATGATAAAGGCGATCTGAATAAAACCATCCTGCAGGGCGATCGGAACACCGATTTTAAGAATCTGTCCCATCACAGCTGTCTGAGGGGAGAGATCCGACCGGGTAAGACGGATGCCGGTATCACGTTTGCGGATCGCAATCAGTGCCAGAATGACGCTGAGTGTCTGGGAAAGCGTGGTTCCAAGCGCGGCACCGGATGGACCAAGATGCAGGGCACCCATAAAGAGATAGTCGAGTGTGATATTGGCCGCACATGCGACTGCGATGAAGTACATCGGGCTTTTCGAATCACCAAGTCCACGGAAGATGGAACTGATGATATTATACGCGGTGATGAATGGAATACCAATGAAACAGATCGTCAGATAAGCGACGGTGCCGGAAACGGCTTCGGATGGTGTGGACATCACAAGTACGATCGGCTTTACCAGAAGAAGCAGGATTACCATCAGCACGACGGAAACACCGAGAAATAAAGTGATGGTATTTCCTGTGCAGCGTGATGCCTGCTTTTTATCTTTTGCGCCGACGGCCTGCGCAATGCTGACAGTCGTTCCCATGGCAAGTCCCACGATGATAACGGTAATCATATGCATAACCTGACTGCCGATGGAAACGGCTGTTGTACCGGCCGCGCCTTCAAACTGTCCGATGATGAAAAGATCCGCCATGCCGTAGAGCGTCTGCAGAAAATACGATAAGAGATAAGGCAGCGAAAAATAGAAAATATTTTTCCAGATACTGCCGGTTGTTAAGTTTCGTTCCATGATAGGGAAACCTCCTGTTGTAGAATGTTACGATTATAGTAAACCCTACAATAATTATAGAGTCAAGAATATAATTTTCTGCACTTTATAAAAATACTTTAGATTTATAAGTTCGAACGTTTTCCGTGTACATCCTTGACAAATGTTCAAAAAAGAACTATTATACAAAAAAGTTCAAAATAGAACAAATAAGAATATCAAGTTAAAAAAGAAGGTGAAAAAGTATGTTTGATGAACAATGGCAATTTGCAGTGGAGGTAGAACGAAAATACAACCAGTACCGAAAAAAAGGTCATGGTGCGTTATGATCTGTCAGCTGCGGAAGTGGATGTTCTGCTGTTTCTTGCGAATAACAGCCAGTTTGATCTTGCAGTGGATATTGTGCGTGTGCGGAAAATGCAGAAATCGCATGTTTCACTGGCAGTGAACAAGCTGTGTGAAAAAGGATACATTCAAAAAGAAACAGATGCGGCGGATCGCAAGAAAGTGCATTTGAAGCTAGAAGAAAGTGCATCAGAAATTATCCGCTTTGGACAGGATTGCCAGAGAGCGTTTGGAGAATCGTTGTTTTCCGGAATTTCCAGAGAAGACAGGGAAGAATTTCTCAGATTATGCGAGCTGATTCGGAGGAACGTGACGGAAAAATAAAAACGCTGAAAGCCAGAGAGAAGAACATAATAGAAAAATAAGACAAAACAAAAACAGAAAGAGGAGGAAAACAGTCATCTGCCCCTAAATGGCAAAGTACAGGAAAAGTGCAACGGATCTAAGCGGATGACAGAAAAACTATGACAATAACACAACTTATCGTATGTATTGTGGCTGGTCTTGGCGCCGGCCTTGGCACGGGACTTGCGGGACTCTCCGCAGCGGCCGTTGTTTCACCGATGCTGATTACCTTTTTACACATGCCGGCTTATCAGGCGATTGGCATTGCGCTGGCATCGGATGTGCTGGCATCAGGAGTAAGTGCCTGGACTTATAAAAAAGAATAAAAACATTGATATCCGCCATGGCGTGATTATGCTGATATCTGTTCTGATTTTTACACTGGTCGGCAGCTTCGTATCTTCGCTTGTGCCAAATGGAACCATGGGCGGATTTTCGAAAGTGATGACACTGTTTGTCGGACTGAAATTTATCATCCGTCCGATCATGACGACGAAAGAAGTACAGGCAAACAAATCAGAAAAACAGAAAATCCAGCAGTCGATTCTCTGCGGTGTTGTGATTGGATTTATCTGTGGATTTGTCGGAGCAGGCGGTGGCATGATGCTGCTTCTGGTGCTGACCAGCGTGCTCGGATATGAACTGAAAACAGGAGTTGGAACGAGCGTCTTTATTATGACCTTTACAGCTCTGACCGGTGCGATCTCCCATTTTTATATCGGCGGCGCGCCGGACATTCCAATTCTGATTGCCTGTGTCATCAGTACCTTGGTCTTTGCACAGATTGGAGCGAAATGGGCCAACGGGGCAAATGTGAAAATGCTGAACCGCGTGACGGGAATTTTGCTTTGTGCGCTGGGAGTGGTGATGTTGTTTTTCTAACTACGTCAACTGACACTTTAGAAGTTTCCAAATATGATTTAACCAAATCAAGGAAGTCCCTTGCTTCCATGGTGAAAAACAATAAGCAGCGAATCGGATTGAGAATATCTGCTGCTATATAGGAAAAAATCCTGTGGGACATGAACGGCCTCCCAATCTTCAAAATGAAAAGCGGAAGGTTGAGAGATAGTTTAACGTCTTGCAGGATTTTTTCTATTATAAAACTATAGATTTTACGCAGATAATCCCAAAATCAGAAAATGGTGTACAACTGGATGAAAAATAAATCAGGATCTCATCGCACCATCCACGGAAAGAATTTCTCCGGTTACATACGAAGCCATATCGCTTGCCAGGAAGAGGAATGCGTTTGCAATGTCTTCTGCCTCACCAATTCTTCGAAGAGGAATGCGGTTGATGAGTGGATCAATCATTTCTTTTGGAAGTGCGGCAACCATATCGGTACGGGTGATGCCAGGTGCAACCGCGTTTACACGGATATGGAAAGGACCAAGTTCCCGTGCGAGGGACCAGGTCAGACCGTTGACCGCATATTTACTGGATGGATAGGCAACGCCGCCCGGCTGGCCGCAGATGCTGACCATTGAGCTGGTATTTAAAATACAGCCGCCGCCCTGTTCTTTCATAATAGCAACGGTTGGAAGGATGCCGTTCATCATGGCGTTGACATTTAGATCCATGACACTGGCAAAGCGCTCTGCGGTATACTTGTCAATTGGTGTACTGTCTGAGACACCGGCGTTGTTCACAAGAATATCGATTTTGCCGTATTTTTCTTTGACTTTGTTGATCTCATCTACCATGGCAGCTGCATCGGTTAGCTTTGGCCATGCACCGGAAACTTCCCAGTCCGGGTTTTCTTCTTTTAAAGATGCAACCGCTTTTGCAACGGTCTCTTCCCGGGATCCGAACAGGACGACTTTCGCGCCGTTCTGCAGAAATTTGTGCACAATGGCATAGCCGATTCCTCTGGTTCCGCCGGTAACAATTGCAACTTTATCTTTTAACATCATACCATTCACCCGATCCCGTTTTTTCGTATCAATGAAAACTGATTATGCAGGCTGTAGTTTTTATTTTTTTAACGATTCGGAGAAAAATGAATTTTGCATGAAAAATCATTTGACTCTGAATGACGATTCGTTTTGGAGAATACAAAAAACGGGATATTTCCTTTCTCTTAAATTTTGTTGCAAATCTTTTCCTTTATTATACGGGATATCGTTGGTGGACAGTCAATGCAAATTTTTCAGAAATAAACAGCATTCTTTTCTCAAAAGCAGAAGATTTCTATGGAAAAAGAGAATTGTTACGTGGCTTTTTGAGGGAAAACAGGATATAATAGGAAACAAAAGTATACACCAGGTGTATGCTTTTATAAAATCAAAACGAAAAAAGCGGAAAAACAGAAAGAAAAAGAGTGAAAAAAAAGAGAAACAGTCAGAATGCGGGGGAATGACTGGACAAAAGGAAAAACGGGGTGCAACAATGAGAATTCAGGAAGTAATCAAAAAAAACAGGATTGTCCAGGAGGACGGTTTATTATTATATCGATCAGAAGATGATCTCGCCTGTTGTTGATGAACATAACGGTTACCATGATTTTTCAGAAGCAGATATTCAAAAAACTTTTTATCATCCGCAAGCTGCGCGAGGCAGGACTTTCACTGGCGGATATCCGCGCGATTCTTCACAAGCCGCGCACAACACCATTTTATCTGCATAAACAGCTGAATGCACTCCAGTCGCAGATGCTTACCATTCAGCAGACGATCAGCGAAATGGATCGTCTGAGCGGACAGCTCCTGTGTGCCAGTCGCTTGAACAGCTTGCGGGGATGCTTGCAGATACCGATTTTTGCCGGAGGATCCTACCCGGAATCAGATGGAATCCCGGGATGCCCGGCTGCTGGCACAGTATTTGTGGATGGCATATCTGGATACGCCGGTTACGGAATATCAGCAGTTTTTGTGGCAGAAAATCACACAGCATACGATTGAGCACGCAGGTACGGATTTGAAAATGATGTCCCGTTATTTACAGTACATTTCTCCGGAGCAGATTGATGCGACGAATATCAACCAGTATCTGCGCAATCAGAAAATTATCTCTCTGACGGAGGAAGATTATCCGGGTTTTATGGAAGAGCTGAAAGTTTCTTTGCTTGCGTTTGCGGTAGATCCAGTACAGCAGGAAAAATGGCGTCTTCTTTATCAGCCGGTGATCCATCCGACGGCGTTGTTCTGTGTATCCGTGAGCGGATGGATGCGGGAATTTCATCCGGCATACCGCCGCTATTATGAAAACACGCACACCTGCTGCCGGATGCTGAAAGATTTTATGGACAGTGATGAGGGAGCAGCGCTGAATGCGACACTGCGGGAGGCGTTCCAGGGAAATTGTGATGTGCGTACAGGATATTACGGAGAACTGGAAGTGGCGGCAACATTCCATAAAAAGTATTTATGCATTGCTGCCGCCAGAGAAGATCCGAAAATTTCTGGAAGAAAATTCAG
>ENA-OQJI01000068-OQJI01000068.1-human-gut-metagenome-genome-assembly--contig:-NODE-68-length-22498-cov-1.806535_pt1 | contig 22498 bp, 20 predicted proteins | sample MGYA00242602_ERZ504768 | MGnify/ENA primary metagenome ERZ504768 (study PRJEB26092, sample SAMD00036368) | human gut metagenome | host: Homo sapiens | study: EMG produced TPA metagenomics assembly of...
TCGCTCTGGGCGCAGGTCTTGGCATCTGGGGTGCAATCAATCTGCTTGAGGGCTACGGCAACGATAACCCCGGCGCAAAGTCCAGGGCATGAAGCAGCTCATGGCTGGCGGCGGTGTTGCCCTCATCGGCACCACCCTTGTACCTCTGCTCTCCGGACTGTTCGGTTAATCACAAAACAAGGAGGTAATCGCCTTTGGACAGCATACTCCAACAGATCACAGACTGGCTGAAAGAAATGCTCGTTTCAGCTATTATGGGAAATCTGTCGGGGATGTTTGAGTCCGTCAACAACCAGGTTGGCGAGATAGCAACCTCCGTTGGCATGACCCCGGCGAATTTTTCGCCGGGTGTCTTTGCCATGGTACGAAACATCTCCGAGTCAGTGATTATCCCAATCGCAGGCTTGATTCTGACCTTCATTGCCTGTTATGAGCTAATTCAGATGATTATTGACCACAACAATCTGGCAAATTTTGAAACCTGGATCTTCTTCAAATGGGTGTTCAAGACTTTTGTTGCGGTCATGTTAATCACAAACACATTCAATATCACGATGGCTGTGTTTGATGTGACACAGCACGTTATAAACGCAAGCGCCGGTATCATATCCGGAAATACTGCCATAGATGCTTCGGCATTGGAAACAATGGAAGAAACGCTGATGGCAATGGATTTGGGTCCTTTGCTCGGCTTGTTCCTGCAATCCTTTATCGTGCAGGTCACGATGTCCGCTTTGGCAATCATCATCTTTGTGATCGTCTACGGTCGAATGATTGAAATTTATCTGATGGTCAGCCTTGCCCCGATTCCGCTTTCCACTTTTGGAAACAGAGAACAGAGCAATATCGGACAGAATTATCTGCGTTCGCTGTTTGCAATCGGATTCCAGGGATTCCTGATTATGATCTGCGTGGGCATTTATGCGGTGCTGATTCAGTCTATCGCATTCAGTGATGACATCATCGGTTCTATCTGGGGTGTTATGGGCTACACCGTCCTTTTGTGCTTCACCCTGTTTAAGACTGGTTCGCTTGCGAAGGGTGTATTCAGCGCTCACTAAGGGAAGGAGGAAATTGTTTGGCAGCGTATATTCCCGTACCTCGTGACCTGACGAGGGTAAAAACAAAAGTGTTCTTCAATCTGACGAAACGGCAGTTACTTTGCTTTGGTGCGGCGGCGCTCATCGGAGTGCCGATTTTCTTTCTGGTCAAAGCAACCGGAAATGTGAGCCTTGCAGCACTGTCCATGATGATCGTCATGTTACCGTTGTTCTTTCTGGCAATGTATGAAAAGGATAGTCAGCCGTTGGAAGTGGTTGTAGAACACTTCATTCAGACCAAATTCGTTCGTCCCAAGGTTCGCCCTTATCAGACGGACAACTATTATGACGCTTTGATGCGTCAGTACAAACTGGAAAAGGAGGTTGAACGAATTGTTTTTCAAAAAGAAGCCACAGGCAAGAAACATCAAAATGCCTGCAAATCTGAATCGGAAGCAGCAGCGAGAAATTAAAGCTGTTGTGGAACGGGCAAAGAAGGACAACGGTATTCCGCAGACTGCACAGCAGTCCATTCCCTTTCAGAGAATGTTCCCGGATGGCATCTGCCGTGTCACTGACAGTTATTACACCAAGACCATTCAGTTTCAGGACATCAACTATCAGCTGGCACAGCAGGAAGATAAGACTGCCATCTTCGATGAGTGGTGCAGTTTCCTGAATTTCTTTGACAGCTCCATTCACTTTGAGCTTTCCTTTATGAACCTGAGTACCGATGCTGAAAGCTTTGAAAAGAGTATCCGTATCCCGTTCAAGAAGGACAGCTTCAATCCCGTCCGTGCCGAGTATAGCCAGATGCTGAAAAAGCAGTTGGCGCAGGGCAACAACGGCTTGACCAAAACCAAGTACCTGACATTCGGCATTGAAGCCGAATCCATGCGGCAGGCAAAGCCGAGACTCAACCATATCGAAAACGATCTGCTCAATAACTTTCGGCGTTTGGGTGTCATTGCCACTACCATGAACGGCAAAGAGCGGCTGCATCTGATGCACTCTATGTTCCACATGGGTGATAATGATAAGTTCTTCTTCGATTGGAAGTATCTTGTGGAATCCGGGCTGTCCGTAAAGGACTTCATTGCTCCGACGGCGTTTGCCTTTAAGACCAACCGCACCTTCCAGATGGGCAGTATCTTCGGTTCGATGTCTTATCTGGCAATTACGGCATCAGACCTGTCTGATCGTATGCTGGCGGATTTTCTGGATATGGAATCCACGCAGATCGTGACCATGCACATCCAGTCGGTTGACCAGACTGCGGCGATTAAGACCATCAAGAGAATCATCACCGAGCTTGACCGTTCCAAAATCGAGGAACAGAAAAAGGCTGTGCGTTCTGGCTATGACATGGACATTATCCCATCTGACCTTGCTACCTATGGTAAAGATGCGAAGTCACTTCTGAAAGAATTGCAGAGCCAGAATGAGCGAATGTTCATGGTGACATTTCTGGTGCTGAACACCGGGCGCACCGAGCAGGAACTGGAGAACAATGTGTTCCAGGCACAGAGCATCGCCCAGAAGCATAACTGCAATCTGCGTCGTTTGGATTTTCAGCAGGAATCCGGACTGATGAGCAGCCTGCCTTTGGCACAAAACCTGATTGAGATTCGTCGTGGCCTGACTACCAGTTCCACGGCTATTTTTGTGCCTTTCACCACGCAGGAGCTGTTCCAGAATGGTGGAGAAACGCTCTATTACGGGCTGAATGCTCTGTCGAACAACCTTATCATGGTGGACAGAAAGAAGCTCAAGAACCCCAACGGACTGATTCTGGGTACTCCCGGTTCCGGTAAATCCTTTTCCGCAAAGCGTGAAATCACCAATGCGTTCCTGGTTACGGATGACGATATTATCATCTGCGACCCCGAAGCGGAATATGCGGCTCTGGTTCACAAGTTCAATGGTCAGGTGGTAAAAATCAGCTCCTCCAGTACCAACTATATCAACCCTATGGACATCAACCTGAACTACTCTGAGGATGACAACCCGGTAGCACTGAAAGCTGATTTTATCCTGTCCCTCTGTGAGTTGATTATGGGCAGTAAGGATGGCTTGCAGCCTATCGAAAAGACGGTTATCGACCGTTGTGTGCATCAGATTTACCAGAGATATTTCGACAATCCTGCCCCTGAGAATATGCCGATCCTTGAGGATTTGTATGATGCCCTTCTGAAACAGGACGAAAAGGAAGCCCACCATGTAGCGACCGCCTTGGAAATCTATGTTAAGGGTTCTCTGAAACTGTTTAACAACAGAACCAATGTGGATATTCAGAATCGTCTGGTGTGCTTCGACATTAAGGAGCTGGGCAATCAGCTGAAAAAAATCGGTATGCTGATCGTTCAGGATCAGGTCTGGGGGCGTGTAACTGCCAACCGTTCTGCCGGTAAATCGACCAGATATTATATTGACGAGTTCCATCTGCTTCTGAAGGAAGAACAGACGGCAACCTATTCCGTAGAAATCTGGAAGCGATTCCGTAAATGGGGCGGCTTGCCGACCGGTATTACTCAGAATGTCAAAGACCTGCTTCGTTCCCCGGAGATTGCCAACATCCTCGAAAACTCTGATTTCATCTATATGCTGAATCAGGCAAGCGATGACCGAAGTATTCTGGCACAGCGGTTGAACATTTCGCCGCATCAGCTGTCCTATGTAACCAACTCCGGTGAGGGCGAAGGACTTCTGTTCTATGGCAATGTGATTCTGCCGTTCATTGACCGATTCCCGACAGATCTGGAACTGTATCGCATTATGACCACGAAGTTAAACGAGGTGGCACAGGAAAAGGAGGCGTAATGTATGGCGAAAAAGACCTACACGACTCCGTTTTACCGAAGATGACCTTGCAGATTCTCATGTGAAGAAAGCTGCCGACCGTGCAGATAAGGCGGTTGATAGGGCTGAAAAAGCGGCAGACAAATTGGCTTCTAAAAAGGCAAAGCCGAAGCTAAAGCTGGAAACAGATGCAGCCGGTTCCCGTAAAGCAAAGCTCCGTTTTGAAAAAGCGGAGTTTACGGAAATCGAGCGCCCATCTGTGGCAAAGCACATGGCAAGCCGTGGTGCCGCAGTCACGCTCACATCCAAAGCACATCGGGCGGTGTCAGAATATGAGGATGATAATATCGGCGTTCAGGCTGTGCAGGAAACGACCAAGGCTGTTGAATCCACTGTCTATACCGTCGATCATGCCGTTTACAGTCACAAGCTGAAAGCCTACGACAAGGCGGAAAAGCTGGTTGAGAAGTCAGATAAAGCAAATGTAAATGCCCTGTATGAGAAGTTCAAAAAGGACAACCCCGATGCCGGTTCCAATCCCTTTTCCCGTTGGCAACAGAAAAGGGCAATCAAGAAAGAATATGCTGCCGCCAAAGCCGGTAAGAATACCGCTTCGACAACGGCTTCTGCATCTAAGGGTGCAGGCAAGGCAACGGGCAAAGCAGCTCAGGGAGCCAAGAACATCACAGAAAGAGTAACGGAGTTCTGCACCACACACTCTAAAACGATTCTGTTTGTTTTGATTGCCGGACTGCTTTTTATGATACTCTCAGGGATGTTCTCGTCTTGTTCGGCTATGTTCCAAGGCGGCACACAGATCATTCTGGGAACTTCTTTTACTGCAAAAGAGGAAGATATTATTGGTGCGGACAATGATTACAAGGCTTTGGAGCTGCGCTCCGCAATAAAATCAATAATATCGAGCGTACTCATAGCGGATATGACGAGTACCGGTATGACCTTGATGAAATCAACCACAATCCTTATGAGCTGGCGGCGTATTTGACGGTGAAGTTTGAGGATTACACCAGAGATGAGGTGCAGGCTACCCTGCAATGGCTATTTGAGCAACAATATGAGCTGACCCTGACGGAAGTAGTAGAGATTCGTACACGAACAACATCTTCTACTGATCCCGAAACGGGAGAGACAACAACAGAGGAAGAAGATTACGAATATTATATTCTGAATGTGAAGCTCAGAAATAAGGGCTTGAACAGTGTGATTTCAAATTCCGGCTTGTCGGAAGATGATATGGAGCGATATAGAATTTTGCTTCAGACAAGGGGCAACAGACCGGATATTTTCGGAAATGACATTTACGCCACCCCTGGCGGCGAGTACACCGATTATGATATTCCGGGCGAAGCGCTGACAGACACAAGATTTGCCAATATGATTCGGGAAGCTGAAAAATATCTGGGATACCCGTATGTGTGGGGCGGCAGCAGCCCGTCTACCTCCTTTGACTGCTCCGGATTTGTTTCCTATGTAATCAATCACTGCGGAAACGGTTGGAGTGTTGGTCGTTTGACCGCAAACGGTTTGATGGGCGTATGCGACATTATCCCGAAAAGCTCTGCCAAACCGGGAGATTTGATTTTCTTCCAAGGCACTTATGATACCTCCGGTGCATCACACGTTGGTATCTATGTTGGCAATGGTATGATGATCCACTGCGGAAACCCCATTTCCTACGCTTCTATCGAATCGAATTACTGGCAACAGCATTTTTACTGCTTCGGCAGAATCAGAAACTAAAGGAGGGATGGCGATTGAGTGCCAAGTTAGACAGAATAGGTGCAGACCTTGAAAAAGCCCGTAAGAAACGGGCAGAATGGGATGCTAAGGTGAAAGACCTGGAACGCAGATACCGTGAGGAGGAAAATTCCGAAATCCATGAGATGGTTCATGCTGCGAACCTGAATCCCGAACAGCTTTCCGAGCTGCTCCGTATGTTTGCTGCGGATATGGCTCCGAAGCCTGATACGATCAATACTATGAATGAGGAGGAAACGCAGAATGAGATTTAAGAAAATTGGAGCCGCATTGCTGGCGTGTGCAATGTGTTTTGGCGTGTTTTCTACAACGGCATTTGCCTATGTAGATGAAAGCGTAGCGACTGAAGAACCTGCGGTCGAAGAAAAAGTTCCCGAAACAGAGCCGGAGGAGCCGATGCTACCGCTTACTCCCGACGGCAATCTGACTTTGGTTGATGACGCTGGCTCGCCTACGAAAAGCGGAAAGCAGTTCATTACCGCTGTAACCAAAAACGGAAACTACTTCTATATCATCATTGACCGTGATGATAAGGGCGAGGAAACCGTGCATTTTCTGAATCAGGTGGATGAAGCGACCTGCTCAAGCTGATGGACGAGGAAGAAGTTGCAGAGTTCACCAAGCCGGTTGAGGAAACAAAGCCGGAAGTAGTTGAAACAGTTCCTGAAATTACAGAACCGACACCGGAGGAAAAGCCGAAATCCACAAATATGCTCCCGGCGATTCTTACTCTGATTGTGCTTGCCTGTGGTGGTGGATTCTTCGTATTTAAGAAAGTCCAGGAAAAGAAGAAGGCACAGGAAGCGGCAAAGCCTGACCCAGATGCTGATTATGTGGACGATGACGAGGACTATGGGTACGATCCGGAGTTTGAGGACGACGATGAAGATAGCTCCGTCGATGAAGATGATAATGAACCTGTGTAAACAGGATAGGCTTGATGCCTGGGGCAGCCTTCGGGTTGCCTTTACATAGTTTCCACTTTCAAAAATAAAAAAATTTGCGTTTTTGAAAGTGACATCTTGCATATACTATTAGCAGACAGTATAATAAGTACAGCGAAGCGGTTTCGAGAAATGAAAAAACTTCAATTTTTGAAAGCGGGTGACTATATGAAAACAATCACGAGAGCAAAATATCTCGATAGAATCATTGAACTGAATGGTACTCCTGACATCAAGATCATCACGGGCATTCGTCGATCTGGTAAGTCCAAATTGATGCAGGCGTATATTGCGTATCTGAAAAGCAATTTTGAAAACATCAATATTATCTTCATCGACTTCATGGATTTGGCGTATGAAGAAATCAAGGAATACCATGCCTTACACGCCTATGTGGAAGAACATTATCAGGAAGGAAAAACGAACTACCTGTTTGTAGACGAGGTTCAGATGTGTCCCAAGTTTGAGTTGGCAATCAATAGCCTGTACTCTAAGGGAAAATACGACATCTATGTAACAGGCTCTAATGCTTTCCTGTTGAGTGCAGATCTGGCAACTCTGTTTACCGGACGCTATATTGAAATTCATGTGTTTCCTTTCAGCTTCCAGGAATATTGCCAGTATTATGATGATATTAGTGACAAAGATAAGCTCTTTGATGAGTACGCTATCAAGGGCGGTTTAGCAGGTTCCTATGCTTATAGAACCGAAAAAGACAGAACAAACTATATCAAAGAGGTCTACGAAACGATTGTTACAAGGGATTTGGTACAGAAATATACTCTCCCGGACACTTTGGTTTTACAACGTCTGAGCGAGTTCCTTATGGATAATATCAGCAACCTGACTTCTCCGAATAAGGTCAGTCAGCTACTGACAGCAAATGAGACTCCAACCAATCATGTAACCGTCGGCAAGTACATTAAGTATTTGTGCAATGCTTTTGTATTTTATGATATTAAGAGATATGACATCCGAGGTAAGAAATACCTTGAAAGCTCTGAAAAGTTCTATTTGTGTGACAGCGGTATTCGATATGCAATACTGGGAAGCAGAAATATAGACTATGGCAGAGTATATGAAAACGTTGTTTGTATCGAGCTTCTTCGCCGTGGATATGATGTCTATGTCGGCAAGCTCTATCAAAAGGAAATCGACTTTGTTGCTCAGAGAGGTAGCGAAAAGATTTATATTCAGGTCAGCGACAACATTTCCGGGCAGGAAACATTTGAGAGAGAATGCTCTCCTCTGCTTCAGATTCGAGACGCTTATCCGAAAATGATTATTGCCAGAACCAAACATCCCCAATATAGCTATGAAGGAATCGAAATTCACGATATAGCCGATTGGTTGCTACAAGAATAAGCAAGGTGAAATATCTCCGTCATTCTCTTTTGAAATGATGGAGATATTTTTATTATGACGGAGATTGTAGAACAGAAAATTGTATCAGGTTGCAAAAATCCTTTCCGAACTTTTTACATTAGCAGTCATGCACTACGGTGTGTGGCTGCTTATTTTTTGTGAAAGGAGCAGATGCAAATGAAATTAGTTTTGGCTGAAAAGCCTTCGGTTGCACAGAGTATTGCCAAAGTGTTAGGTGCTGCCAAGCGTGAGGATGGCTACTTAGAGGGAAACGGATATGTGGTCAGCTGGTGTGTAGGGCATTTGGTGGAGCTGGCACAGCCGGAAGTCTATGATGCGAAGTACAGCAAATGGGCTTATGCAGACCTTCCTATCTTCCCGATGGACTGGCAGTATGAGGTTCTGCCGGTACGAAAAAACAGTTTGGGATTCTGAAAAAGCTCATGGCCAGAGAAGATGTTGCGAGTCTTGTGTGTGCAACAGATGCCGGTCGTGAGGGCGAGCTGATCTTTCGGTTGGTGTACCACAAAGCCGGGTGCAGAAAGCCGTTTGAGCGGCTTTGGATTTCCTCGATGGAAGATGTAGCAATCAAGGAGGGCTTTGAAAATCTCAGGTCTGGAACGGAATATGATGCTTTGTATGAAGCAGCACTGTGTCGAGAACGAGCCGACTGGATTGTTGGTATTAACGCTACTCGACTTTTTTTCGACCCTTTACGGGCAGACCCTGAATGTTGGTCGTGTTATGACCCCTACCCTTGCTATGGCTGTTATGCGAGAAGCTGCCATTTCCGCATTCAAGCCTGAACTGTTCTACACAGTTCAGATTGGATTGGATGGTTTTACGGCTGCAAGCGAACGCTTCAAAACCAAGGCAGCAGCCGAAGCTGTCAAACAAAGCTGTTCGGTGGCAATCGTTCAGAAAGCTGAATGTAAGGAGAAAACAGAAAAGCCGCCTGCGCTCTATGACCTGACCAGTTTACAGAGAGAAGCCAACCGTGTGCTTGGCTACACGGCACAGCAGACCTTGGACTACACGCAGAACCTCTATGAAAAGAAACTGGTCACTTATCCCCGTACCGACAGCAGGTTTCTGACGGAAGATATGGCACATAGCCTGACCGACCTCGTAAAGCTGGCTTTCCACACATTCCCCGTGGAGGATGTGGATAACATACCAGTTCATGCAGAGCAGGTTGTGAATAACAAAAAGGTCACAGATCACCATGCCATCATTCCGACCAGAGAATTGCAGAAATGCAATCTGAGCGAACTTCCCAAGGGTGAACTTGCAATTTTGCAACTGATCTCGAATCGGTTGTGCGTAGCTGTTGGCGATCCGCACCGATACGCAGAGACAGTTATTGAGCTGGACTGTGGCGGTACCGTGTTTTCCACCAAAGGCAAAACTGTTGTGCAGGATGGATGGAAAGCTCTGGTTCAGAAAAATGATTCGACAAAATCCGACGAAAACGTGCAGACACTCCCTTCTGTTTCCGTTGGTGACGAAATGACCGTCAGCGGCACGGAAATCAAGGAAGGGAAAACATCTCCCCCTAAACACTTTACCGAGGATACTCTGCTTTCTGCTATGGAAACTGCCGGTGCGGACGAAATGCCTGATGAGGTGGAGCGCAAAGGTTTGGGAACGCCTGCGACCCGTGCCGGTATCATTGAGAAGCTGGTTCGCATCGGTTTTCTGGAGCGTAAGGGTGATAAGAAAACCAAACACCTGATTCCGACCCACAAGGGTACGGCTCTGGTAACAGTCATGCCGGAACAGATTCAGTCCCCATCCATGACGGCGGATTGGGAAGAAAAATTGTTGCTCATTGAGAAAGGCGAATATGCCAGCGAGGACTTTATGGACGAGATCAAAGATGTGATTGCCGGTCTGATTCAGAACTATGAAGTAATCCGTGATTCCGAGGTTATGATGTCGAAAGAAGCCAATTCTATCGGCAAATGCCCGCTCTGCGGCAGTGCTGTAGAGGACAAAGCCAAGGCATTTTTCTGTTCCAACAGAGCTTGCAAATTTGCCCTCTGGAAAAACAATCGCTACTTTGCGAGCATCGGCAAGAGCATGACTTCTGCCACGGCGCAGAAATTGCTTGGTTCCGGCAAGGTAAAGCTCAAGAATTGCAAGTCCGAAAGAACGGGCAACACCTTTGATGCCACCGTCTTTATGGAGGTATCAGATGATGGCAAAACGAAGTTCAGTATGGAATTTGAAAATGGAGGAAAGCGCAAATGACAAATGAGTACAACCCGGATGGTAAGGAAATCCGATTTATCGACAGCCATTATAAGGATTTGTTTCATATCCCCGATGGCAGCTGTGTGCAGATTCACTACCCGGATGAAATGGTTGTGAAGCCCTGCACCTTCATTGACGAGTATCATACGCAGATCGGATACAATGTGTTTCATATCTGCCAGTTTGCAGAAATTATGGAGCGCAACGGCGCAAGCTATATGCCGGAGCCTGAGATTATGGGCGATGAAGCCGCATGGAAGGTCGGAAAGGATAGAATCCTTGCGGTGCAGACCTGCGAAGATGGTTACGACTACACCCTGTTGGATGAAAACTACAACGAGATTGATGGCGGTCAGGTTGATAACCCTGAACTGTCCATGCTCGAAGTCCGCCGGGATATTCTGGAATCCTTCGGGCTGGAGCGCCGGGAACTGCGGGCAATGTTCTATGAGGATGTCATGGAGCAGGCTTTTGAAGTCGGCAGACAGGCGGTGGTGGTCAATGACCCTATCGCTGAGCTTGCTTTTAAGCTCGACCGTTTTGCAGAGAACTTCGACCCCTATGAATATATGGATCAGGTCGATGATGTGCAGGCGCATATCCAAGAAATCAAGCAGATCTTGCCGCTGGTAATACGGCTCCGTATCGTGAGTTCCTGAATACAGCCATTGAAGAAGCCCGTGAGGAAACTGCGGTTGAGGTTGCCAAAGTGCTGAAAAGTCAGCTGGATAAGCTCGACTCTCCGAAGCGTGAGTCGGTCATGGAAAAACTGGCACAGGCCGCAGAAAAAGCTGCGCCTGCCAGTCCCTCTCCCAAACGCAAAGAGCCTGAACGATAAGGAGGACACGGATATGAAAAACGAAAAATGGGATGATGTTCACGGAAATACCACCCCGGATGACAGAATGGTTGCTTTTCTGGAAAGCCCCACGGATTCCTATGCGATTCTTCAGCTGCGGGAAGATGTAGACGATAATATCCCGCTCATGTTTGCAAATTACAGCTACCTTCAGAAGAAAGAAATGGAGCCTGAGATTGACCGTTACGAGGTGGTCTATCATGGCTCCATTTCTATGTCCGAGGATGTGAATCGGCAGCTGGAAGATTTGTATGTAAAGTTCAATATTGACCACCCGGATGATTTCCGTGGTCACAGTATGTCGGTCAGCGACATCGTAGCCTTAAAGGTAGTCGGTGAGGTATCCTTTCACTATGTAGATTCTGTTGGGTTTCAGAAGCTGGAAAACTTTATGAAGTCCGAAAACTACCTGAAAAACGCAGAGATGGCAATGGAAGATGATTATGGGATGATTGACGGTATCATCAATAACGGAAAAGCGTCCGGATTAGAGGAACGTCCTTCGGTGTTGGAGCAGTTAAAGGAAAAGCCCGTGCCGGATGTTTCCCATAAGCCGCCCAAGAGCCACCCGGAAAGGGAGATTGAATGATGGATTTCACACAGGATGAGCGGAACATGATGATGCTTTACAGCCCTGGCACAAGGTCAGGGCTGTGTGAAGCACTGACACTGATGAAGGAACAGCTTTCGGAGGACGAGTCAGAGCTTTTTGCTTTGGCAGACTCGGTTCTCCGTAAAGTTTCAGCCATGGACGATGCCGCCTTTGAGAAGCTGAACCTTTATCCGGATTGATAGGATTGGAGGGATACAATGAACGCAAAAGAGCGATTTTATTCCGGATTAGCAAAAGAAACGATTGGGAAAATCACCTCGAACACAGATAACTGGACTTCGTTTTTGAGAACGATGTCCCGCAACTATGAGTTCACCTATCCGGAACAGGTGATGATTTATGCTCAGCGCCCCAATGCGACCTTTTGCAAGCCCTATGAGGACTGGAACGCTGAAAATTACCGCAGATATGTAAAGCGTGGCTCTACCGGCATTGCTCTGTTTGTGATGAACAGGGATAAACCGTATCTGCGCTATGTGTTTGATGTGGCGGATACCGGCGTTCGCCGTTCTTCCCCGGAACTGAAACCGTGGGAGGTGACGCCTGAAAACCGCTCCTATGTCATGGAAGCGATGGAGCGTACCTTCGGTGTTGCCGCTGACGGGGTACTGGAAGCACAGCTTGAAGATATTGCATCCGCACTGGCGGCTGAGTATTGGGACGATTACAAAAAGCAGTTCCTCGACATCGTTGCCAACAGCTTCCTTGAGGAGTATGATGAACTCAACATCGAAGTAGCTTTCAAAAATGCGGTGGCAAACAGCGTATCCTATACGATGTATTGCCGGTTCGTGGAAAGTCCCGACAACTACTTCGAGCATGAGGATTTCCAGAAGGTGTTTGATTTTAACACCAGACAGACGGTAAATGCCCTTGGTACTGCGGTGAATGCCATCAGCACAAGGATGTTTCAGGAAATCGAAAAAGCGATTGGAGAACATGAGCAGATTAAAGCTACCGAAAGGAGTACAGATTATGAGCGAGATGACTTACAGACAGGCCGGAGATTATCAGATTCCGAACCTTCAGTTGGAGAACGAGGGAGAGAAACCTCTGGGCAAGTACGGCAGGATGCGTCGAGCATTTTTGGAACAGAACAATCCGATGCTCCTGAACGACATGATTCTGACGGAGAGCCTGTTCCCGCACCTGTGGGAGATCGAGGAAACAGCGAAAGCCAGAGTGGAGTTTCTGATGGAGCAGTACCTGAAGGACAGCCCCGCACCGGACAAGGAAACGCAGCAGATGGCGTGGGTGCAGCACATGAACAGCCTGAAAGCACAGGCGGAGGAAGTCGTGATGACGGAGCTTATCAACAGCTGAGTCTGAACCTTTTCCTCTCCGAAAATGAACAAATCAGTTTTATCGACCGAGCAGAGAGCTTTACGCCCTCTGCTTTTTCTTTTGCCCAGGAAGAAATCGACCACTTCCTTCTGCTTGGTAGCAATACCGATGAAGCCCGAAAAGTCGTAGCGCTGGAATATATGAAGCAGAAGCCGTTGGAAGAAATCGTTCAGACCTTAAAGCAGGTCTATCACGGCGGCTATGGTCTGAAAGAAGATAGCGGGAATATCTGTGCGTGGTATGCCGAGGACGGTATCCACCTTGCCAAAGGTTCCTCTGCCATTGACAGCCCCAGAGCGCAGATCGTTTCTTGGGAAACGGTTGCCGAGCGCATTGGAGAACTGCTTGAAAATGGTCGGTTCGCAACTAATGTGGAACTGGTAGAAGCATCCGGATATGAGCGTCAGAAGTTGGCAGAATCCCTGTGGCATCTTTATCACGATTTGAGTGAAGAAGCCCGTTCCAGCAACTATCTGGCAATTCTTCATCAGGAACCGTTTCGTGGTTTCCCTGACGAAACCGCAGACTTGGCTGAAAAGTTGGATGACCCTCGTTTCCACGCAACCTTGGTACAGCAGTATTCGGAATTTAGAAAAACCCTTGCGGAAAATCCCGATCTGCTTCGTTTTCACTATCACAAGCTGAATCTCATTCAGAAACAGCTGTATGAGTTGAATATGCCTTTGCGTGAGTATCAGACCGATATGATGCAGATGCCCCTTGTCCGCCAGTTCATTACGGATGATGAAGTCAATGCAGACTTGACCCGTGGAAGCGGCTTTTCCGGTGGTAAAGCCCGTATTTATAACTACTGGCAGGAGAATCATTCTGCCAAGGAAAAGATGGACTTCCTGAAGCATGAATACGGAACCGGTGGTCATTCCCATGCCTGCTCTGGTGCAACGCACAGCGGTCAGGATCACGATGCCAAGGGTGTTGCTTACACCAAGAGCGGTTGCGATAAATTGCAGATGTCCTGGGCGCAGGTGGTGCAGAGAATCGACGGTCTGATACGAAAGGGACGCTACCTCAGCCCGGAGGAAGAAGCGGAACGACAGGCTATCGAAGAAGCTAAAACTGATCCGTTGGAAGATGTTTATGACCGTTTCGCAGTGATTGATACCGAGGATGGCGAGTATGCGATCTGGGATAATCAGACCGATGACTACTATGTAGACCCGGAAGGCGTTACGGAATACTTCACGGACGAATGGCTTGCCAATGACTATTTGGAGGAAGTTCGTCAGTCCGTAGCTGCGATGGAGTCGGTTCAGCCAGAAGCGCCTGTGGCAGAGCCTGCCGAAGTTGTGGAAGCATCTGCTTCCGAGGAACCGAAATGGAATTATCAGGTCGGTGACACGGTATATCTGGACGATACAGCTTTCCGTGTGGAGCAGATCACGGACAGAGAAGTTCAGCTGCGTGACCCTACGCTTGCTTATCCCATCTTCCGTGCCGAGAATCGTGAGAATTTCGAGCGTATGCTCTCTCAGGACGAAAGAAACCATGCGGTAAGGGTTGATGCCCAAACCGAAGAAAAGCCCGTTACAGAGGATTTTCTGGGCAAAACCGAACCGAGGGACTACACCCCTGAGTATCAGCTGTTAGACCGTCTGCGTATGGACTGCGAATACTTCCTTGGTGCAGGACAGCACAGCGAAAAGCATCTGTGGGCAGGCAACCGCCATGCACAGATTGCCAAGATGCGTGAGCTGTATGAAATGATTCCCGACAAACCAGAATGGCTGACACCTGAGATGATTAACAGCTACGAGGAGCGCATGGCTCCCCGCTATCTGGTTGCCGCCTACCATCACTTTGAAAACGGCTTCGATGATAAACTGGACTACTACACTCTGGAAGAAGCGGAAAAAGCTGCCCAGGGCTATGTGGACGGAACCATGGAGGATGACGGATTCAAGTACGATGGTGCTGCCGTTTACGATCAGCAGGAGCATAAGTGCATCCGTATCTATGGGGACTACCCTGACGAAAAGGCACACGCACAGGTCAGAGCCAGTGCGGAACCCGAACAGCAGGAACCGGAACACTTCATCGATCATTTTTATGTTGCCGAGGACATTCAGAAGCGGGGTGCGCTGGACATCAAGGAATACAGTTCCTTTGATGATGCCCTGCGAGCCTACTATGCACTTCCTGACACGCAGAGAAAAGCCCTGGGTGCAATGAATACCAGAGATCTGCCGGGTAGTCTGGACTTCGTACAGTGCGTAGATGGAAAGGACACCATCATTCAGGATTATGCCCAGGTGGACGGATGGCAGAATGCCGAAGTCATGGACATTATCGCTCAGCTTGAGCAGTCCATCACCACCAGAGAAATCCCACCTGTTCCTGCGGTGAACTTCCACATCACGGATGACAACATCGGTGAAGGTGGACCGAAGCAGAAATTCGCAAGAAACATCGCAGCCATTGAAACTCTGTTCAAACTGGAAAGCGAGAACAGGAACGCCACTACCGAAGAACAGGAGATTTTGTCGAATTATGTCGGTTGGGGCGGTCTGGCAGATGCCTTTGACCCGGACAAGGGAAATTGGGCGAAGGAGTATCAGACACTGAAAAACCTGCTTTCCGAAGATGAATATGCTGCGGCAAGAGCTTCCACCCTGAACGCACATTACACCAGCCCTACGGTCATTCGCTCCATCTACGATGCGGTCGGACAGATGGGCTTTGAAACAGGAAATATTCTGGAGCCTGCTATGGGTATCGGCAACTTCTTTGGTATGCTCCCTCCTGAAATGCAGAGCAGCCGTTTGTATGGTGTGGAACTGGATTCCATCACCGGCAGAATTGCTCAGAAGCTCTATCCCAACGCAGAAATCAAAGTAGCCGGTTTTGAAACGACAGACCGCCGAGACTTTTACGATCTGGCTGTGGGTAATGTCCCTTTCGGCAACTACAAAGTGTCCGACAAGCCGTATGACAAGCTGGGATTCTCCATTCACAACTATTTCTTTGCCAAGGCTTTGGATCAGGTTCGTCCCGGTGGTGTGGTCGCTTTTGTGACAAGCCGTTACACCATGGATTCCAAGAACTCTGACGCAAGGCGATATATGGCGCAGAGGGCGGAACTGCTTGGTGCAATCCGTCTGCCAAACGATGCCTTTAAGAAAAACGCAGGCACGGAAGTCGTGTCCGACATCCTGTTCCTGCAAAAGCGTGACCATCCGATTGACATTGTACCGGAATGGGTAAACCTTGACCGCACCGAAGAAGGACACACCATGAACAGCTACTTTGTCGCTCATCCTGAAATGGTTCTGGGCGATACGGTGGAAGAAAGTACCGCCTACGGCATGGACATTACAGTGCGTCCCATTGAGGGCATGGAACTGTCCGAACTTCTGAAAGAAGCAGTTTCCCACATCCAAGGAACCTATCAGGCTGTGGAGCTTCCCGAAGCTGACAAGGGTAAGGAAATCGAAACCATTCCTGCAACCCCGGATGTAAAGAATTTCTCTTATACCGTGTGGATGGCAATGTGTACTTCCGTGAAAACTCCCTGATGCGCCGTGTAGACCTGAATGAGAAAGCAAAAGACCGTGTGATGGGCATGGTGGAACTTCGTGGTATCGTCAACGAGCTGATCGAATATCAGCTTGAGGATTACCCGGATGAAATGATTACTCAGAAACAGGCAGAACTGAATGATGCCTACGATGCGTTTGCCGCAAAGAACGGGCTTATCAATAATCGAGCCAATGGTCAGGCATTTGCTGACGATTCCTCCTACTATCTCCTGTGTTCTCTGGAAAATGTGGATGAGGACGGCAATCTGAAAAGCAAGGCGGATATGTTCACCAAGCGAACCATCAAGCCGGAACGCAGAGTGACGAGCGTGGATACGCCGTCCGAAGCTCTGGCAATCTCTATCGGTGAGCGTGGCAAGGTGGATTTGCCGTTTATGGCACAGCTGCTTGGAACACCTGGAGAATACGATGCGATTCAGGCAGAGCTTCGAGGGGTGATCTTCAAAGACCCGATGGCTCCCGATGCTGTGGAAGTTGGATGGCAGACTGCCGATGATTACCTTTCCGGTGATGTAAGAAGCAAGCTGCGTGTCGCACAGATGGCGGCAGACAGGGATTCTTCCTTCCACATCAATGTGGAAGCCTTGCAGAAAGCACAGCCGAAGGACTTGGATGCGTCCGAGATTGATGTGCGTTTGGGTGCAACATGGATTGATGCCGATTATATTCAGCAGTTCATGGAGGAAACCTTTGAAACGCCGTATTACTTGCGCCGTTCCATTGAGGTCAAGTTCTCCGAGCTGACCGCAGAGTGGCGCATCAACGGTAAGAGTTCTCCCAACTACAACGATGTGGCGGCGTATGTCACCTACGGTACAGAGCGAGCAACGCATATCGGATTCTGGAGGAAACGCTGAATCTGAAGGATATTCGTATCTATGATACGATTGAAGATGCAGATGGTAAGCAGAAGCGTGTCCTCAATAAAAAAGAAACTACCCTGGCACAGCAGAAACAGCAGGCAATCAAGGATGCGTTCCGAGATTGGATTTGGAGAGATCCGCACAGACGAGAAACCCTTTCCACCAAGTACAACGAACTTTTTAACTCCACCAGACCTCGTGAGTATGATGGCTCTCATATCCGTTTCGGCGGCATGAACCCGGATATTACCCTCCGTGAACACCAGAGAAATGCTATCGCTCATGTGCTATATGGTGGAAATACGCTGCTTGCACACGAAGTTGGTGCGGGCAAGACCTTCGAGATGGCTGCATCGGCTATGGAGAGTAAACGGCTTGGATTGAGCCAGAAATCCCTGTTCGTTGTGCCGAATCACTTGACCTTACAGTGGGCAAACGAGTTCCTGCACCTCTATCCGAGTGCCAAGCTCCTTGTTGCCACCAAGAAGGATTTTGAAACAGCAAACCGTAAGAAGTTCTGCGCTCGTATCGCAACGGGTGACTATGATGCAGTCATCATCGGTCACAGCCAGTTTGAAAAAATCCCGCTTTCTGCCGAACGACAGGAACGGCAGCTGCGGGAGCAGATTGATGAGATCGAGGGTGCGATTGCGGAGCTGAAATGGCAGCGTGGCGAAAACTTCACGATCAAGCAGATGGAGAAAACACGAAAATCATTGGAAGCCAGACTGGACAAGCTCCTTGCCGCTGACAAGAAAGATGATGTCATTACCTTTGAGCAGTTGGGTGTAGACCGGCTGTTTGTGGACGAAAGCCATGCGTTCAAGAATTTGTTCCTCTACACAAAAATGCGAAATGTGGCAGGTCTGTCCACCTCCGAAGCCCAGAAATCTTCGGATATGTTTATGAAGTGCCGCTATATGGATGAGCTGACCGGCGGGCGTGGTGTGATCTTTGCAACCGGTACTCCAGTAAGTAACTCGATGACCGAGCTTTATACGGTCATGCGCTATCTCCAGTACAGTACGCTCCAGCAAAAAGAACCTGACCCATTTTGATTCCTGGGCATCGACCTTCGGAGAAACAACAACTGCGATTGAGCTTGCACCGGAGGGAACCGGCTATCGTGCCAGAACCCGATTTGCGAAGTTCTTCAACCTGCCTGAACTGATGAATATGTTCAAGGAGGTTGCCGACATCAAGACCTCTGACCAGTTGCATCTCCCTGTTCCCGAAGCAAAGTTTGAAACGGTTGTGGTTCAGCCCTCTGAGTACCAGAAGGATATGGTGGCTTCCCTTTCAGAGAGAGCAGCAGATGTTCATGCCGGTATTGTAGACCCGTCCGTCGATAATATGCTCAAGATTACCAGCGACGGACGAAAATTGGGACTGGATCAGCGGCTAATGAACACCCTGTTACCCGATGACCCTGACAGCAAGCTCAATGCCTGCGTGGGAAATATCCTGCGTATCTGGCAGGACGGTCAGGCTGACAAATTGACCCAGTTGGTGTTCTGCGACCTTAGCACACCGAAAAATGATGGAACCTTCAATGTCTATGATGATGTCAAAACCAAGCTGATTGCAAACGGTGTGCCTGCGGAAGAAGTTGCCTTTATCCATGATGCAGATACCGAGGCAAAGAAAAAAAGACCTCTTTGCCAAGGTTCGTACCGGGCAGGTGCGAGTGCTTCTTGGCAGTACGCAAAAGATGGGTGCAGGAACCAACGTCCAGGACAAATTGGTGGCAGTTCACCACTTGGATGTGGGTTGGCGTCCGTCTGATATGACCCAGAGAAACGGTCGTATCATCCGTCAGGGCAACCGGAACAAAGAGGTTCAGGTGTATCAGTATGTGACCGAGGGACCTTCGATGCCTACCTGTATCAGACCTTGGAAACAAGCAGAAGTTTATTTCTCAGATTATGACCTCCAAATCACCGGTTCGCTCCTGTGACGATGTGGATGAGCAGGCGCTGTCCTATGCGGAGATCAAGGCGCTGTGTGCCGGCAATCCGCTTATCAAGGAAAAGATGGACTTGGACATTGATGTGGCAAGGCTGAAGGTGCTGAAAGCTGACCACCAGAGCCAGCAGTACCGTATGGAAGATAAGCTTCTGAAATACTTCCCGGCTGAGATTGAAAAGCAGACAGGCTATATTCATGGCTTTGAAGCTGATATTAAAACCGTGGAAGCACACCCGCAGATTGCCGATGGCTTTTGCGGCATGGAAATCATGGGCAAAGCCTACACCGAAAAGGCAGATGCCGGTGAAATCCTCCTTGCGGCTTGTAAGGACACGAAAAGTGCCGATCCGGTTCCTCTTGGCAGTTACCGTGGCTTTCAGATGGAGCTTTCGTTTGACAGTTTCCGGAACGAGTTCGATGTGACCCTGAAGGGCGCTGTGAGCCACAGAGTAGCCCTTGGAACGGACGCACGAGGAAATATCACCCGACTGGACAATGCCCTTGCAGGCATCCTTGAGCGCTTAGAACGAGCCAATGAGCAGTTGAATAATCTCTACAATCAGCAGGAAGCAGCCAAGGCGGAGGTTGGAAAACCGTTCCCGCAGGAAGCAGAGCTGACAGCCAAAAGTCAGCGACTGGCAGAACTGGATGCAGCCCTGAATATGGAGGACTCTGTGGAAAATCGTGACGAAAGAAGCGAGTCAGAGCGTCCTTCTGTGTTGGCTGATCTGAAATCCAAAGCGGAGCATATCCCGCCTGCAAAATACTCTGAAACCCGTGAGGAGGTGTTGTAATGGCAAAGCGAGATCAGGATGTTCATTTCCTTGCATCCAAGGAGGAGGTCGAGCGAATCCATGAGAAGATGGACGAGCTTGGCATCCGCAGCATGGGAGCCTATCTGCGGAAAATGGCTCTGGATGGTTACTGTATCAGACTGGATTTGCAGGATGTGAAAGCCCTGGTTTCGCTCCTGCGAATCTGCTCCAACAACCTGAACCAGTACGCAAAGCGAGCGAACGAAACAGGCAGCATCTATCGTGCTGACATTGAGGATTTGCAAAAACGGCTGGAGGAGATCTGGACGGACATGAGAGAAGTTCTTGTTCGCCTGTCCTCAATCCAGTAATCCGACAACTTGTTGGGAAGTCGCAGTTTCGGCTGCGGCTTTTACATAAGGGTTGACATCATTGCGTTATGGCAGATACCCTTGTACAATATAATTAAAAGAAAGGGGTTGAGCCTATGAAGCTGGTATTGAAGATATTGGCACTGCCGGTGCTGTTCGTTGTAAAAGTGATTTGCATTCTTGGAAATCTGCTTACAAATGTTGTGTCCTATGTAATTGGTTTATTGCTCTTGGTCATTGGCGGATCTGCGATTTACTGCATTGTAAAGGCTTTGTGGCAGTCCCTGCTTATTCTTGTGGTTCTTGGAATTGCGACAATAGCAGCGGTGTTCTTGCTCGTCTGGGCTGTTATGAAAGTCGAGAATATTGGAGAAAGTCTGGGAGCATTTATCAGGTCATAAGATAATATCAGAGAAAAGTCACCGACCGGTGGCTTTTTCTTTTTGGGAAGGAAGTGATGGGAATGGCAGCGACAAGATTGATTGCACTCCATGTGAATAAGGGAAAGACGGTCGCTCAATGTTTGGCAGACAGAACCGACTACTCACAAAATGCCGCAAAAACCAATGATGGCGAATTTATCAGTTCCTATGAGTGTGATCCAAAGACAGCAGATGAGGAATTTCTGCTTTCCAAACGGCAGTATCAGCATATTACCGGCAGACAGCAGAAGAACAATATCATCGCATACCAGATACGCCAGTCCTTTAAGCCGGGAGAAATCACCCCGGAAGAAGCGAACCAAGTCGGCTATGAAACAGCGATGCGATGGACAAAGGGAAAACACGCTTTCATCGTTGCGACCCACATCGACAAATCCCACATTCACAATCATATCATTTATAATTCGACCTCGCTGGATGCCACACGGAAATTCAAAAACTTCTTTCTTTCCGGTCTGGCGGTGCAAAGACTCAGTGATATGGTTTGCCTGGAACACGGGCTGTCCATTATTACACCGAAGCCGTATCGGGAGCGCCAGAAAAGAACTGTTTATCCCAAGAAGCGTACCCAGCGTGACGAATTATGTGATGCGATTGATGCGGTGCTGAAGCAGAAACCAAAGAGCTTTGATGGCTTTGTTCAGGCTCTGGCTGACATGGGATTTGAGTTCAAGGATGGAAAGCAGCCTGCGTTCAAGGGCGAGAATCAGAAGCGTTTCATTCGGCTGCGTTCCCTGGGCGAAGGATATAGCAAAGAGGAAATTCAAGCGGTTATCTCCGGCAAGAACCTGCACAAATCAAAAGGCGGCTCTGCCAAGGCTCCTGCCCCGAGCAGTTCCAGATGCTGATTGATATTCAGGCAAAGATGGCCGAGGGCAAGACGGTCGGTTATGAAAAGTGGGCGAAGAAGTTCAACCGAAAAGAAGCTGCCCGAACGGTAATCCTACTGAAAGAAAAAGGCTTGGGCAACTACGACGATCTGACTGCTCATATTGAAATCTGTCTGCCCGGTTTCGATGCGGGCTTTCTGATTCTATCAAGGTCGCAGAGAAACGTATGGTTGAGGTTCAGGCGTTGCAGCAGCACATTCAAAAATTATCGCAACACAAGGGCAAATTTATATCGAGTACCGCAAGTCTGGATATAGCAAAAAATTCTTTGAAGAACACCGTCAGGAAATCACAATTCATAAAGCGGCGAAGCAAGCCTTTGATGAATTGCAGATTACAAAGCTCCCGTCCATGCAATCATTGTATGAGGAGTTTCATCAGCTGGCAGTCCAGAAAAAGCAGGACTACGCTGAGTACCGTCAGATCAGAAAAGAGAAAGAAGAACTGCTGATTGCCAAACGGACGGTTGAAACGATTTTGAATATCGACAGGCAGAAGAGCAGGAAAAGAGAAAGAGAAAGAGGAAAAGAAGAACTTCCGTTAAAGCAAAAGCCACGGTCTGCACTCCCCAAAGGGTGCGGATCGTGGCTGCTTTTTGCTTTTCGATTTCGGTGCTTTCAACCATGGGCAAATTTTTATTCTACTGTTCTTT
>ENA-OQJI01000069-OQJI01000069.1-human-gut-metagenome-genome-assembly--contig:-NODE-69-length-22154-cov-1.784810_pt1 | contig 22154 bp, 26 predicted proteins | sample MGYA00242602_ERZ504768 | MGnify/ENA primary metagenome ERZ504768 (study PRJEB26092, sample SAMD00036368) | human gut metagenome | host: Homo sapiens | study: EMG produced TPA metagenomics assembly of...
CTTCTTTTTAAGGGTACCACAATATTGCTCACCAAAACGCGGGTGGCATGTTCTGCGTTATCCACACGCACACCCTCTGCGTCGGCTTCGGCTTTCATCGCTTCCGCTTTCGCTTTTCTCACAGTAGCCCGCAAGGAGCCAATGGTCGCCACCGTACCAACCAGGCCGCCGCCAAGGATAATGTTCATAAATTCGCTCAAGTCCATACCACCCGGTTTTATTATTGATTAATACCTATTTCTTTCAACCATTCCTGCACATCGAAGCTCGGACAGGCTTTCGCTGCCAGTTCGTTGTGTCCTATAATGCGTACATCAGGGAATTTCCGATGAAAATCCTTCACATACTTCTCCAGTGCCTTTTTCTGGCAGCCAGTGCGGGTGTCTTTCGGGGTCTTACCGTCTTTTTCCACGCCTCCGGCATACACGATGTGACGGCTTACACTGTTATATCCTTTGGCTCCGTTGGTCACTTCCCAAGGGTCCACCTGTGCATCCTCATTGTTTTCTACCAGACGTTCCACGCCTCCGTTCAGGTGGAACAGGTCGGTATAGCCAACCTGCTTCCATCCTCTTCCTCCCTGGGCAACCGGAGAAGTATGCCATTTGCGGATGTCCGCCGATGATACCTCACGCCCCTCCGGGGTTGCCGTACAGTGTATTACCAGATATTTCAACTTTGCCATAATCATCATGCTTGATAGCCGCTCATCATTACCACTCCGGCATCCTCTTTCTTGGGCATGCAGATGAAGTAATGGCGGAAGTTAATCAGGTTACGCTGGTTCAACGGGTCATTCTTTGACTCGGAATAATACATCTTGGTAGAACCTGTTGCCTTGAAAACCCTCTGTTTGTAGAAGGCAAATGAACACGGAAATTCACCGGCTTCTGCCGTTGTACCCAATGCCTTCTTCACTCCGGCTGTAGTATAAAGCGGGTTGTTGCCATACTCGTAGATTTCAAAGCCGTAAAGGTTACCTACCTTGCCGCTGTTGCGGTCAATATTGTACTGTTCACGGAATGCCTGGCTGGTCAGCAGCAGGTCATTCACATGGTCGGGGCAAAGCACCAGTCTGCGGCCGTCTGACGGTACGCGCAGGTTGTCAAGGGCACGCTTCATTTCCACAAGGTCATTCACGGTAAGGCGCAGACGGTTTGTAGCCGGATCTTTCTCGCCGGTAGTCTTAAGCACCGGAGTAGTTTCCGTATTTTTGTTCGCACAAAGCGCATGGGCCGCCTTGGTAAACTTCGCATCATTGATACTGTTGGCATGTCCCTCTTTCACACGGGCGGTCTTGTCATAGCTGATGGCATAAAGCTCATCGTCTGTAATCGGCGTAGCCTTGGTCTGGAATTTGTCCAGCTTGATGGCAATATCCTTGTCTTCCAAAGCCTGCACATCAATCGGATAGGTTTTATTGTTTATCAAGACATCCGGATCTACACCAACTTCTACCAGGTGAATCACATCGTTATTCACGATACTGCTTTGGTCGGGGATTCCTGACAGCCAGGTTCCTTCCAGTCCGGCACGGAGCACCTTAACAAGTTCCCCTGTCCAGATTTCCGTATAAACCCCTTCACGGAGTATTGAAGTACTTTGCGGGGCCATTCCCATAAAGGCTGCCACCGCATTCATTCCCACAGCTCCGGCCACCGGAGAGAATCCCAATACCGAAGCACACACGACACCTGTCAGCGTATTGAACAGAAGTGCCGTCAAAAGCATTACAATTTTTCCCATTTTCTTCATTTTAAAGGTTTTCAAATTTCACAGGTCATGCCGTATTCAGCCTTGTACAGGCGCTTGTACTCCTCCGGGTTATGCTCGCGCATTTCAAGCAGCGCATCACTCGGGACATCGCTCAGTTTGGCATAGGTGGACGGCTGTGCCTGCTGCTTGCCGCCCTGATAGCTCAATACAGTGGAAATCTTCACCTGTGGTTGCATGGCATCAAGCACATTCTTCAGTTCATCGACACCAACCTTCTTGCCAAGTTCGATAAACTGTATCTTCTTGTCTTCTCCCAGACGCTTTTCCACCACTGCCTTTTCTACAAGACCAGTGATACGGGCCAAAGTCAGCTTCCCGTTTTCTTGCTTCAGGGAATCATTCTCTGCCTTGGCTGCTTTCAGTTCATTTAAGGCTTGATTAACATCAGCCTCCGTTGCCGTTTCCGGCAGCCCCAATTGAAGGGCCAAAAGTTTCAGTTCCATTTCTTCTGTTGTTTTTTGGTTATTGATTAGTGGCAAAGGACAATCACCATCCTTTCCCAATGTGATTTGTTTTCCATCCTTCATCAGTACGATGGCATCATCATTGGAACCTACATCCACCAGTGATACCTCATACAGCTTGCTTTTGGTTATTGTCGGGCTGGTCTGCCCCTGCAGCAAATGTTCGGGCTGGTCACTCAGTTCCAGAATGTCTATTCCGGCACTCACCATTCTCAGACTGCCGAATTCAAACTGTTTCTTGCATCTTTTACTGAGGTCGGTCGCTTCGTCAAACACCAGTTCCCCGGTTACTTCACCATCCTCTACCCGAAGGTCCTTCACATAACCAATCACGTTTCCGCGTTGGTGCATGTACAGCAGTACCGGGTTTCGGCAATACTGCTCCACACTCATGCCCGATGTCAACACACGGCTTCCGTAGCTGTTCAGGCTGTCGTTTGAAATTCTTACACGTTTACTCATTTTCTCATGCCACGCCTTTATGCATTGGCGCTGCAATATTACAGAGCACTTACCGGGAAGCCAAAAAAGTGTGCAATGGTTGCACACTTCTATGAAACCGTTGCACATTATTTTGGCTGCAAGCTGATAAGCGGACAACTTTGCGAATAAATCGGGCAGGTGCAAGGGACTCCGAAGCCTGCCTTTAACCCTATATTCTTTATTATATGACAAAGGCAGAAATCGAAAAGAAAAAAATCTCTTGCACGCTCACTGTTCCTTTCCGGCATGGAACAGACTGAAATTGCGGAGAAAGTGGACGTGTCACGCGTCACCATCTCAAAATGGTGCACGGCTGACGGATGGAAAGAGGCAAGGGCGGCAAAGAACGTCACCCGGCCGGAACTGGTGAACAAACTCCTGCTCACCATTGATACACTCATTACTCAAGTCAACGAATCGAACGACCCTGCACTTGTAGCTGGTCTCGGGGACAAACTGGCCAAACTTTCGGCGGTGATTGAAAAGTTAGACAAGAAGGCCAACGTAGTGGATGTCATTGAAGTGTTCATGGCATTCTCCAAATGGATTGAATACCGTTCAACCATCGACCCGGAAGTGACTCCGGAACTGGTCAGGGCAATCAACAAGTACCAGGATCTGTATATCACCGAACAGATGGGCATAAAATAAAACGGCTATGGCAACAGCAGCGGAAAAGAAACAGGCATACGAACAGTGGAAGGAACACTGTAAAAGAGTGCAGTCCATCACGGATACGGCTTTGCTCGCGGGCGAGACACCGGCACAAAAGGACAGGCGTATTCTGCGTCTGCAGGGTAACTATGCCGCGTTCTGTGAATATTACTTCCCCCACTTTCTCACCTTGCGTGACAAAACCACCGGGGAAGTCATACGCACCATCCACAATGCACCGTTCCACAATGCGGCAGCGGCTAAAGTAAAAGGCACACCCAACCTGAAAGCGGTATTCATGTGGCCGCGTGGCCATGCCAAGTCCACACACATGGACATTTTTGTTCCGCTGTGGCTGATGTTCCAGCCCAAACGTCTCATCAACTTCATGGTGGTGGTCGGCAAAAGTGAGGACTCAGCCACACGTCTGCTGGGAGATATTCAGGCAGAACTGGAACATAACCAGCGCATCATTGCCGACTTCGGCAAGCAGCAGGGGAATGCCTCCTGGCAGGATGGGGAGTTCAAGGCGGCCAACGGGGTGAAATTCCTGGCTTGCGGACGCGGACAGTCTCCACGTGGTTTGCGAGACCGGGAAGCACGTCCGGACTACATCGTCATCGATGACTTGGATGACGACGAACTGTGCCGCAATGAGAAACGGGTGCATGACATTACAGACTGGGTGAAAGAAGCCCTTTTTTGGTGCACTGGATGTGGGCCGGGGGCGTTTTATCATGGTCGGGAACCTCATTTCTAAAAACTCGGTGCTGGCCAATCTCACCAAGACAAAAGGGGTACATGTATCCGTCATCAAGGCAATAGACAAGAACGGAGAACCGGTATGGCGCGAAAAATGGACGAAAGAAGAGGCGCAGGAATACAGGGATTTCGTAGGCTACCGGGCATGGGAAAAGGAGATGATGCACAACCCCATCGTGGACGGAACTATTTTTCGGGCAGACTGGATTCGTTACAAGAAACTGCCCAGGCTATCCAAGTATGAAATGCTGGTCTGCTATACCGACCCCTCTTTCAAATCGACCACTTCCAACGACTACAAGGCTTGCCGCCTTTGGGGCAAGATTGGGAAGGAACTGCACCTTATAGACTGTTACGTCCGGCAGGATACCGTTTCAGGAATGGTACGGTGGCTTTACGACCTCTACGAGCGTACACGTGATACGGCAGCCGTCCAGTTCTTTATGGAAGCGAACTTCATGCAGGATGTCATTCTGGATGAGTTTGAGGCAGAAGGGAATCTGCGTGGATACCAACTGCCCATCATGCCGGACAAACGAAAGAAACCGGACAAGCTCCAGCGCATCGAAGCGGTGTCACCATTATGGGAACGCGGTTTCGTATTCTACAATGAGAAGTTGAAAGAATCGCCGGATATGCAGACCGGCATCGAACAGACCTTGGCTCTGGAGCGTGGCAGCCGTATTCACGATGATGCACCGGATGCCGACGAGGGAGCCATCTGGATGCTGCAGCGCAATTCAAGACAGGAGAGTTTTCAACCGGTGTTCGGCAAAAGGCCGACCGCCAAAAATATATGGTAACATGATACAGCTGATTAAAAGAATGATTTTTGCATGGCGCTATAAACGTGCCGTTGCCCGTGCTTGCAAGTATGCCAAGCTATACGGAAGAAAATACTACGTCCTGTATATGGGCGGCAAACTGAAAGTTGTCCCCAAAAGGAATATCTGCGAACTGATTCACCGCCACCGTTTCCGCAAGGGAACCACTATCCGGGATATAGAAAAAATGGCATTGTTCATCACTAAATAATAAGGTCATGTTCATTACAGAAGAAGATTACAAAGTTGTCATCGGCGACAACGCATTGAAGGTTATCTCGCAGGTAAGCCCGGAAAACCGTACCAATGCAGAAGCGGAAGCCGGGAAGAAATTGCCGGTTATCTACGGCCGAAATACGACTGTACGGCCATTTTCTCTGCACAGGATGAACATCGGAACCGCCTCATTGTCATGTACACCTGCGACATTTCACTTTACCACATGAGTGCAGCCATGCCGCAAAAGATGGGAAGCGAGATACGCAAGGAACGGTATGAACGGGCCATCAAGTGGCTTGAAGGCGTACAGGCCGGAAAAATTGTCCCTGATTTGCCTTTGGCTGTCGGAGAAGATGGGCTTCCGTCCGGAAATTCATTTGTTTACAGCTGTCAGAAGCAGCTTCATCATAACTGGTAGGATTATGGATATTAAAGACTTTTTCAGCGGTATGTTTTCCAATAAACCGAAAAACGTACTGCAAACGCCATACGGCAATTTTAATCTGGCCAAGGGGAAAGACATCAAGCGGGTGCAGAAAATGGTCATCGACCTGCAACGCACCACCGATGCACTCACCCGGAAGGACATCAAGAACTGGCGCGATGCCTGGCAGTATGCCATCAATGTGGACAGTCCCAGCCGCCAGCGCCTGTACGACATCTACCGGGACGCGGAAATAGACCTTCACCTCTCCGGGTGTGTGGAGCAGCGCAGAGGTTTTGTCATGGCACGTTCTTTCAAAATCGTGGATATGAAAGGGGATGAGAACGAGGAAGCGGTTCACTTCTTTGACCAGTCCTGGTTCAAGCAGCTCATGCGCTATGCACTTGATTCAATCTACTGGGGACATTCGCTCATCGAATTGGGCGACCTTTGCACTGACGGCGACGGCTGCATCTGTTATTCGGATGTGAAGCTTATTCCGCGCAAACATGTCATTCCTGAGTATGGGCGTGTCATTACCGACCTCGGGCAGGACTGGACTACAGGTATAGACTACCGCCAGCCTCCTTTTTCCGACTGGCTCATTGAGGCAGGTAGGCCCGACGACCTCGGGCTGTATCTCAAGGCTGCTTCACAGACTATTCCCAAAAAGAACATGCTGGCCTTTTGGGACACCTTCGGGGAAATATTCGGAATGCCCATGCGTATAGCACGCACCACTTCGCGCGATCAGAAAGAGATTGACCGTCTCGACAAGATGTTGCGTGAAGCCGGAACCGCCCTCTCCATGGTGGCAGGAATGGAAACCGAAATCGAATTTGTGGAAAGCGGCAAGGGGGACGCATTCAATGTCTATGACAAGCGTATCGATCGGGCCAACTCCGAACTGTCAAAGCTTATCATCGGGCAGACGATGACCATCGAGGACGGAAGCAGCCTATCACAGTCGGAAACGCACCTTGAAGTGTTCCAGAACCTCGTGGAAAGCGACTGTGATATGCTTCGGGATATAGTGAACAACCAGCTCATTCCGCGCATGGTGCGCCACGGGTTCCCTGTTAAAGGGCTGCGCTTCGATTGGGACTACTCCATTGACTACACGCCCGAACAGCAGAAAGCTTACGAGGAAATGGTACTGCAACACTACAAGGTAAAGCCTCAGTACTTTGAGGAAAAATACGGTATCCCGTGCGAGGAGAAGGAACCGAAAGAAGAGCCGGACCCGACAGAACCGAAAAAAAAGAAAGACGGCAAACCGGCTGAAACGTTGTCCCGTTTTTTCGACTGAGCCCCGATGATTATTCGGGGCTGCACCAGCGGTATGCCCACCTGTTGGGCAAACAGAAACTATGCCTCTCCATGGAGGACGAGGCAAAACTCATGCGCGACAAGCTCACGGAACGCTTTGACCGCATGATGAAGGTGCTGTTCCGGCAAGAAGGGGCAAACCTTGAAATAGGTATCCTGGCATCCGAAGAAGCGCAGGATTTTATAGAAGCTCATTCTTCTGTCTTGAACGGTTCATTCCGAAAGGTGGAAATGTCCGAGACCATGCGCAAGCGGCTGGAGCGTTCCAACTATGTATTCTCCGGCTTGAAGACCTTCCATGAACTGAATGAAGCCTTTCCCTCCCTGTTGGATGAAAACGGCAATAGAAAGACGTTCGAACGCTTTTTGAATGATGTCCGGAAGATCGACGAAACATACAATTCAAACTATCTACGGGCTGAATTCACCTTTGTACAGGCTTCGGCTGAAATGGCAGCCAAATGGGAACGGTTCATGCAGGACGGCGACCGCTATTATCTACAGTACCGCACGGCCGGGGATGCAAAGGTACGTCCCACCCATGCAGAAATGGCCGGCATCACACTCCCGGCTTCAGACCCGTTCTGGGCAGAATTCTATCCTCCTAACGGATGGGGCTGCCGCTGTTCCGTGGTCCAGGTACGCAAATCCAAGTATCCGCCTACAGACCACGAAGAGGCCATGGCAAGGGGGAAATCAGCTTTGGAAGTTGACAAAAAGGGAATGTTCCGGTTCAATGCAGGCATGGAACAAAAGACGATGCCCGACTATAATCCATACACCATCAAGCGCTGTAAGGATTGCGATATGAACAACGGAAATATGAAACTGGTCTTCGTTCCGGAAAATGAATTGTGCGCCGCATGCAAACTGGTAAGAACATTGGCCAATGCAGATGCCAAACAGATAAAGAAGCAAGCCAAGCCATTGCAGGGAACAGTTATCACGAATAATGAATTCCCATTCCCGGTAAACATATCAAAACGCACGCTTCAAGAATGGACCAACCAGCCATACAAGTTCTACCATGAAAAGAACCTCATGCTTCTGGATATAAAGAATGTATTTGCCAAAGCCAAATACCTGGGAACAGCAGATAACCACAAAGGTATTCCACACCTCATACAATCGCACATTTTCGAGATAGAAGTAAGAGGTGAAAAAGCACTGATAATAGTTCGGGAATACGACTGGCACGAATACACGCTGCACAGTCTTTCAGAAGGAGGTGAATTATACAAACATATAAAAAAGAAAGAATAGCGAAAGACGCAAGCTCCGGGAACTACAATCCCGTTCTGAACATCTAACGCTATTCCTCACTGCAAATATACAAAACAATTTTTAAAAACAACCCGTTATGAACAAAATTATCGAATTTCTCAAACAAAGCAACCGCTACAAACACCTTATTGGCGGTTTGTTGGTAGGCATTTTGGCCTTCACCCCGTGGACAGCGCTCTATGCTGCAGCTGTCGCAGCCTCCTGTCTGGAACTGAAAGACAAACTGAAAGGCGGACTTTGGGACTGGATAGACTGGTCTCTTACCGTCATAGGCGGCATATTGTCGGCCCTATTTTGGTGGATAGTGTAATGCTTTAGCTCATTTTGCCTGTTAAATCAGTAACTTTGTACCCGGTGGAGCTTCCCGATAGTCCGTGTGGTCTATCGCGGGTACAACAATGCGAACGCGAATGGCGGTGTGTCGAATGCGAATGCGAATAACGATGCTTCGAATACGAATGCGAATATCGGCTCGCGTCTGGAAATCTAATTAATCGGCGTACAGCACCGGGGACGTGTCCCCGAAGCGGTGCCGAGGGAAGCAAGCCACAGCAACAGCACCCATTAGGGTGGAAAGCTGAAAAATCACGCGTCGGGTGGAGTTTGGTAGGCTGTTATCAGTTCGAAGAAGTCAGATCCGGGGAAAGGAAGGCCCTTATCTTTCATGTTTATTAACCAATAGCTTATGCGCAGGGAAGGATATATTATCGAGGAAATCATCGAATACTCCAATATGTCGGAGGCATTCGATTCGGTACTTCGCGGAACCGATCGTAAGAGGTCAAGGCAGGGACGATTCCTGCTTGCCCATAGGGAGAAGATTATCACCGAACTGACGGCTTCCATTGCGGACGGCTCATTCCGGCTGGGCGGCTACCATGAGAGGGAAATTGAAGAATACGGTAAAAAACGTATTTTGCAGATCCTGTCCATGAAAGACCGCATCGCTGTGTTTGCCATCATGAATGTGGTGGACCGCCACCTGCAAAAACGTTATATCCGGACAACCGGTGCAAGCATCAAAAGGCGCGGTACTCATGATCTGATGAACTGCATACGTACCGATTTGCAAAAAGACCCGGAAGGCACACTTTACGCATACAAGTTTGACATCCGTAGGTTTTACGACAATGCGCGGCAGGACTTTGTTATGTGGTGCTTCCGGAGGGTGTTCAAGGACGAAAGGCTGTTGGTGCTACTGGAGCGGTTTGTTAAGCTGCTGCCGGAAGGTATAAGCTTCGGACTGCGCAGTTCACAAGGGGCAGGAAATCTGCTTCTGTCTGTATTTTTTAGACCACTATCTGAAGGATAAGTACGGGGTTCGTTATTACTATCGCTATTGCGATGACGGACTGGTACTCGGTAAAACGAAAGCGGAATTGTGGAAGATTCGTGATGTTATTCACAGGCAAATGGGAAAAATAGACTTGGAAATAAAGCCGAATGAACGGGTATTCCCTGTAGAAGAAGGCATTGATTTCCTTGGCTATGTTATCCGTCCCGACTATGTAAGATTGCGGAAACGTATCAAGCAGAAGTTTGCCCGGAAGATGCACGAGGTAAAATCGAGAAAAAGACGGCGAGAACTGATTGCCAGTTTCTACGGCATGACGAAGCACGCCGACTGTAATAAGTTGTTTAAAAAATTAACAGGCAAAGAAATGAGAAGTTTAAAGACTTGAATGTCGCTTACAAGCCGGAGGACGGCAAGAAGCGATTTCCCGGTGTGGTGGTAAGCATCCGGGAACTGGTAAACTTACCGATTGTAGTGAAGGACTTTGAGACCGGTATCAAGACCGAGCAGGGAGAAGACCGCTGTATTGTGGCCATCGAAGTGAACGGCGAAGCAAAGAAGTTCTTCACCAACAGCGAGGAAATGAAGAATATTCTCGCACAAGTAAAGGAAATGCCGGATGGTTTCCCGTTTGAAACGACCATCAAGACAGAGACATTCGGCAAAGGTAGAACCAAATACGTGTTTACATGAGAAGAGTTGAAGGAAGTTCCGGGGTTTCGCTGATGGAATGCACGAACCCGGTTAAAGACAAATGGCGCATCCGATGGGATGTGCAGGAAAAAGAGAACGGCTCTGCCTCCTACATGGAAGAGGAGTTCGGGCATAAGCCTACTGATGAGGAAATCCACACATTGGTTATGTCCTGGTATAACAGCCAGACTGATGCGGCTATCCTATCCGGATTCGCCTATAATGGTGCCCATGTATGGCTTTCTGTGGAGAACCAGTACAACTATAAGGCAGCATACGATTTGGCCGTTCAGACGGGCGGAGAAACCCTGCCAGTGACGTTTAAGTTCGGTTCGGATGAACAACCGGAATACCATACTTTTACTCAGTTAGAAGAACTGAAAGATTTCTATACAAAAGCAGTAGGATTCATTCAGACAGTTCTGGCTGAAGGCTGGGAAAAAAAGGACAAGTTCAATTTGGAATTATATCGGATTGAGTGATTGACAATCCCTTCGGGGGAGGGATAAAAAAAGCCCCCGGCCTGTTAATATAGACGCCAATCATTTATTAACACAAAACGCCACGAGAGTGCGCGACCGGGGGCAATGCCCTCTGCCGCACTCTCGTGGCGTTTTTACGCATTAAATAAATGATTGGCATTGCAAAAGTACAAAAATGATTGGATATGACATTGTTTGAAGCACTTAAATTTAACAGAGAACCGCTTGAAATGCTTATAAGTTTGGGCGGCAAGCAGGATGACCTTCGATTCATAGACTTATATACGGAGTATGAGGTCATGAAAAAACAAGGTGAAAAGACCACTTATGCAGTGGCGTTTTTGGCAAATAAATATTCGGTAAGCGAACGTAAGGTGTATGATGTTATCAAACGGTTTGGAAAGCACTGCACGCTCGGTGCAGTGTGATTGATGTGCCGGGGATGCCTTGTGTTGTCCGGTAGAGCTACCTTTGTACAACCAAAAATAAAGCTCATGAATAAGTATTACCAGACATTAGACAAGATACTCCAAACGGGCAAAATCCAGACCAATAGGAAAGGGCGTATCAAGTATCTATTAAACGAAAGGCTCATGCTAACCCCCGCTGATTTACTTGACATATTTGAAAGCCACGGGATAGCCAGGAAAAAGCTGAAAGAGGAATTGAAACTGTTTATGCAAGGAGTCCGGGATGTGGAAAAATACAAAGAGGCAGGGATTACCTGGTGGGATTATTGCGGCCATACCCTTGTAAACAGCTATCCAACTTACTTTGAAAAGCTTCCACCCCTCATAACCAGGATTAACCGGGAAAAGCGCAACAGCAAGAATTATGTCCTGTTTCTTGGAGAAACCGGGGTGGAAAGCAACCAGGCACCCTGCCTGAGTCTTGTGCAGTTCCAAATTGATGAGGGAGAATTGGTGCTATCTGCATATCAGCGTAGTTCTGATGCGAACCTTGGGCTTCCGGCTGATATTTATCATCTTTATCTGATGGCAAGGCAGGTGGAGCTTCCCCTGAAGTCCATAACCCTTGACCTTGGAAATGTGCATATATATGAAAATAACATTGACCGGACTCTGGAACTGTTATCCGGAGTTGAAAACATTAAATTTGACTTGAACGTATGAAGAATATGAATTTATCTGCACCACTGCCATTTGTAGGCCAAAAAAGAATGTTTGCTAAAGAGTTTATTAAAGTTTTGGAACAGTTCCCTGAAGATACCGTGTTTGTGGACTTGTTTGGCGGTTCCGGACTTCTTTCGCATATAGCCAAAAGAAGCAAGCCCGATGCTACTGTTGTCTACAATGACTTCGACAACTACCGGTTCAGACTGAAAAATATCCCACAGACAAATAAACTGCTTGCCGATATTAGGGAGCTGGTGGGTAATTCGATACCCAAACATAAACCAATTAAAGGGGAACTTAGAGAACGCATTTTTAAACGTATCGAGGAAGAAGAACTAAATGTTGGGTACGTGGATTTTATAACCTTATCATCCTCACTTATGTTCTCCATGAAGTATAAATTGTCTGTAGCCGAAATGCGCAAGGAAGTCCTTTATAACAACATTCGCAAGACCGGTTATCCGGAGTCTTCTGACTACTTAAAAGGGCTTGAAATTGTATCATGCGACTACAAAGCAGTATTCAACCAATATAAGGATGTTCCCGGAGTCGTCTTTTTAATTGATCCGCCTTATCTTTCCACTGATGTTGGTACGTACAATATGTATTGGCGCTTGTCTGATTATTTGGATGTTTTAAAGATACTCGAAAAGCATTCCTTCGTTTATTTCACATCCAATAAATCCTCCATACTTGAACTGTGTGAATGGATTGGAGCAAACAAAACCATTGGCAATCCTTTTGAGGGTTGTACAAAAAAGGAATTCAATGCCCACATGAATTATTCTGCCGAATATACAGACATGATGCTGTATAAGAAACAGGAAAAATTAGTTCATAAAACAGCTGCTTAGCACTGAACAAAGATACAATTTTTCAAGTAGAAGGCCAAACTTTTGAGCCTTATTTTAATGCCGTTATAAAGCCATTTTTTATGAAATTATAAAGCCGAAACAGAGGTCATTACAAAACTTTTGTTTCGGCTTTTTGAGTGTTGCGCGCTTTCCTTTTTTGAACGCTTCGTTTTGTCCTTTTCCCTGAAAATCGAACGCTTCGTTTCGGATTCTGCGGAAATTTGGATTTGCGGATTATAAATAAGTTGAGTGTTGGAGCTATGTATGGTGTACACTTTGTTCAGCCTAAAGCATTAAATGAACTTACGTTCTTGGCAACTATACGTCCGAAAAGCTGGTTTAATGCAGCTCTAAGTTATTCTCCTATTCAGGCAGGCGGAAAATCATTCGGACTTGCCTTAAACTGGGAGGATTGTTTATTGGTACTGATTATATGTATTTTGGCAGCAACTCCAAGGCTGTTAATGGATTTATAGGTTTGTCGATTCCATTGGGAAAGAATAAACCCACCGATGATGCTATTTGATATAGATGATAAGTTATATTCTAAGATTTTTTTTATAGAGGGGCTGTCTGCTCATTTCATGGTTCTTGTTCTTGTCTGTCTTAGAACTATGATAATGAGAAACAGCCTTCTCTTTTTTTATTTACTTACTTCTTTCAGTTTCGTACCGTTTAAGTCATAAATAGAAACCTTTCCATCTTCGAATATTGCAAACGTAGGTACATTTCCACCTTTGGGGAAAGTGACAGAACCTGTGTTACATATCACCATATTTTCTTTCTTTTCAAGTTTCCACAAGTGAGTGTGTCCGTAGAAGAGGTAATCATGTTTTCCCTTTGGAAGTTTCTCCTCATTATATACATGTCCATGTGTCAGGAAAAGTCGTTTTCCGTTATCTGCTACCAAAGCGTAATCCGCTAGAATAGGAAAATCGAGCAGCATCTGATCTACCTCAGAATCACAGTTGCCTCGTATGGCAATAATTTCATCTGCCATGCTGTTGAGGCGTTCTGCTATTCCTTTGGGATTAATTCCTTCAGGGATGCTGTTTCGGGGGCCATAATTCAAGATATCACCTAGTATGAACATCATGTGGCAAGCTTGCTCTTTATAAAACTCTAAGACTTTTTCCAAGGCTGGCAGTGAGCCATGTATGTCGGATACAATTAAATATTTCATGATAATGTTATTATAAATTTGCGCAAAAATAGAAAGTTTTCTGAAAACATACAGAAGTATTTTTACGATATTTTCGGTGTTATTAGAAAAAAACAGATATTATTAAAAAGTATTGTTTTTATAGATAAGTTCCCTTGTTAAAGTTACTGCTTAATTTTATTGTGTCAATAAGTTATTGATGATTAGAAAAATATCGCACAGCAATGATATCTTATTATTATGTTTTTATAGTAATCAGTAGCTGTAATATTGGTGAGGAAATGAGGAGAATGGATAAATAAAAAAGAGATTCAAGAAATAGTTCTTGAATCTCTTTTATTATTTATCAGAATACTTGTTTAATAAAACAGGAGAATTATTCTTCACTCCAGTCCATTGCAGCCATACGCTTGTAAGAAGCATAACGTTTCTTAGCCATGTCTTCACAAGCAGCGAACAAGTCTGCAGCTTCAGTAGGATACTGTTTCATTACAGAAGCGAAACGAACTTCACCCTTCAAGTAGTCTTGGAAGCCTTCCCAGTTTGGTTCTTTAGAGTCAAGTGAGAACGGATTCTTACCTTCTTCTTCCAATGCTGGGTTGAAGCGCCACAAGTGCCAGTAACCACATTCTACAGCCTTAGCTTCTTCAGCCTGAGATTTACCCATACCAGCTTTCAAACCGTGGTTGATACATGGAGCATATGCGATAACCAATGATGGACCTGGATAAGCTTCTGCTTCGCGGATAGCTTTCAAAGTCTGAGCCTGGTCAGCACCCATAGCAATCTGAGCTACGTAAACATAACCGTAAGTAGTAGCAATCATACCCAAGTCTTTCTTACGTACTCTCTTACCTGAAGCAGCGAACTTAGCGATAGCACCCAGAGGAGTAGCCTTAGATGACTGACCACCAGTGTTAGAGTAAACTTCAGTATCCAATACCAGGATGTTTACATCTTCGCCAGAAGCGATAACGTGATCCAAACCTCCGTAACCGATATCGTATGAAGCACCGTCACCACCGATAATCCATTGTGAACGTTTGATCAGATAGTCCTTGAATTCAGCGATAGTAGCGCAGTAAGAGCATTTATCTTTTGCAGCTTCCACCATCGGGATGATCTTTTCAGCAGCAGCTTTGCTCTTATCAGCATCGTTGCGGCCGTCGATCCATTCCTGGAATGCTTCTTTGTATTCTGCTGGAGTACCTTCTGCAGCGATAGCAGCTTTCATAGCTTCTTCCAGACGATTACGCAGTTTCTTGTTAGCCAATTCCATACCCAAACCGAATTCGCAGAAGTCTTCGAACAATGAGTTAGCCCAAGCAGGACCCTGACCTTTTTCGTTTGTTGTGTAAGGAGTTGAAGGAACAGAACCAGAGTAGATAGAAGAACATCCAGTAGCGTTAGCAACCATTTCACGGTCACCGAACAACTGAGAAATCAATTTAACGTATGGAGTTTCACCACAACCAGAGCAAGCGCCAGAGAACTCGAACAATGGCTGAGCGAACTGAGAGTTCTTAACGTTAGCCTTGATGTCTACCAAGTGCTGTTTAGACTTCACGTTTTCAGCGCAGTAAGTCCAGTTAGCAGCTTCAGCCAACTGAGTTTCAAGCGGCTTCATTGTCAGAGCCTTGCCACCCTTCTTCGGGTTACCCGACATACGTCAGCACAGTTACCGCAACCCAAGCAGTCCATAACGTCTACCTGTACACGGAATGTCATGCCGTCGAACTGTTTTCCTACAGCTTTCAGTGTCGGGAAGTTTGCACCAGCCTGTTCGTTTGCATCCAATACGAATGGACGGATAGCAGCGTGAGGACAAACATAAGCACACTTGTTACACTGAATACAAGTTTCAGGATTCCATTCTGGAACGAATGCAGCTACACCACGTTTTTCGTATTTAGCTGTACCCTGATGCCATGTACCGTCTTCGATACCCTTGAATGCAGATACTGGTAACAAGTCACCGTCCTGAGCGTTGATAGGACGAACAACTTCGTTGATGAATGCTGGATCATTGTTTGCAGCAGCAGCTTCAACTTCCAAGCTAGCCCATGCAGGATCTACTGTCAGTTGTTTGTATTCACCACCACGGTCAACAGCAGCGTAGTTCTTGTTAACTACATCTTCACCCTTCTTACCGTAAGACTTAACGATGAATTTCTTCATCTGTTCTACAGCCAAGTCAACAGGAATTACACCTGTGATACGGAAGAATGCAGACTGCAGGATAGTGTTGGTACGGTTACCCAAACCAATTTCCTGAGCAATCTTAGTTGCGTTGATATAGTAAACAGTGATATTGTTTTCTGCGAAATATTTCTTAACCTTGTTAGGCAGGTTCTTAGCCAATTCTTCGCCTTCCCAAATAGTGTTCAGCAAGAATGTACCGTTCTTACGCAGACCGCGAGTTACATCGTACATGTGCAGATAAGCCTGTACGTGGCAAGCTACAAAGTTAGGAGTAGTTACCAAGTAAGTAGAACGGATAGGATGATCACCGAAACGCAAGTGAGAGCAAGTGAAACCACCTGACTTCTTAGAGTCATAAGAGAAGTAAGCCTGGCAGTATTTGTTAGTGTTGTCACCGATAATCTTAACAGAGTTCTTGTTAGCACCTACAGTACCGTCAGCACCCAGACCGTAGAATTTAGCTTCGAACATACCTTCGCCACCCAAAGCGATTTCTTCTTTTTGTGGAAGAGAAGTAAATGTAACGTCATCTACGATACCGATAGTGAAGTGGTTCTTAGGAGTTGGCAATGCCAAGTTTTCGTATACAGAAAGAATCTGAGCAGGAGTTGTATCCTTAGAACCCAAACCGTAACGTCCACCTACGATAAGAGGAGCATTTTCCTGTCCGTAGAAGCAGTCTTTTACGTCAAGATACAAAGGTTCGCCGTTTGCACCCGGTTCTTTTGTACGGTCAAGAACTGCAATACGTGTAGCAGTCTTAGGTACAGCTGCCAAGAAATGTTTAGCAGAGAACGGACGATACAAGTGAACTGAAACCAAACCAACTTTTTCGCCATTAGCTACCAAGTGGTCGATAGCTTCACGAGCAGCTTCTGTTACAGAACCCATAGCGATGATTACGCGTTCAGCATCTTCAGCACCATAGTAGTTGAACAAACCATAGTTACGTCCTGTAATCTTATTGATTTCATTCATATATTCTTCTACGATAGCAGGAACTGCTTCATAGAACGGATTGCAAGATTCTCTGTGTTGGAAGAAATGATCTGGGTTTTCAGCCATACCACGAGCAACTGGCTTGTTAGGGCTAAGTGCGCGTTCACGGAATTCAGCTAAAGCTTTTTGGTCTACCAGCGGAGCGAGATCTTCGTTTTCAAGCATTTCAATCTTCTGAATTTCATGAGAGGTACGGAAACCGTCGAAGAAGTTCAGGAATGGAACGCGAGATTTGATTGTTGACAAGTGAGCTACACCAGCCAAATCCATAACTTCCTGTACAGAACCTTCGCAAAGCATAGCGAAACCAGTCTGACGGCAAGACATAACATCTTGGTGGTCACCGAAGATACACAATGCATGTGAAGCCAATGTACGAGCTGATACATGGAATACGCAAGGCAAGAATTCACCTGCAATTTTGTACATGTTAGGAATCATCAACAGAAGACCCTGAGAAGCTGTATAAGTAGTTGTCAATGCACCAGCCTGAAGAGAACCATGTACAGCACCAGCAGCACCACCTTCAGATTGCATTTCTTGAACCAAAACAGTTTCACCGAAGATGTTTTTACGACCTGCGGCTGCCCATTCGTCTACATATTCAGCCATTGTAGAAGATGGGGTGATAGGATAAATAGCTGCAACTTCTGAGAACATATATGAAATATGTGCTGCAGCTTGGTTACCATCACAAGTGATGAATTTTTTTTGTTTAGTCATACAATTACTAATTATATTTAGGTAATAAAATCTGTGCCGTTAAACGTTAATAAAGAAAACCGAACAACCATAAAGGTATTTGGTTTCCATGTCCTAATTCTGATTTATGCATGGCATAATAGATATTAGGATTGTTCTTGAACTTATATCCTTCATTGCAAATGCGGAAGTTTAAATTTTCGTCTACTATGAAAGATGTTCCTTTTTCTCCTTTGTTTACTTTATGGTCTTTCCATAGTGAATTAACGAAAAATGTTTCCAGAACATCTTGCTCTTCTACTTTTACCGGATAAATACTGTACATCAGATTTGTATTATGCATCATGATTTTAGCCGGCTTTTTGGGGAAGACCTCACCTTTGGGATAAACCATATTTATGAGTCGTGCGTCGGCAAGATACTTGATATAGTTCATTACTGTAGCACGAGAGGTTTGTATGTCGGTAGCCAGTTGACTGACATTAGGGGCAACTGGACCATCCACTGCCAACAAATATAATAATTTTTTTATTTTGGATAGATATTTTAGTTCAATTTGTTTGATAAGAAGTATGTCTACTTCTATCATCATATTCATGGTTTTTAATAAGTTTTCTGAGAAGTTTCTTTTTTCCAGAAAAAAAGGATAAAATCCATGATGTATGTAGTCTTGAAAATAGTTAAGCGGATTTGTGTGAGGTAATATTGTTTTAGCTATATGTTCGTGGTTATTCAATATTTCTTCCAATGAATAAGAAGAAAAATGATTGCCTGTTTGGAGATTTAAGAACTCTCTGAATGAAAATCCGCGTAGATTGTAGGAACGGACAATTCCATTCAGCTCTGGATTTTCGTCTTTCAGGCGCATTACAGAAGAACCCGTAAAAACAATTTTTAAATTAGGGTAGCGTTCATAACAAGTACGCAAATCATGACTCCAATGAGGCAACTTGAATACTTGGTCGATAAGCAGCACTTTACCTCCTCGCTTAACGAATTCGCCGGCAAAATCGACCAGACTGCATTGAGAGAAATAGAAGTTATTCATGTTTACGAACAAACATGAGCGATCAAAACCAAATTTTTCTTTTGCATATTGCAATAAGAATGTTGTTTTACCTACTCCTCGTGTACCTTTGATACCTATCAACGAGCACTCCAATCTATTTCATCCATCAGGTCGCGTCGCACAGGGGCATTGGTATGTTCGACCAAATAATTATGTGTTCTGTAAAATACTTCCATGAATCTCTGTTTCTTCGGTGCAAATATAGTAATAGTTCATCAATTTGCAAACTGGAGTTGACAAAATATTCTTTTTTACGTTAACTTTGTATCTTGTAAAAAAAGTGTTTTTATGCGAAACGAAATTTATCTCTTTAACCCGGAAAATGATATGGCTTTAGCCAATTTTACTCCTTATTATAAAGCTCCTTCTGAAATAATTCGTATGGCGAATGATTTATCTGTGCTTCCCGCATGGTATGCACCAGAAGGAAGTACGATAAAAGTAGACTCCTTGTCACGTGTGTCTTTGTGGAGAGAACAGTGTCCGGCGTCAGATTTTCTTCCTGATGTAATATGGAGTGCTGAATGGGAAAATATGCCTTATAAACCATGGGGCTGGAGTCCTTCTTTGCTTTATACTTTAAGGAAGGCTGGGGTAAATGATAGCTTTCTTTTGTCGGATATGCAGATGGGGCAAATAAGAGTACTTTCTGGACGGCAATGTTGTGTGAAAATATTGGAGAGCTTTTCGCGCATGGATGGTTTATGTGGTAAGGCAATGACATGTAATTCTATGACCCAAGTGAAAAAGTATATTACTTCTTTGGAAAGATGTGTCTTAAAAGCTCCGTGGTCAGGAAGTGGAAGAGGTATTATGTACGTGCCTTCTAAGGAATGGAATGACTCTGCTGAGGGATGGGTGTCGCGTGTATTGCGGGTGCAGGGCGAAATTATGGTAGAACCTTTATATAATAAGGTATGTGATTTTGCAATGGAGTTTTATGCGGACGGAAATGGTTGTGTTAGTTTTGTTGGCTACTCTCTGTTTGATACTGACGCACATGGAAACTACAAGGGGAATTTTTTATTATCAGATGGACAGATAAAAAAGATTCTGTCGCAGTATATACCTGATGAGGTTTTTAATAATGTTTGCCGGACTATGGAAGAAAGTCTTGCCTCGCTGTTGAATAAAGGTTATTGTGGATTTTTGGGAGTAGATATGATGATCTGTTTAGAAGATGGAAAATATTTACTTCATCCTTGTGTAGAGATTAATTTGCGTATGAATATGGGAGTCGTATCACATACGATATTCAATCGTTATGTGCATTGCTTAAGCCATGGTAAGTATATTGTGAAATATTATTCTGAAGATGGAGAGGCTTGGGATGCATTTTGTCAAATGAAGGCAACTTATAAATTGCATTTATGCGATGGTAAACTCGCTGAAGGATATATGCCTCTTACTCCTGTGAAGCAGGATACGCATTATCATGCATTTTTGTTACTAGACAGGATTTAATATTTTTTATTCTTTCCTCCAAAGAATCCCCGTACTCTACGTAATATTTTGATACCGGTCATTAAACCATCATATGCAGCAATACCCATATTGATTTGTTGCATTAAACTGTCTATTTTGTTCTGACCTTGCTGAGGGGCAAATAATTGTTGTGACAGATTATGCATTCGGTCTTTGGAAAGTTTCAATTCTTCTTGTTTGGCAAGTCTACGTTCTCTGATACTTTCAATACTGTATGTAATAGGCTGTTCTGTTTTCATTGTTTGAAACTTAAAGTGAGTTGTTGGAAGAGTCATCTAAAAATAATCTTGCTAAAAAATTAACCATTGGCTGAAATATTAATTTTTGGCGCAATCTGTAAATTATAAACGCAAGTAATATGAGTATTCCGCCTATAATAGCATATCCGGCAACTAAACTGCCTGTAGCCGATGCTAATACATATACCAGCATAAAAGAAAGGTAGAATGCTGCCATTGTGCTAATATAATAAGGACAAATATAAGGGTCAGAGTAGATAACAGAATAGTTAGCTTTTCTACTAAGTCTAACTTGACATATTCTCCTTGTAATTTTAGATATTTCTTTACTTCTTTAAATAATTCAGTTAGATTGTCGATGCTTTTATCATTAGCAAACATAGGCATTGGTTTTTAGATGAAGAAAGGCAGACTTTTTCATTCGTTTCTGTAAAAGTCTGCCTTTGGTTTTCATTAATTCGGTTATTCTGCATCTTTTACTTCTGATGCGATTTGGTCTACCAAATCATCCATTTCTTCACGGTTCAGTCGGATTCCCTTTTTACGTAAAAGTTCTGCAATTTTGCTACGAGTATCTTCACCTTTTTCTGGTGCGAATAAAACACCTGCTGCTGCTCCTAATGCTAGTCCACCTAAGAATGCAGCTACTACGTTTAATGCTTTCATAAGTATGGTCTTTATTGTTATTACATTTACAAATATAAGTAAATCTTTGAGATATTATTTCTTTTGTGCGGAAAAAACTTTTATTGCTGCTAATCCTATTTGGATATTAACAGATTTTAATATTATAAGTACTATCAGGTGCTTTTATATTACTACTTTTGCAAGTAAATTTTGAAATGCTGAAAATTGAACAATAAACTTAAATAAAATTTCAGTCAACATGAAAAAGATCGTTGTATTGGGAATGGGATTATGCGTTGCTTTAGCATTCTCTTCCTGCAAATCAAGTGAAAGTGCTTACAAGAAAGCTTACGAAAAAGCTAAACAGCAAGAGTTAGCTGATGCTTCGGCTGCTAGCACTACTACAGAAGCTCCTGCAGAAATTGTTGCTCCGGTAGAAACTGCTCCTGTAGCTCCTGTAACTTCAGCTCCAGTACGTGAAGAAAAGGTAGAATTGGTATCAGGTGAAGGACTTCGAGCATATAGCGTGGTTTGCGGTAGCTTCGGTGTTAAATCGAACGCAGATGGTTTGAAAGCTCAAATGGATAATGAGGGTTATAATGCAAAGGTTGTTTATAATGCTCAAAATAACATGTATCGTGTTATAGTAGAGTCTTTTGATACTCGTAGCGAAGCTGCCCGTGCTAGAGATGCTTTTAAAGCAAAATACCCAAATCGTAAAGATTTCCAGGGAGCATGGTTGCTGTATAGAGTTAATTAATATGGCCGATAAGTAAGAAATATTATTCTATAAAGCGTATTCGAAGCGATAGCATTTAGGCTATCGCTTTTTTTTGTACCTTTGTTCGGCAAAAATGAATAATGTAGTTCCTATGTTTAAAATCGGAAGTGACGGATAACATAAGATAGCACTAAAAAAGCTATACCATTATAGTTAACTTTGTATATAAGAGAAAAACAATCTTAACCAATAACGATATAGCTTATGAAG
>ENA-OQJI01000071-OQJI01000071.1-human-gut-metagenome-genome-assembly--contig:-NODE-71-length-21705-cov-2.000881_pt1 | contig 21705 bp, 19 predicted proteins | sample MGYA00242602_ERZ504768 | MGnify/ENA primary metagenome ERZ504768 (study PRJEB26092, sample SAMD00036368) | human gut metagenome | host: Homo sapiens | study: EMG produced TPA metagenomics assembly of...
TTATAATTGTACAAACTATAACAAAAAGTCTTATGCATCATAATGATCGAGTAAGTTTTGGCAGTAGGTTAGGAGCTATTTTAGCAGCTGCTGGTTCGGCAGTTGGGTTAGGTAATATATGGCGCTTCCCATATGAAACAGGAAACCATGGGGGAGCTGTCTTTATTTTGATATACTTAGGATGCATTTTTATTTTAGGTCTTCCGATTATGATTGCCGAGTTTACTATTGGACGGCATTCGAAGGCTAGTACCGGAGAGGCTTTTAAGGTTTTGGCGCCAAAAGGTTATTGGAAGTGGGTCGGATATTTAGGTGTACTGACAGGCTTTCTGATATTAGGATATTATTCTGTTGTAGCAGGATGGACGTTGGAATATGTTTTTGAAGCTGCGACCGGACAGTTTGCCGGTAAATCCTCATCTGAATTTGTTTCGATGTTTCAGCAGTTTTCTCAGAATCCTATACGCCCTTTGATATGGCTGACAGTTTTTTATGCTGCTTACTCATTTTGTGATTGTAAAAGGGGTACAGAAAGGAATTGAACGTTCCTCTAAAGTATTGATGCCTTTACTCTTTATTCTGGTTGTTGTACTGGCAGTTTGTTCGGTTATGCTTCCTGGTGCAGAAAAAGGTATAGAGTTCTTGCTGACTCCAGATTTTAGTAAAATAACACCTGATGTTTTTCTTGGTGCCATGGGACAGGCCTTCTTTTCTTTAAGTCTAGGCATGGGATGTCTGTCTACATATGCGTCCTATTTTGGGAAAGAAACCCGTTTGGGACATACAGCAATGAGTGTCGGACTCATTGATACATTTGTGGCTGTACTGGCTGGACTGATAATCTTTCCGGCTGCTTTTTCCGTAGGTATAGAGCCCGATGCAGGTCCTTCACTTATCTTTATTACATTGCCGAATGTCTTTCAACAGGCATTTAGTGGAGTTCCGTTGCTAGCGTATGTTTGTTCCATTCTGTTTTATGTATTGTTGGCATTAGCAGCTTTGACTTCTACAATTTCACTGCATGAGGTTTCTACAGCATTTTTGCATGAGAAATTTCATTTTACTCGTAGTAAAGCTGCAACTATCATCACTGTATCCAGTCTGCTGATTGGAATTGTTTCTTCATTGGCATTGGGCGATTGGAGTAGTTATACGATAGCTGGAATGAATTTATTTGATGCATTGGATTTCCTGACAGCAAAAATTATGCTTCCTTTGGGTGGTATGTTTGCTGCTATATTTGTCGGTTGGGTTATCGATCGCCGTATAGTACGTGATGAAGTGACTAATTATGGAACATTGAAAGCTACATTTTACCCTGTTTATATTTTTATTTTAAAGTTTATAGCTCCTATTGGTATTGCTTTAATTTTTATGAATGAACTCGGACTGTTAGGATAAACCGATGTGGAAAGATTTCTTTTATTATACTAAATCGGAACGACGGGTAATTCTTCTCTTGTTGGCTATAGCTTTATTATTGTTGGGAATATGGGCTGTTATGGAATACTTACGTCCGGTGGAGGTACCTGTTACGTTGTCCGAAAGTGAGGAAATCGATTCATTTCTTGCCAATTTGGAAGAACAGGAAAAAATACGTAAGAGTCACACTCCAAAGAATGAAATATCTGTCGTATTGCAACCCTTCGATCCGAATACCGCAGATTCTGTATTATTACGTCAGTTAGGACTTCCGGTTTATATTGTTCGTAATATACTGAAGTATCGAGCGAAAGGAGGAGTTTTCCGTTCACCGGAGTCTTTTTCCCGTATATATGGCTTAAAGGAAGAAGTGTATCAGAAGCTGAAGCCTTATATTACGATTGCCCCACTTGTATCAGTCAGTCATGTTCGTACAGATACTTTTAGACAATTAAAAGATACAATACCTTACATACCTAAATATGAGGAGGGAACAATAGTCGATTTGAACAAAGCAGATACTTCCATTCTGAAGCGTATTCCCGGCATTGGGAGTACATTGGCACGTATGATTGTAGTTTACCGACAGCGCCTTGGAGGTTTCTATGATGTGTCACAACTACAGGAAGTACCTCATGTTGGAGTTGAACTGAATAAGTGGTTTGTCGTTACACCTGCTGGTTTACATAAGATTCAGGTAAATAGTGCCTCTTTGGATAAATTGAGATCACATCCTTATATGGACTTTTATAAGGCTAAAGCCATTATGGAGTATCGCCGTAAACGAGGTAAAATAAAAGGTCTTTCTCAGCTCTCCATGTTTGAGGAGTTTACCGAGAAAGACCTGAAAAGATTATCTCCCTATCTAACTTTCGAGTGATTGGGTTATTCAGCTGTATATCCGGCTGCCTTAGCTATCTTTATAGGTATTTCTGTATTGTCAATTCTTCCTTGGAAGAGGTCTGCTCCGGCACCGATTGCAAATACAGGTACATATCCGGCTGAATGTCCTCCGCTGGTCCAGCCAACCAAAGCGATTTCATCGATAATACGTTTAGCTTCTGCTGCCAAAGGCTCGTCTTGTGCATATTCGCTCTTTTCTAATTTGGCTTCTTTACCCTTGAACGTGTCGTTGTATTTAGCCAACAGACGTTCTTCCTGCTTTTCGTTAAGTTTTACTTTGTCCCAGAAACCGAAATTTTCTTTCAGAGCTTGTTGTACTTTTTCCCAGGAAACATTGTTGTTGTACTTTTTGCGCAATTCGTTCAGAATACGGGTAAAACCGCTTTCACTCACTTTTTGGTTCTTAAGAACTTGCAAATTTAGTTTATAAGCTCCCGTACCCAACACAAATCCTCCTGTCTCATGGTCGGCAGTAACTACGATAAGTGTTTCATCCGGATGCTGAGAATAAAACTCATAAGCGACCTTTACCGCTTCATCCATGTCGGCTACTTCATGGAAGGCAGTAGCTGCATCATTGCTATGGCATGCCCAGTCTATTTTTCCCCCTTCTACCATCAGGAAAAATCCTTTAGACAAATCTTTCGACAGGAAATTTATTGCCGAACGGGTTATGTCTGCAAGAGTCAAGTCGTCTTTAGTACGGTCTATTGCATATGGAATGGCTGTACGGTCTTTTTCTGAAGCTTTTTCCGACTGGAACAGAATCATTTTGTCTGCCTTCTTGCATTTTTTCAGATAGTCTTTATATCCTCTTGCAATTGTATAACCATTTTTTTCGGCCATAGTGTACAGGTTTTCAGAATTGCCATCCTTGTTGTCTTTATTGTTCGGATCGATAAAGTCTGAACCTGCATAAAAGTCAAATCCGGCTTTATATAAATCTGTACCTATTTTATAATAACTTCCACGGCTGGGATCGTGAGCATAGAAAGCTGCTGGAGTTGCGTGGTCTACACTTACACTAGTTGTCACACCTACCCGGCAACCTTTATTTTTTGCCCATACAGCGACACTGCTGACTTCGGTCTGCAAATCTTGCTTCATCCCTATCGTACCGTTTTGAGTCTTGTTTCCTGTTGCAAGAGCTGTACCGGCTGCGGCAGAGTCAGTAACTCCGTTAGTTGCCGAAAAAGTAGTGGCGGTAGTTGCGTAAGGAAACTGTGTGAACCAGATAGGTGTAATACCTATTTTGCCTTCCAGTTCACCACGGTATAATTCTGTACCTTGAACTTGGTTTACTCCCATTCCATCACCGATGAAATAAAATACATATTTCGCTTGTTGTGCATAGCCCGACAAGACGAGGAGAAGAAAAGATAATAATAATGAAAGTTTCTTCATGTTTTTAGCTATTATTGATTTGTACAAACTTACGATATAATTCTGTAAAGTCGAAATTATTTATTCTTATTTGTGTAAACCGAAACTTAAATGTTCTTCCTGTTTCAATTGTTGCTACAATGTTTTTTCATTTCTATAACAAAATACATTTTGATTACTTTTTCGTTTCTGGCTTCATGAAAGTAAATATTGTACAAAAATGGTATAAAAAGAAAATGGTATGCGTTAATGGATTAATGATTTTATAAATTAATATTTATCATTATGAAGAAGACATTGGTAAAATGGTCGTGTCTGGCCATTGGGGTACTGGCATCATGTCAGCAGAGAGATTTATCAGAGGGTATTTCATCAGATTCTTTGGCTTTGAACTTACAAGCTTCTGTTGCGGGAGAAATTATATCAAGAACGACTACTCAACAAGACGGACATACAACGTTCGTGCAAGGTGATAAGATAGGATTTTTCATGCCCGAAGGAGATGATGCTATTTTGTGGACATTGGGTGAAAGTGTCTGGCAGCCGGATACTCCTTTGTTTTGGCCGGACCAGAAGAATAATTATGATTTTTGTGCCTTTTATCCATATGCAGAAGGAGCTCAGCGTGCTAATGTGCCTATGCCGGATTTGAGCGAGCAGGATGGAACGTTGGAGAATATCGGAAAATGGGATTTTCTGGTAGCCAATAAAACATGCAACTATCAGACCAATTCTGGTAAGGTTTCTTTTACTGATGAATCTGCGTTTAAACATACTTGCAGTCTGGTACTGGTCACTCTCGTAAAGAATGAAAAAGATGCTGAAACAACATTGAAGACTGCTGGTTTTGAAGGAAAAGGAATTGTTTCGAAATATATCTATAATTTTACGGAAGGAAAGATGCAGCCAGTGGCCGAAAGTCCGGAAGGCAATAAACTCTTGTTGGATATGGAGCCGGAAGGAGTAGCTATTACAGAAGGAGGCTATGAGATAGCCGTTTTGCTGAATCCGACATCAGAAGATGGTACATTGAAGTTTTCTATTTCATATGAACGTGATGGATTTGCGTACGAAGCTTATACTGAAGCAATGAAAGGACATCTGGTAGGAGGAAAATGTTATAAGTATAAAGTGAAAATAGAAAAGGAAAGCCTGATCATTGAAGGCAGTGATATTTCAGACTGGCAAACAGATGGTGAAACAGAAGATATAACAGTGAACGACGTACCTAAAGTTGAATAATTTTTAGTTTTGCATAATATCTCTCCCTCAAGCATTGCCGGAAATAAGATAAAAACGTGTAAATTTGCAAAATATTTAAAATATAAAACAATTAAAGCTCTTTTTGGTATATGAAGGCACTCAAGGAACGTATCTTGCGCGATGGTAAATGTTTTGAGGGAGGAATATTAAAAGTAGATAATTTTATTAATCATCAGATGGACCCGATTCTGATGAAATCTATGGCGGTAGAGTTTGTACGCCGTTTTGCTAGTACAAAAATCAATAAAATACTGACTATCGAGGCCAGTGGTATTGCTCCGGCTATAATGGTAGGATATTTGCTCGAGCTTCCTGTTGTCTTTGCAAAGAAAAAGAAACCCAGTACAATGGAAAACATGCTTACTACTACGGTGTATTCGTTTACAAAAGACCGTTCGTATGAGGTATGTGTCAGCAGTGACTATTTGTGTCCGGGAGATAAGGTATTGTTTATCGATGATTTCCTTGCAAATGGTAATGCGGCAAAAGGAATCATAGACCTGGTACAAAAGGCAGGAGCAGAACTTGTGGGTATGGGATTTTTGATAGAGAAGTCATTCCAGCATGGTGGTGACTACTTGCGTGCACAAGGTATTCATGTAGAATCATTGGCTATTATCGAAAGCTTGGATCATTGCGAAATTAAAATAAAAGAGTAATTTTTCGTGGAGGAACTGTATTTCTGAGTCTGGAATACAGTTCCTTCATTTTTTATTTTTCATATTTTAAAAAGTTAGTATTAGTTTTAATGGAAAAAGAACAGACACAAGCTCCGGGGGCGGGGCTGATTTACGGACTGAATGACCGTCCGCCTGTGAAAGAAACAATTTTTGCTGCTTTGCAACATCTGTTGGCTATCTTTGTTGCTATTATTACTCCTCCGTTGATTATTGCCGGTGCGTTAAAACTTGATTTGGAAACAACTGGTTTTCTCGTTTCTATGGCTTTGTTTGCATCTGGTGTTTCTACATTTATTCAGTGCCGTCGGGTAGGACCGATCGGCTGTGGATTACTTTGTATTCAGGGAACCAGTTTCTCGTTTATCGGACCTATCATTTCAGCCGGACTGACAGGAGGTCTTTCTGCTATTTTTGGAGCATGTATCGTTGCTTCTTCGGTAGAGATGCTTATTAGCCGTGTATTGAAATATACTCGCCGTGTTATTACTCCGCTGGTTTCGGGTATTGTTGTGACGCTTATCGGTATGAGTCTGATAAAAGTAGGTATTTCTGCATGTGGCGGAGGTGCTGTTGCGCAGGCGAATGGAACATTTGGAGCGATAGAACATGTTGGTCTTGCTGCTCTTGTTCTGATATTGATTATCATATTTAACCGAAGTTCAAACCGCTATCTGCGTATGAGCTCCATTGTTATTGGTCTGGTTATCGGCTATATCACAGCATGGGCATTGGGAATGGTAGATTTCTCGGCTGTACAGAGTTATGGTGGTTTCAATATACCTGTACCTTTCCGCTATGGTATTTCGTTCGATATTTCTTCTATCATTGCATTGGCATTGGTTTATCTGATTACTGCAATAGAGGCTTATGGTGATATTACTGCCAATTCTCTGATTTCGGGTGAACCGGTAGAAGGGGAAACTTTTGTGAAACGCGCTTCTGGAGGTATTCTGGCAGACGGATTCAACTCTATGTTGGCTGGTTTCTTCAATTCCTTCCCCAATTCAATTTTTGCACAGAACAACGGTATGATACAGCTTACAGGAGTGGCCAGCCGCTATGTAGGTTATTACATTGCCGGCTTCCTGATTGTTCTCGGCTTGTTCCCAGCTGTAGGACTTGTATTTTCGCTGATGCCCGAGCCTGTGCTTGGTGGAGCTACTTTGTTGATGTTCGGTACAGTAGCTGCAGCTGGTATCCGTATCATTGCTGCACAGAAGATTGACCGTAAAGCTACACTGGTTATGGCTCTGAGTTTCTCTTTTGGTCTGAGTGTAGAACTTGTACCCGATATACTTTGTCAGTTGCCGGAAACATTGCGTAATATTTTTGCGTCAGGTATTACAACCGGTGGACTGACTGCTATTCTTGCCAACTTGCTGATTCGTATCAAAGAATAATCGTACAGAATAGTTCTAAAGATTTACAGATTCTAATAAGCAATATAAAAGGCTCTATCAAATTCCGTTTGGGAAAAGTGATAGAGCCTTTTTAATTGGTATTGAGTATTCGGTGTATCAGATATAAATTTTCTTATTCTGCATCTTCAGTTTGTTCCGAAACACTTCTTCCGCTCTCTTCAATCATCGAGCGTATGTATTCATTAAATTCATCCTGTTTCATCAGCTCTTCCAGCGTGATATGCATACGCCAGCGCCAGTAATGACGCGGATCGGCAGGAACATTGATTCGTTCGATGTTGATATCCGGATTACGAAGTGCACCGTCCATCGAAGTCCAGTCTTGCCATGTCAGTATACAGAGCATAGACGGACTCTCCAAATGCTGGCGTATAACTTCCTCGCACAGCCACTCTGGTGCGTGTTCAGGAACATTGCCCCAATGTCCCAGTTCCTGATGGTAGAAGCGTTCGGTCAGTTCTTTATCCTCTTCCCACCAGCCTCTGAAAGTAGACATATCATGTGTACCTATCGTACATACAGACTGGAAAGGATATTCGTGTACCTGTCCGAATTCGTGTGCCGGGCTCTTGGGCATTCGCTGGATCTCAAGTGACAGAATTTGCAGCTGGTTCATAACCCATGGTACACAGTCGGGAACCATTCCGAGATCTTCTCCACATACCAGCATCGATGTAGCCTGTGTCAGAACAGGAAGTTTTTTCATTGCTTCGTGATACCAGAACTCATTATGTCGCTGGTAATAGTAATGATTGTACAGATGATTGAATGCTTCCTGATCCTGTTCTCTTAGCTGCTTGAAGATATAATCATTCTGAACGGCGATTCGTGGATGATACATTTCTGGGTTGTCACGGTCGGGAATGAAAAGTACATCACTGATCAGTGCGTAAAGCTTTTCTTTTATGTCCTGACTTTCAGCATCAGGTTTGTCGGCAAAGTAAGCTTCCACCTTCCGTTGTGTATCAAATTCAGGTCGCATGACGTAAATATCATGATGCAACCGTTTTACGAAAGTTTCTTTTACTTCCTCACTATGTTCGCCGAATACCGTATTCAGTATATAATCATTGATAAACGGACGTGTCATTGTTTCCTTGCTGAAAGCCAGTCCGAAACTCTGAATTTCTTCCTTACTCATCGGGAGGGAAGGTACAAACTGTCCCAGCAAACCGTGTACTGAATGATAGGGGATTTCCCAAATGCGGAAAAATCCCAGTATATGGTCGATACGGTAAGCGGTAAAGTATTCTGCCATTTTCCGGAAACGTTTTTGCCACCAGCTGTAGTTATCTTTTGCCATTACATCCCAGTTGTAAGTCGGCATACCCCAGTTCTGTCCGTTGGTAGAGAATGCGTCTGGTGGTGCTCCAGCCTGTCCGTTCATGTTGAAGTAATACGGTTCTACCCATGCTTCTACACTTGTACGGCTGATACCGATAGGAATATCTCCTTTGATAATGACTCCTTTGCTTCGTGCATAGTCGGAAGTGGCAAGCAACTGCACATGCAATTCATATTGCAGGAAGTAGTAGAATGCTATTTTACTGTATGCAGTACTGTCCGGATTACATAACTCCTGGATTTGTTCTTTGTCGTATCTGCTATATTCGCCCCAGTTGTTGAAGTCGGAAGTGTGATTCAGATCACGCAGGTAGCTGTATGCTGCATATGGAATAAGCCATTCTTTGTTGTCGCGGAAAAAGGCTTCAAAGCTTTCAGATGTTAGAATATTTTCTGACTCTTGTTCGAAAAGCATTCTCAGATAACTTCTTTTCTGTTTGTTCACCTCTTCATAGTCTACTTGCGGAAGACTGTTCAGGCGGATACGCTGCTCTTCGAACATTTGGCTGGCTTCTTCGTTCTGCAATGCAGGAAGCTGGCGCAGGTCAATATACATCGGGTGGAAAGCATAAATGGATATACTGTTGTATGGATATGAATCCATCCATGTATCTGTCATTGTCGTATCGTTGATCGGAAGTATCTGTACGACTTTCTGTTTTGTAGCCGATGCCCATGTAATGAATGTCTTCAGGTCGCCAAAGTCGCCTACACCGAAACTCCCTTCCGAGCGAAGCGAAAATACCGGTATGGCACATCCGGCTACACGCAAGCTGCGAGTGTTGAAAAAAACTTCTGTTTCAGGTGGAAAATATGTTTCTCCCCGCTGTAAGGGTTGTGTATGGAATATCCGGTTGTTTCGTGTTTCCCATGCCACTACGGCTCCGGTCTTGTTGCTGACTGCTACGAATTTATATTCGAAAGGAAATTTCAGCGATGAGGCGTCTACCGTCAGTTGCCATACGTTAGGGCGGACTTCACGCATACGTATGGGACGGCAGTATTCCCAGTTGCCCAAGGCATTGCAACTGCCTATCAGACCGAGCGATTGTTCTTTGCTGCTCAGTCCCGGACATAAGGCACGGAATGTTATGCAACTTCCTACATTGTCGTTCAGCCTGACAGGACTGACCGGAGTATATTTCCCGTTGAACGCAGAGCTGTACCGGTAATTGTTTTCTGGTAAGTCACGCCAGCAGTCGTCTATAATATAACAACTCTGCTGGGCATTGCCCGGATAGATGATGTGGGCGATGGCTCCCAGTTCTTTACGTGTACATGAATTATCTCTATATATAGCGTACCGGTAGGTGAGAGGTGCGTCGCATGGTGACAACTGGTAGTCGCAACTGCCTTGCCATTCGACGCCGTCGCGGGTAGACAGGGCTACTGACTGATTCTCATCTTCATCGAAGATGATGCGTACTTCTTCTCCCCATAGCGTACGATACTGGATTCGGAATATCAGTTTCATCTTGTTTCGAAGTATTAGTTTAATTGTCTTTTCAAAAATAAACAATAAAACCGAAAAAACGCTTTTATCCCCTGTGTAATTTTTATTCGGAGAGGGATTGGATTTTCCTTTTTACAGGTTTCAAATAGTTATGAATGGAGAGAGGAATACCGGTTTGTGAGATTCTGAGGCAAGCCTGAAAATAAAAAAGCTCCGGAAATTGTTTCCGGAGCTTTCCTCATTGTAAGATGTGAGGATGGATTTAAAAATTTGGTTTATAAAAAATGCACTACGCATCAATGTTAGCGTAGGTAGCATGTTTTTCAATAAATTCACGGCGCGGAGCAACATCGTCCCCCATCAACATGGAGAATATATAGTCGGCTTCAGCCGCATTTTCAATGCTTACCTGTTTCAGTATACGTGTTTCCGGATTCATGGTTGTTTCCCACAACTGTTCCGGATTCATTTCACCCAAACCTTTGTAGCGCTGTGTGTGAATACCGGTTTCTGTTCCGTCACCATATTTCTGCATAAATGCCTGACGTTCTTCATCAGTGTAACAATATTCGCTGATTTTACCTTTCGAGCATTTGTACAGAGGCGGGTTGGCGATGTAAAGGTGTCCGCCCTGAATTACTTCAGGCATATAGCGGTAGAACAATGTCATGATAAGGGTGTCGATGTGAGAACCATCGACATCGGCATCGGTCATGATGATCACCTTGTGATAACGGAGCTTGTCGATGTTCGCTTTCTTGCTATCTTCAGTTCCGTCTACACCGAAACGTACCCCCAGTGCCTGAATGATATTGTTTACCTCATCGCTTTCGAATGCTTTATGCCACATGGCTTTCTCTACATTCAGGATCTTACCACGCAATGGAAGAATGGCCTGGAACTGGCGGCTGCGTCCTTGTTTTGCAGAACCACCTGCTGAGTCACCCTCGACAAGGAACAATTCACATTCTTCTGCCGTACGGCTTGAACAGTCGGCAAGCTTTCCTGGCAGACCGCCTCCACCCATCGGGCTCTTGCGCTGTACCGATTCACGTGCCTTACGGGCAGCGATACGTGCTGTTGCCGCAAGAACAACTTTGTCGACAATCGTTTTTGCTTCCTTCGGATGTTCTTCCAGATAGTAAGTAAGAGCTTCACCTACAGCCTGATTTACAGCACCGCTTACCTCGTTGTTACCCAGTTTGGTCTTGGTCTGTCCTTCGAACTGTGGCTCTGCTACTTTTACTGAAATAACGGCAATCAGTCCTTCGCGGAAGTCTTCACCAGATATTTCTACTTTTGCTTTTTCCAGTGCTTTGCTTTCTTCAGCATATTTTTTCAGTACACGAGTCAAAGCTGTACGGAAGCCCGCTTCGTGTGTACCACCTTCTATAGTGTTGATGTTATTCACATACGAGTGCAGGTTTTCGCGGAAGCCTGTATTGTACATGATAGCACATTCGATAGGGATACCCTGTTTCTCTGTATTCAGGTAAATCACATCGTCGATAAGCGGAGTGTTTGTCGAGTTCAGGAAACGGACAAACTCTTTTACACCTTCTTCTGAGTGGAAAATTTCTTGTTTGAACGATCCGTCTTCTTCTTTCTCGCGCTTGTCGGTTAGCGTAATGGTGATACCTTTATTCAGGTATGCCAGTTCACGCATACGTGCCTGTAGGATATTATATTTATATTCGGTGGTAGTGAAAATGCTTCCATCGGGCCAGAAAGTCTGTCGGGTTCCGGTGATATCGGTAGTACCCACTTCCTTTACGGCATAGAGCGGCTTTCCGCATGCATATTCCTGCTGGTAGATTTTTCCGTTTCGGAATACGTTTGTTGTCATGTGTGTAGAAAGAGCATTTACACACGATACACCTACACCGTGCAAACCTCCGGATACCTTGTATGAACCTTTGTCGAATTTACCTCCGGCATGCAGCACAGTCATAACTACTTCCAATGCCGATTTTTTCTCTTTTTCATGGAAATCGACAGGAATACCACGACCGTTATCCTGTACGGTGATTGAATTGTCTTCGTTGATTGTTACTTCTATATGGGTACAATAACCGGCCAGGGCTTCATCGATAGAGTTGTCTACTACCTCGTACACCAGATGGTGCAATCCCTTTTCACTAATATCGCCGATATACATGGCGGGACGTTTACGTACGGCTTCTAGTCCTTCCAACACCTGGATGCTGCTTGCCGAGTAATTGTTTCCGCTGCTTGGTATCAGTTCTTCACTCATCTCTTTTTACTTCTAGTTTTTTAAGTGTTCAAAATTACTAAAAAAGCGTGATATAACCGAACTTATGATTCTAAAAAACTTGAAATTCGGATAGGAAATGGTGAACTTCTATGCTTATTCTTTGTGTGAATACAATACGGACTGTCGTCGTTTTCAGTCCGGCGGCAGTCCGTGGCAGATGAAATGTTTTATAGGGGTAAGATGTGTCCCGTAAAGTTATAATTACTTCCTAAAAAACTTTTGCTCAGCCGGACGAAGCATCGGTTGGTGTCCTTATAAAGAATTATCAGCATGGTGGAAACTCTGGTTGCCTCTCCATTGGTCTTTAATTCGTAATGAATGTCTCCGTTCTTTTGCTTTTCTCCTTTGGACAGTGTGGCTGTAAGTCCACATTCATGTCGGGGAGATCTTTTAGTCCGGCTGCCTATATCTTCGGGTGAGATGTAGTAAGAAACCTCATTGCCTTGCATGCTGAAGTAGCAGTCGGATGCGAATCGTTGCTTCGGACGTCTTCTGGAAGTGCTTTTGTCGTAGATTTCTTCTATTACAATTTTGAAACTGTGTTGTTCCAGGGCTTGTATTGCCTGTTCATGGCTTACTTTTTCGGTTGCAAGGTTTGTGGTTTTGCATCCGCTTCCCAACAAAAGAATGGTAACAAACAAAAAGAGAGAAACTGTGGTTTTCATAATCATAGGTTTTTAATAGGTGAAGCAAAAAAAACAGGTTGTCGATAACTTTTAGAGTTTTGCGTTTTCAGAGGCTCTTTTCAGAAACTGATTGCAACTGAAAAGACTATTCCTTTTCAGTTGCAATATAGTGCTTTTTTTTTAAGAAAAAAGTGATTATATGTTTTTATAGACTGTCCTTCTGTATGAGTTGAGAGGAGTTTAGGATGCTCTGAAGTGTAGGTCTGATATAGGAATCGGAGGTGAAATGAACTTGCGAATATCTCCGGGCAGAAGAAAAGGGGTATTGTGAGGTATAAACGACAAAAGGCCGAATCATTTCGATTCAGCCTTAATATCCTTAAAGTGAGCAATTACTTAAGCCAATTTGCTGATGTGAGCAGCCAATTTTGACTTCAAGTTAGCAGCTTTGTTCTTGTGGATAATGTTACGTTTAGCCAATTTATCCAACATTTTCTGTACGTTAGGGAACAGAGCTACAGCTTCTGCTTTGTCAGTAGTTGCACGAAGTTTCTTCACTGCGTTACGCATAGTCTTAGCATAATATCTGTTGTGAAGTCTTCTCTTTTCTTCTTGTCTGATTCTTTTGATAGATGATTTGTGATTTGCCATCTCGACTAATCTTTAATATTGTTCGTGATTTTGTTTATTATGTAGCCCGTGGGGGAATCGAACCCCCCTTTCAAGAATGAAAATCTTGCGTCCTAACCGATAGACGAACGGGCCATCCTTAGATTCAGGATTATTCCTGACTTGCTTTCCGAGGACATATATCTCTCGATTGCGGATGCAAAGGTATGAAGAATTTTCATTCCTGCAAAACTTTCTGTGATTTTTTTTATTAAATCATTTGCAGTTTGTCGGGGTACGTGAAATTTTGGTTCGGATAGGTGCGATTTTTACTCGTTTGGTCATGGAAAACAACCGTTTATTCCTTTTGTATAGCTGAGCTGGTTTAGTTTGATTATTGAAAGCTTGTATATTTGCAATATATCAGAGTGTCCGGTTTCTTCGGGGAAAGAATAGGAGAGACTCTGAAAATCTGAAGTCGCTCTCTCTCTTATTAAAGTTTTTATAAAATGGTTGCCCTGCATGATAAATAATTACTGTTATTTACATGCAGGGATTTTTGCATTATGTGTATCTTTGCCTCCGTTATGTTGCAAAAATACGTTGGCATAGTTCTTCATACGGTAAAGTATAACGACAAGGCAAATATCGTGCATGTCTATACCGAGCAGTCGGGCAGAATGTCTTTTCTGATTCCGGCACAGCGTTCTCGTAAATCAGCTGTAAAGCAAGTGCTTTTCCAGCCTTTGTCTGTCGTGGAATTTGAGGCGGATATGCGTCCTCGTTCCGGTATTCATCCCATCAAGGAGGCAAAAGCCTGGTACGTCTTTACGTCATTGCCTTATGATCCTTACAAATCGGCAATAGCCATGTTTCTGGCAGAATTCCTTTATCGTGCATTGAAGGAGGAAACTACCAATATTCCTTTATTTGCCTATCTGGTTCACTCTGTACAGTGGCTGGATGTTTGTGAAACCAGTTTTGCCAATTTTCATCTGGTCTTTTTAATGCGACTTTCCCGTTTTCTCGGGCTTTATCCCAACGTTGAAGAGTATTCTTCCAGCGACTATTTTGATTTGCTGAATGCTTGCTTTGTTTCTTCTCAGCCTTATCATGGCATGTTTGTTCGTCCGGAAGAGGCTTCTCATATACGTACTCTGATGCGTATGAATTATGAAACAATGCATCTGTTTGCTATGAACCGGATGGAGCGGAATCGTTGTCTGGATATCATCAATGAATATTATCGTTTACATTTACCTGACTTTCCGGAGTTGAAATCGCTTCCTGTTTTGCAAGAATTGTTTTAGATGTATAGCCTCTGAAAGTAACTCGGATAAAATAACAGGAAGTTTTAGAAAAACATCGTGAATTTTTCGGAAATTCATCGAGATCTTTTTTGAAAAATTGTACAAAAAAAGAACATTTTTTTATGACCTTTTCGTTGACTTATTTGCTTTCGCTATATAAGACATAACACCTTGTTTTCTAAGCAATAAAAAAAGATACGGAACTCTCATGGAAAGTTCCGTATCTTGTATAAGGTTTAGTCTAACTTTTCTGGATGGAGGAGAATTACTGCAACAATTCTTTTACTTTTGCAGAAATAGCACGTCCTTCGGCAAGTCCGGCCAGTTCTTTGCTGGCAACACCCATAACTTTTCCCATATCCTTTCCGCTAGTTGCACCAACACGTGCAATGATTTCTTTCAATTTAGCTTCCAGTTCTTCAGCTGAAAGTTGTTTGGGAAGGTATGCTTCGATGACACGTACCTGAGCCATTTCTTCTTCTGCGAGATCTGCACGGCCTTGTCCTCGTAAACGGCAGCAGAATCTTTTCCTTGTTTTACCAGCTTCTGCATAATTTTCAGTGCAGCTTCATCGGTCAGTGTATCATTTGCTCCCGGAGCTGTTTTAGCTTCCAGGAAACACTTTTTGACATTGCGCAAGGTTTCCAGTCTGACCTTGTCTTTGGCTTTCATTGCCTCTTTGATATCGTTGCTGATTTGTTCGAATAAATCCATAGTAATATAGTTATAAAATTGTAGTTCGTTTCTTGTTTAGAAAGTAATGGTCATAGAGCCATTCTCGCTATTGTCCAGCTTAGGGGTTGAGCTTTCTTCGGCAACGGCTCTCGACTGGATACTTTCGAGTACAGCTTTTGAACGCTTGTAGGTAGGAGTTGTTTCTACCATGCTGATGATATCATCATTGTCCAGATCTTCTTGTGTGAAGATATAGATTTTGTAGTTTCCTTTCTTCCGGTTGTTTTTATAACTTCCCGGATAGAAATCATCACGCGTTCGGCCTTCTTTTGTTCTTCTTCCTCTAATTCTTCCTGACGTTTTTGTTCTTCTGCAGAAAGTTTGTTGTTCATTCCCGGCACATCTTTGATGCCAAATCCGGTTGCAAGGATGGTAAACTTCACCTTATCTTCCAGATTGTCGTCGATGTACAATCCCCATTTCGTTTCTACATCTTTGCCGAAGCGGCTCATGAATTCGTGTACCTCATTCATTTCTTCCATCATCAGGTCGCTGTTGCTGCTATATGAGATGTTGAAAAGAACTTTCTTAGAGTTGAAGATATCGTTGTTGTTCAGTAATGGTGAGTGCAGAGCATCAGTAATGGCTTGGGTAACTCTTCCTTCTCCATATCCGTATCCAGTACTCATAATAGCCACACCTCCATCTTTCAATACTGTTTTCACATCATTGAAGTCGAGGTTGATTTTACCACGTATTGTAATGATTTCTGCAATACTTTTGGCTGCAACAGAAAGGGTATCATCTGCTTTTCCGAAGGCATTCATTACGCTCAGGTCGGAATACACATCGCGCAGGCGTTCGTTATTGATAACGAGCAACGCATCGACGTGCTTACTCATTTCTTCTACACCGTCGAGTGCCTGGTCTATCTTTTTATTTCCTTCAAAAAAGGAATGGAATGGTAACAATGCCGACAGTAAGGATTCCCATATCCTTGGCAGTCTTAGCAATAATTGGAGCAGCACCCGTTCCGGTTCCTCCTCCCATACCTGCTGTAATAAAAGCCATCTTACAGCCATCATTCAGCATGTTTTTTACGTCTTCCAAACTTTCGTTGGCTGCATCGCGTGCTCGCTCAGGTCGGTTTCCCGCTCCAAGGCCTTCACGTCCCAATTGAAGTTTTATAGGTACAGGCGACTCGTCGAGTGCCTGATTATCTGTATTGCAAACCACGAATGTGACATCGTGGATTCCTTCTCTATACATGTGGTTGACTGCGTTACCGCCACCACCGCCTACACCGATTACTTTAATGATACTCGGTGATCCACTTTGGAAATCGAATGGCATAATTGTTTCGTCAGACATAATTCTTCCTTTTCTTTATGCGGTGAATATTTAATCTTTCATCATCTCGTCTGCTCCGTTTTTTAAAGCGTTTAGCAGTCGCTTAAACGGATTATCCTCTTTAAGTTTTTCTATTTCAGCTATCATGGATGTTATTTCTTCATCCTTTTCCTGCACGTTCAGGCTGCGGGCCTGTTCCAACTTGGCAAGTGCGTCTTTGTATTTCTTGCGATTCATCTGACGGTGTGCTTCAGTAATCAGCGTTTCGCAATCGTGCAGACGTTTCTGAGCCCGTTCTAACTCCTGACGTATCTTAGCTTCTTCCAATTGGCGGATACGTTCTGCCTCGGCTTCTTTGGCTGCTTTTTCTTCAGCTGCTTTACGCTCTGCTTCAGCTTTCAGGCGAGCTTCTTCTTCTTTCTTTTGCAAGTCGTCGATAAAGTCTAACTGATGTCCCTTGCGTGGATCTATCTTACAGCAGTTGTCTTTTCCTGCAGCCAGAAGTCCAATCAATGTATTACAGCTTCCATCTTGCGGAATATTAATGTCCCCTCTCAGTTCGATAGCTCCATTTTGCGCAATTCGTATCTTCTCAATCTTTGTGATATTGAAGAAAGCTTTGTCCAGATTAGGTAACGTGGAGGCTCCTCCTGTCAGTATGACACCGGCCAGCAATTTATCGCTATATTCTGATAGGATAATCTGATTCCATACATTTTCCAGTATTTCCTTGACACGTGCTTCGACGATGTCTTCGAGTTTATGAGCACGGATGCTGCATTTTCCGTCGATGCTGTATTCTTTGCCTAACTCATCTTCATTTTCACTAGGTTCTGTGTAGGCACAAGCATAATGAAGCTTAAGTTGCTCTGCATCTTCTTCTTCTATTTGCAGGCTACAGATATCTTTTGTTATATTGCTGCTTCCCAAAGGTATGACAGCCAGATGGCGAAGCAAGTTGTTTTTATAAACCGATACAGTAGTTGTATCTGCACCAAAATCTACGAGGCACAGCCAGAACGTTTCTCACTTCCGGTGAGTACAGCGTTGGCCGTTGCCAATGGAGAAAGTAAATATTCGGCAACTTCATATCCGGTTTGGCGGAAACATTGACGTATGTTGCTCTTTAGTGAGTTACGTGCAATAATATTCAGAAAGTTTCCTTCGATGCGGTCTGTCTGAATACCCACCGGTTCTGTAGTAAGCTGGTTGTTTCCCAGTTTATATTCTTGAGGTTCGACAGCTAAAATTTCCTGATCCATCAATGTTATTTCACGGTTGCTTTCCATAATAGCATCGATGAGAGCCTGAGATATTTTAGTTTCTTCTGTCAGTTGCTTTGTTTCTGTATGTCGAATGCTTCTTACCGACTGTCCTCCGATACCCACATACACTTTTTTTATAGATGCATGTAAAGTCTCTTCCAATTGACAGATTACTGCACTGAGGCATTGCGTCGTTTTGTCCAGATTGTATATTGCTCCTTTCTTGATACAATCGGATGAGCGTTCGCTGGCATATGCAAGAACCTGGATGCTTCCGTCAGCATTCTTCTTTCCCGCAATACCTGTTATTTTTGCCGATCCCAGCTCTATTGCTGCTATAAAGTCTGTTGCTGCCATATCTTATTTCTCCTTTTTGGTACAAATAATCTGATTGTTAAATTCAATGCTGATCCGTTCGTATTTGTTCCATCCTACCCGGTTCAGCGCACTTTGGTAGAATGTTCGCAATTTACTGAATTTTTCTTTATAATTTCCAGGTTTCCCTAAAAAGAGTATATGTTCACCTACTCGGGGAACCAATTCCAGTTCTTGTTTGGGAGTTACATTGATTTGCTCAATTTGTGATTCCCAGAATTTGTCCGATTGTAGGAATTTTCCCAACGGGTATAATTCTGTTTGGGCAAACTTGCGGTCTATGAATCCGGTTGCAACAACTACATGAATCGATTTCCCGGCTGCGGTCATTATTTTTCCTGCATTATCTAAATAGTAATTGTTTCCGTTGCTGCTCATGACTCGCATGACAGGAACTCTTTGATAAATGTCAATAGCCACCTTGCCTCCTGATGTAAGATAGCACTCTGCATTTTCGATAAAGGGATGGTTGGAAAGAAATTCCTCCAGCTGGCGCACATTTATGCTTGAGAGTTGCTTGCCCTCAGGGTATATCTTTCCTTTTTTCAGAATCTCTTTGACTTCTTTATCCGTAACAAAGCCGTAATCAATACTATCTTTGACAGTCAATTCCATACCCTTGCAAACCTGATCGGCAGGCTTGCTATTAAATGTGGTAACGGCTAATATTAAATAAGCTGTTGCCAGTAATAATGTGCAGAGTATGAAAATTCGTTTTATCATTTGTCTTTTAATAATTCGTATATCTGTGGTACATAGTTTTCTATATCTCCGGCTCCTAATGTTATAAGAACATCAGTCTTTTTGTGTTTTATGACTTCCAGTAAATTTTCTTTAGAACACATACTTTTTTCGATATCAGGGCGTAGGTTATCATAAATTAATTTGCTGGTTATACCTTCTATCGGTAATTCGCGTGCCGGATAAATATCAAGCAGGATAACTTCGTCGAGAAGTGACAAACTGTCTGCAAAATCTTTATAGAAATCGCGAGTACGTGTATATAGATGAGGCTGGAAAACAGCTGTTATCTTTTTATCAGGATAAAGCATTCGTACAGAAGATATGCTTTGCTTGATTTCTGCCGGATGATGGGCATAGTCACTGATAAACACGATTCGGTCATTTTTCAGCTTGAAGTCAAATCGGCGGTCTACTCCCCGGAAACCAGGCATCGCCTGTTTGATCTCCTCGTTTGTAGCTCCTCCTATTTGTGCTAAGGCCATTGCAGCTATTCCATTTTCGATATTGACGTAGACAGGAACTCCTAATTGTATTCCTTTTATATTACCCAATGGAGAAATGAAGTCGAAATAAATTTCTCCGTTTTCGATCCGGATGTTTTCTGCATGGAAATCCCCCTCTTCTGTGGAATAGGTATATACCGTCACTCCTGGTTGTACAGCTGGGTTGAGATCGATCCCTTTTTTTTATGATAAGGTAACCTTCCGGCTGAATTAGAGAGGTATATTTCTGAAAACTTTCTACATATGCTTCGTGAGTACCGTATATATCCAAATGATCTGAGTCTGTTGCAGTGATAACAGTCGCATATGGAGTCAGCCAATGGAATGAACGGTCGAATTCATCGGCTTCGATAACAACAAAGTCGCTTTTATCGGACAGCAACAGATTTGTGTGATAATTCTTTGATATTCCTCCCAGAAAGGCATTACATCCTACATGAGAATGATCCAGCAGATAGGCGGTCATTGTGGAAGTTGTTGTCTTTCCATGGGTACCCGCTACACAGAGTCCTTTTTCTGTACGTGTAAGCATACCCAATACTTGAGCACGTTTTTGTATTTCAAATCCATGCTCACGAAAATAGTTAAGCTCTTTGTGGTCAGCAGGAATTGCAGGAGTATATACAATCAAAGTCGTTTCCGGATTCAGAAAATCATCTGGAATGAGTGAAACGTTTTCTTCATAATGAATAGCTGCTCCTTCTTTAATTAATGTTTCGGTCAGTTCACTTGGTGTACGGTCGTAGCCGCCTACCTTTTTACCTTTTGATAAAAAGTAGCGAACCAGAGCACTCATACCTATACCTCCTGCTCCGATGAAATAAACAGCTTTCAGTGTATTAACGTTCATGTTCTTTTTTATATTTTACAGCTAGCTTATAGACTTCGTTTGCAATGACATTTGCAGAATCCTTAAACGCCAGCTTGGCTATGTTCATACTTAAATTTTTTAATGTGTCCGGCTGCGATACAGTTGCTATTGCCAGGTCGAGGAGCTTTTGTGTAGCTTCTGAGTCTTTAACATATAGAGCTGCCCCTTTGTTGACTAAAGCAAGTGCATTTTTAGTCTGGTGGTCTTCGGCTACATTCGGCGAGGGAACGAGTATGACTGGTTTTTGCAGTAGGCAAAACTCAGAAATCGATCCTGCTCCGGCACGGCTGATAACCAAATCGGCTGCGGTGTATGCTGCTGCCATGTCTGATATGAAATCAGTAGTGTGCAACATCGGAATTTCTCCAGCTTTCGCTACTGTAGCTTTAGCTTCGTTGATGTAAAACTTACCGGTTTGCCAGATAAACTGAACTCCGGAGTTTTTAATCTTTTCCAACCCTTGCATAACACAATTGTTTATTGTGCGTGCACCCAGACTACCTCCGACAATTAATATTGTTTTCTTCTGCGGATCTAATCCAAACGATTGAATTGCTTTTTCACGATCGATGGAACTGTTTAATAACCCTTGCCGTACCGGATTACCGGTAAGGATGATTTTTTCTTTATCAAAAAAACGTTCCATACCTTCATAAGCAACACAAATCTTGCATGCTTTCTTTGCAAGCAGTTTGTTGGTTACTCCTGCATAAGAATTTTGTTCTTGAATCAGCGTCGGGATACCCATCATGCCTGCCATTTTAAGGGTGGGACCACTGGCATATCCGCCAACTCCCACTGCGGCATCTGGTTTGAACTCTTTGATAATTTGACGTGCTTTCAACTGACTGCGAAACAGTTTTATGAGAACACTAAAGTTCTTCAATAAGTTTTTTCTGTCGAATCCGGCAACAGGTAAGCCTATTATTTTATATCCTGCGGCTGGCACACGTTGCATTTCCATACGCCCTTCTGCACCAACAAACAGAATTTCCGTATCGGGATGCTGTTCCTTGATTGCATTGGCTATGGATACTGCTGGAAAGATGTGACCTCCCGTACCTCCTCCGCTGATTATAATCCTCAAATTATCTTTCATAATTTTATTTCCATTTAAAATCCAAACAAAGTTGGATAATTCATTAATAATTAACTTTAGTTTATACCTTTGTATCAGGATGTTAAGAGGAAGTAGGCTCTGCTGAGGAGCAACCTACCAGCAATAAGCATCCT
>ENA-OQJI01000073-OQJI01000073.1-human-gut-metagenome-genome-assembly--contig:-NODE-73-length-21579-cov-0.898891_pt1 | contig 21579 bp, 21 predicted proteins | sample MGYA00242602_ERZ504768 | MGnify/ENA primary metagenome ERZ504768 (study PRJEB26092, sample SAMD00036368) | human gut metagenome | host: Homo sapiens | study: EMG produced TPA metagenomics assembly of...
CTTCAAAAACATGAAAATACCGCCTATTTCCCGGAGTTTTTTTATGTACTCCGGGAAAAATTATGCTATAATCAATAAAAACTTATTGCTGCTTCTGATATACTCTTTCTTAAATATAACAATTCTCGTAACTGGTGTGCCGACAGGTTGACGCAAGATTGTTTCAAGAATCAACTTGTCGGCACACTAGAAACTTGCTATAGAGATCAAAGCAGCAGGAAATCTTAATAATAATTTCTCCAGACTATATATTATGATACTGAGGTCAAAAGCTATTCAGCCCTGACCTGATATCTGTAAATTGCGATAAACAGTTACACCCGAGATATTATTATGAACCCAAAAGGAGAGCTATATATGAGAGCTAATAATCTTACTCTGCTCACAGACCTTTATGAACTTACTATGATGCAGGGCTATTTTAAGAACCCAACAAACCAGACTGTTATCTTCGATATGTTTTACCGTACCAATCCATGCGGAGGTGCATTTGCCATCACTGCCGGACTGGAACAGATGATTGAATATATTGAGAATCTTAAATTCACAGATGAAGATATCAAATATCTCAGAAGCCTGAATATTTTTGAAGAGGACTTCCTTGAATATTTAAGCAACTTCCGTTTCACAGGTGATATCTATGCAATTCCTGAGGGAACAGTTGTCTTCCCAAGAGAACCGCTTGTCAAAGTTGTAGCACCTATCATGGAAGCTCAGCTTGTAGAGACAGCAATCCTGAATATCATCAATCACCCAGAGCCTCATTGCTACCAAAGCAGCCCGCGTTTGCTATGCTGCAAAGGGTGATGCGATCATGGAATTTGGTCTGCGTCGTGCCCAGGGACCGGATGCAGGTATCTTTGGCGCACGTGCCGCAATCATCGGTGGATGTGCCGGTACTTCCTGTGTTCTCACAGGCAAAATGTTCGACGTACCGGTCCTTGGAACTCACGCACACAGCTGGATCATGAGCTTCCCGGATGAATATACCGCATTCAAAACCTATGCCAAACTTTATCCGAATGCCTGCACCTTACTGGTAGATACCTATGATGTCCTGAAATCCGGTGTTCCAAATGCAATTCGTGTATTTGAGGAAATGCGCGAAGAAGGTATTCCGCTTACCAAATACGGTATCCGTATCGACAGTGGTGATCTTGCCTACCTTTCCAAAGAAGCATATAAGATGCTTGCTGCTGCCGGATTTGACGATGCAGTTATTTCCGCTTCCAGCGATCTGGACGAATATCTCATTGAGAGCCTGAAGGCTCAGGATGCCAAGATTAATTCCTGGGGTGTCGGAACACGACTGATCACCGCCAACGATAATCCTGCATTCGGCGGTGTATACAAACTTGCTGCTGTCAAAGATGCAGACAGTACCGAATTTACACCTAAGATCAAGCTTTCCGAAAACACAGAGAAAGTAACCAACCCTGGAAATAAAACCGTATATCGTCTCTATAATAAGAAAACCGGAAAAATCAGGGCAGATCTTATCTGCCTTGCTGATGAAAAGCTTGATGCAGACCAGAACATGGTTCTCTTTGATCCAATCGATACCTGGAAAAAGACAAAAGTTCTCGGCGGAACCTATGAAGTACGCGAACTTCTCGTTCCTGTCATCAGAGAAGGTAAACGAGTCTATGAATCTCCATCTGTTATGGAGCTTCGCGATTACTGCCAGAAAGAGCAGAATACTCTCTGGGATGAATCCAGACGTTTCGTAAATCCTCAGAAAGTATATGTAGACCTTTCTCAGAAACTCTGGGATCTGAAAAAAGACCTTCTGGAAGAAATTAGTGAGAAAGCTCTCGACTGAGCATAAACTCAGATTAAGAGTAACAAAACAGACAAGTCCCCGGCTCCAACCGCAAAAATCAACAGGCAGTTGAAGCCGGGGACTTACTCTTTGATTCAGTTAAAACATATGCTGACATCACAGATTTCGCTTTTAGTCCCAACTCTCATATTTGGTCCAAAAAGCCCTACACCGGATGTAACGATATTATGCATATTTCCTTTCTTCAGATAACCACAGGGATTTTCCCAGAAGAATCTGATCACAATATTTCCCGGAAATACCTGTCCGTCATGGGTATGTCCGCAGAGATCTACGTCCACACCTGTATCCACCAGTTCCTGAAGTTCTCTCGGCTCATGATCGATAACCAACACTGGCAATGACACATCCATACCCTCTGTGATTTCCTGCGGAGTCTTTCGTTTATCAATCCCCCGTCCGGGACGCTCATAATCTGGTCTGCCATACAGATAAAAGGAATCATCGATGAGCACATATTCATCTCTCAGAAGAGTAATCCCCGCTTTCTCCAGAAACTCATCCATCTCCGGGGTACTCTCTTTCTTTTCCTTACTGCCAAAGGTAAATCCCGCCAGAATCTTTTCCTGGATATCGTGGTTTCCGTAACATGCATACACACCATACTTTGAGCGGATCCCTCTCAATATCTCCGCCAGTTTTTCCGGATCATCCAGTGCCTCATATTCATTGTCAAAAATATCTCCTGCCACTACCACCAGATCCGGTTTCTGCTCATTGATCTTCTCTGTCATCTGCTCCATCTGCTTGCATCCAATATTATATCCCAGATGAAGATCTGCGACCAGAACCACATTTAACTCCTTCATATTTCCTGCCTTTTTATCAACAGAAATACTGTACTTCGTTGTATGTATATTTCCGGCACTGAGCACTCCGTAAATACTGACTGTTGAAATGATCACCGCACAGACAGCTCCCACAACAGCAGTTCCCATATTACTGAAAAGCAATTCTCTACCCGGAAAGGCAAAATTTCTAAGAGGATATTTCAGTAACAGTCTCAATCCATCCGCGATTCCCAGAGTAATAAGTGTATACATCAAAACACCGAGCCAGTAATTACTCAGAAGCTTCATAAATCTCCTGAATCCTGATGCAGGTGCCATAAATGCGATCAGTATACTAAACACTACAAATAAATATACAAGTCCAATCCCCCTGCACACCCACACATTCTGAAAAACCGTATGCAGTACCTGAAACCAGTGCAGGCTGCGAAGCAGGATATACACGCATACCAACAGATAAAACGGTGCCAGATATATTGCAGCCATATAATATGTCTCCTTTCCAACTCTCATTGCCATGACAATTTCATTACTATAAACAACTCCAGAAAAATCATAACTGCTTCTTATTATACAAAAAAGAATCCTCAGCCGCCACCATAAGCTGCTGAAGATTCTATGAATTATTATTTTTTCATTATGATTGCGCACTACATCCCAAATATATGCTACAGATTTTACTGTTCCATCTGTCTTCCCAGAAATCCGCTTGCTGTTCTGATGAGCATCTTCTCTGATTCACCCATCACATCCCTTTCATTCTTTCCCAGTAAAAGCACAGATCCTATTGTATCTCCTGCACTGATAATAGGCTGCATGATCTGGGAATACAAAGGTTCTCTCTGTTCCTGAGTCACAGGTATCCTGCTTCTGTCATTTCCGTTGGCAAACACAGAGCTTCTCTCCGTAATTGCATCTTCCAGAGCTTTGCTGATAGGTTTTCCCCACATATTCCCTGCTTCCCTGTCCCGCAGCAGCCACCACCCTGATCGTGATCTGTGATACACGCTACCATCCCGCTTGACTGCGCCAGCGCCTCTGCATATTCCTTTGCAAAAACATTCAGTTCTCCGATAGGGGAATACTTTTTCAGAATAATCTCCCCCTCCCGGTCAGTAAAAATCTCCAGTGGTGTCCCCTCTTTTATCCGCAGCGTTTTTCTGATCTCCTTAGGAATGACCACACGCCCCAGATCATCTATGCGCCGAACAATTCCTGTCGCTTTCATGCACTTTTCTTCCTCCTGTTTTCCTTTTATCGAAGTTTACTGTCTTTGTACCCTTCAGTTTCCATATCATGTGTTGTATGGTTATTATGTGGAAAAACAGGGAGAATATACATTTCTGTATTTACAAAAAATGCCATTTAACTGCAATCAAGCGGTTATTTCCCGGAAAGTAATTCCATCAGTTCCTCTTTTGTGAAGCTGCCTCCGTTAAGCCCTTCGCCCTCCAGGATCTGATCTGCCAGTTCACGTTTCTTTTCCTGCAGTTTCAAAATATTTTCTTCAATCGTATCCTTCACGATCAGCTTGTATACATTCACTACATTCTTCTGACCAATTCTGTGTGCTCTGTCCGTTGCCTGATTTTGCACTGCCAGATTCCACCATGGGTCAAAATGGATTACAATATCTGCTGCCGTCAGATTCAGACCGGTTCCTCCTGCCTTCAGAGAAATACAGAATACCTGTGTGTCATCTGTGTTAAAGTTCTCTACCATCTGTGCACGCTTCTCCTTACTTGTAGAACCAGTCAGCATATAGTAACTGATCTTCTCCTCTTCAAGGCGCTTCGCAAGATGGTCAAGCATTGTCGTAAACTGCGAAAACAACAGAATCTTATGTCCGCTCTCCACTGCATTACTGATCATATTCAGGCACATATCCACTTTTGCAGAATCAGCTTTATAATCTGCAAAAATAAGAGACGGATCACAACAGATCTGGCGCAATTTTGTCAGCTCTGCCAGAATTGTAATCTTTGAGGTCTTAAATTCTTCTTCGGACTGCTTATCCAGCATCAGCATCATCCGTTTCACATGTGCATCATAAAGCTTCTGCTGCTCTCCTGTTAGCTGTACAAACATATTCTCTTCCAGCTTATCCGGCAGATCTGTAAGCACTTCCTTCTTCAATCTTCGGAGTACAAACGGCCGGATCATTTTCTGCAGACGTTTCATTGCATCTTCATCTGAATTCTGAACTGCCGGAATTTCAACTTCTTCCCTGAACTTCTTATAACTGTAAAGGAAACCGGGCATCAGATAATCAAATATACTCCACAATTCACTCAGGCGGTTTTCCACCGGAGTTCCTGTAAGAGCCAGCCTGAAGTCTGCCTGAACCTCTTTTACTGCTTTCGCAGCCTGAGTATTTGCATTCTTGATATACTGAGCTTCATCAATAATCTCACATCTGAACTTATATCCTTCATATTCGCTGATATCCCTTTTCAGCAAATCATAGGAAGTCAGAAGAATATCCTCAGAATCTGCTTCTGCCAGGATCTGTCTTCTCTCTGCTGCAGTCCCGGTCACCATCTTTGCTGTAAGCTCCGGTGCAAAACGTTGAATTTCACTGCTCCAGTTATACACCAATGATGCAGGGGCTATAATTAATGTGTTTCTTTGCAGCTTTCCAGTTTGTCCATCTGCCTTCTTTCCATCAGCTTTCTGCGCCTCTGCTGCCTTGCACGCCTGTTCCACTATCTCAATTTCACTCTGCATATTTAACATTGCAGTTTCTTTTACTGCTATATTTTCAACAACAGTATTCCTTCTTTCCAGAAATTCTGACAGTAGAAATGCAATCACCTGCAACGTTTTTCCAAGTCCCATATCATCTGCAAGTATTCCGCCGAATCCATTATAATTCAATGTCTTAATCCACAGAAATCCCCGTTTCTGATACTCCCGCAGAACTTTATCCAGGCTCTCCGGCACCTCAAAATCATTATCCTCAATGGTCTTCATATTTCTTACCAGCGACTTAAAAGATTTATCCTTTACTGCCGAAACAACCGGATTCTCTTTCAACTGTGCATCCAAATACAACGCACGGTACTTCTGTACTTCAATCTTATCCTGCTTCATCTGCTTATCCGTCAGCTGAAGCCCTGCCCTGAGTTCTTCCACTGTATCCAGACCCGAGTCTGCTGCATTTACAAAAGCTCCGTTTTTCAGACGATAGAACTTTTTCTTCTTATTATATCTGGAAAGAATGTCAATCAGTTCTTCCTTTGAAATATCTCCTGCTGTCATACTCAGCTCCAGCAGATTTCCACTCAGGGAAACACCTACTGTAACCTTTGGCGAATTCCGGACTTCAATCCGTCTCAGCGCATCAGAAATAAATACTTCTCCCACTGCCTGCAGTGCCTGAATTCCTTCTGTCAGAAATTCATATTCCATCTCTTCATCATCCGCAATTACCGCACACTGTTCAAATGGATTAAAAGCATTCGAATATTTATGGATCACATTTCTGACAACTGTTTCTCTATTCATATCCCTTGCTGCAATATCGTCCGTTGTATATAAAGAAAATTCCCTGTCTCCATACTTAACAGTCGCCTTACATGTAACCATATTTTCCTGCGGCGCATCCAGATAAAACCGAAACTCCGGTTCAACCATTCCATAATTTTCCGGATGAAATTCAACCATTTTGCATTTAAAAAACTTCTGGATCACCGGTAAAAGTTCCTGACAGAATGCCGGTACATCTTTATTTTCTATAAACGCTTTCTCACCGGAGATCAAAGACAAACTGTCCAGAAAATCCTTAACAGGTAAAAGCTCTTCTAAATTCTCAATATAAATCTTTTTATCATAAAAGCAAATTTTATACCGTTCCGTATTTGCTGCACACGTAAATTTGCTTACCTTCAGTTCAATTCCCTGCTTTGCACCTGTTATGGTCATTTTTCTCGGAAGATGTTCTCTGGTTATTTCCCAGGTTGTGTTTCTGGTTCCTATAGATTCTCCCTGCAATGTCTTTCCTTCCATCAAAAGCAAAAATTCTGCCAGTTCATTTCCTGACAGCTCCAGATGCCTTACCTTTTCCAGAGTTCCCATATAGTATCCATAATAGGAAGAGGATCTGTGAAATTGTCTGTTGTTGTCTGCCCATTTACAGATAAATTTCGCAAGCGGTCTGGATTCCTCGGCAAAGGATTCTATTGTATGGACAAACTGAAGATTTTTCCCATATTTATAATCATCCTGATTTGCTATATGAAGATCAAAGGAAAATGCATCCTTCAGTACGTACATTTTATTAATTCCTATTTTAAATTCTACTGTAAATGTTCTTCCGTCAAAATTAAAATATGGTTCCAGCCTTACTTTTCCATAAGTTCTTCCCTGAATCAGTGGAAGAGACTTCGCAACTGCCTGCTTCTGCAATAATGAAGCCAATTCCGGTGTGGTATGCATCTGCACTCCTTTTCTGATCGTATGGGTCAGACCACCTTTTACAATTTTTTTCTACAGATTGTCCGTAATCATAACTATCCATATCATTTTCATAATCATTATATTGCAGAAGAACCGCTACACAATGTTTACAAAATCCACCATATTCTGCATATGCCCGACATTCACAATAGCAGGTATCAACTTCATCATTCTCTGTATCGATTGATACATCTACTTCATAGATATTTCTTCCACTGCCTTTTACAGATGCAACAATTTCATCAAACGCACCCATATTTTTTACATCCATATCCAAAACTTTTCCTGTTGCATAAAGTTCTGCACCTTTACTGTATGATGAAGAATTTGCCATATATCTGATCTGAGTTTTTGAAATCATATTTCTATACCTTTCCTGATACAATTAAAAACTTTTTGTATCATTTTCCCGGTTAAACCTGAGTAAAAAAGAACCCCTTCACCAGGCAGTATCAATCTCTGCTTAAAGTGAAGGGATTTCCTCATCCATCGTTATTTATTTTACACGATAACCTTCGCAACTACAAGACCATAAACTTTAAGTTTATCGCTGCCATTGCCATAAATCCAACTAATCTCGCCTTCCGGTACGGGAATGCTTACAGCTTCTGTTCCGAAATTCTGATAAATATAATATTTCTCATTTTCATTCTCTCTCACTGTGATCTCCAGTGCATCCGGGATTTCTTCTTTGATTCCGCAGGAAACGCCGCTGTCTTTGAGCACTTTTTCAAGGAAGTCTCCATAGAATTCTTTATCAGCATCTGCTGCCACATACCATGCCTTACCTTTGCCGTATTCATTCACTGTCAGGCAGGAATAGCCTTCATAGAAATCACTTCCGTAGGTCATTAAAGTACGTGCTCCGCGAAGCTCCACAAGGTCGCACAGATATTTACATGTATAAGTCTTATCCAGTCCAAGTTCATTGCCAGCCACAGGAACAAAAGAATTTTCTTCCCAGTCATAAAGGCCGTCAATTTCTGTGCTTCTGATTCCCAGTACATCCATCAGTCCATGTGGTGTTCCTTCCAGATAACACCTGTCTGTGTCATCTGCAATTCCGGACCAGTAACTTGTGATCAGTGTACCGCCGTTTTCCACGAACGCACGAACTTTTTTGGCAAAACCTTCCTTGAACATATAAACCATTGGAAGAGCCAGTACTTTATATTTATCCAGTTCACAGGTCATATCGATCACATCCACATTGACGCCCTGCTTCCGGAAACCTCTGTAGAATTTCAACATTGCTTCCAGATAATGAAGCCCTTTATTTCTGGGTCCCTGACTGTCTTCCATTGCCCACTGGCTGTCCCAGTCATAAATCATGGCAACAGAACTGTTTACAGTTGTTCCTGCCAGTTCTCTTATTTCTTTCAAAGTTTCTCCAACTCTGGAAACTTCTTTAAACACTCTTGTATCATTTCCACCGTAATGATCGATCACTGCTCCGTGGAACTTCTCAGAAGCACCTCTGCTCTGGCGAATCTGGAAATAGAGAGCACCTTCTCCGCCATGTGCAATTGCCTGCATGGACTGTGCAAAAAGCATTCCCGGTTTCTTTAATTTGCTCACACTCTGCCAGTTTGTAGAAGTCGGGCAGGATTCCATCTGGAAGAACGGCTTTCCTTTCAGAGAACGCATCAGATCATGGCACATACCATTGTCATAAGCTGTATCGATCACTGCTTCTTTATGCCATGTCGGATAAGTATCCCAGGAAACCACATCAATCTCTTTTGCAATCTTAAAATAATCTAAACCGCCAAAATAATGCATCAGATTAGCAGTAGTCGGAAGTGTGCTTCCTCCCTCTCTCAATGCTGCAATCTCATGATGAATGAAATCCGCTGTCTGATGAGTAACAAATCGTTTCCAGTCCAGATTCAGTGCATGAAGCTGTGTCTCACCAATCTTAGACGGACTCTCGATCTGGTCAAAGCTGTTATAAGTATGACTCCAGAAAGTGGTGCACCACTTATCATTCAGATTTTCAATAGTCTGATATTTCTCTTTCAGCCAGTTACGAAATGCTTCCTGGCACAGCGGACAATGACATTCTCCGCCATACTCATTGGAAATATGCCACAGGATCACACCCGGATGTGTGGCAACCTCCTGTGCCAGCTTTTTGTTAATAATATGTACCTTCTCTCTGTAAACAGGAGAAGTATAACAATGATTATGTCTGAATCCAAATAACGCTCTGTGGCGTGTTTCATCTACACGAAGTACCTCCGGATACTTGTCTGCCATCCATTTGGGTCTTGCACCTGACGGTGTAGCCAGAATTGTAGAAATTCCTCTTTTATAAAGCTTATCAATGATTTCCTGCAGCCATTCAAAATGAAATACACCTTCTTCCGGCTCCAGTGTGGACCAGGAAAAAATCCCAAGGCTTACTACATTACAGCCAGACTCCTCCAGCATATCAATATCTTTTTCCAGAATATCCGGTCTCTTTAACCACTGTTCCGGGTTGTAATCACCGCCATGGAGCAGCTTATCCGTTCTAAAGTCCATACCTGTTCTCCTCTTAACTCTCTATTTTCAATCGTTTTCTTTTTCATTATCATATTTAAACTCTATCCAGTTTCAAAACACTCTCTTCTCGCTGCTCATTACTTTTCTCAGTCAAAGCAGACGGGATCTGATTTCATTCTTCTTACAGGATATAGTTTGCAATTACTCCAAGTTTGTTTGCGCAACCGATTGTTCATATTTTTAGTATATTCCTTTATATTAATAAAGTCAATTAGCCATTATTATCTAATTTCGAATCTCTTTTTTGTCATATCACACAATTCATGACTGATTTTTCCATTTTTCAAACACACACACGAATCCTGCTTGCAGGATTCCTCCGCCTGTGGCGAGTCGCTTCAGCGACATAATTCCTCTCTTCCACAATGCGATCCTGCCCGGGAACTTTTTATGTTACAGAAAGATTATGAAGTAATTTCCCATGAAAAAAATCCTCTGATTATTGATTCTCCAATAATTACAGAGGATTTTTCATTTTTCTACTGTGTTGACTCACGCAGCATCACCTGATAATTCAGTGTCAACGTATCCTCCAGTGGCTTCTCTCCCAGGATGTTCAGTAATTTCGCACATGCCATCTTTCCCAGTCTTACCGTATCAAAGCGTATACTGGTAATCGGTGGATTATTATATTCCAGATTCTTACTGTCATACATACTGGCTATTTTTATTTCTGCAGGAACCGATATTTTCTTTTCTCTCAGACTGCTCAGACACATGCTGCAGATCACATCATCCATACAGACAATACCATCCGCGCCTTCTTCAAGCAGTCTCTTCACAGCATCAGATACTGCTGCCTGATTATCCGTATCCATGAAAATCAGATTTTCGTTAACAGAAACTCCCATTTCCTCATGTGCTTCCAGAAAACCCTGATATCTGCTTCCGGTAACATTGTAGGACTGATTTCCACCCAGAAGTGCCAGATTCCGAAAACCTTTCATCAACATAATACTTGTCAGTTCTTTTCCGGCTTCCTGGTTCTTGTTATCTACAAACGGAACTTCCGGATCTGAAGACGGGCCGATCAATATATATGGTTCCTTACAGTTCTTCAGATATTTCTGTACCTTGGAATTTACCACTGCTCTGCTTACAATGATCCCGTCGACTTTTCGATTTGCCTCCAGTCTCTGTATCTGCGATACATCTGCTCCATCAATCATAGAAATAATAATATCATAATCATAGGAGGAAGCCATCTCACAGATTCCAATTCATACAGTCTTTAAAAAAGGAACTCTGTGGCAACATAATCCTTCGGCATCAGCAGTGCAATATTATAAGTTTTACGCTGTGCCAACCCCTTTGCCACAACATTGGGTCTGTAATCATGTTCTTTTATAAATGCCCGTACTCTGTCTCTTGTAGCCTGACTGATTCTTCCCTTTCCTGAAATAGCACGTGATACCGTAGTCTTACTTACCCCAAGTTCCCGGGCGATATCTTCTATTGTATATATCTTCTTTTCTTCTGTTTCCATAAAATACCCCACTTTTTGCGCAACCACTTGATTATTTTCTATAAAATAACAAAATACTCAAGCACTTACAAATAACTTTTAAAGAAGATATACCGGCAGTTCCTCATTAATATGAACAGAACCTTTTGCTGTTTTTTTCTTTTCTTCTGTAACAGATATTGTTTCCGGTTTCTCTGCCTCTTTTGTGGATACAACGGGCTTCTTTACGGTTTTCCCGGCACCTGCATTTGCTGCACGCCGAATACTCTCCCTGCCTACTGACATAATTCCATGACCTCCTCTGCCAATCTCGTATATTCCCTAGCACTTCTGCTTGATTTTTTATATTCCACAACCGGAATACTGTTATCCTGTGACCATTCTACAGAGCTGTCCACTCTGATGATCTGCTCAAATACATGAATATCCTCAAGTTCATGCAGTGTTTCCATTGTCTGTTTATAATAACTCTTTCTTGTATCTACCTTTGTCACTGCAATTCCGGCAACTTCCAGTTCCGGAGTAATCTGCTTTACTTCATTAAGAAATTCAAACATATTCGCAAGTCCGAACATTCCCCATGGACTTGCCTCAACAGGAATAATTACCCTGTCTGATGCACAAAGGATATTCATCACCCAACCACCCAGCGTAGGAGGTGCATCAATCAGAATATAGTCATAATTTCCTGCATCCTTTATCTTCTGAATGCATTTTCGCAGGATAAATTCTCTCTGCCATTTTGTAAAAAGTTCATATTCTATAGAACTCATCAATGTAGACGATGGTATCAGATCCAGATTTTCGTAGGGAGTATGTACCACATAACCGCTGAGCTCTTCCTGTTTTCCGATTGCGCAATACAGATTCTTCTCTCCTTTCGCCTGCTCCAGCACCCAGTTCTCCGGAAAAAAGGCAAGAGAAAGATTTAACTGCATATCTCCATCGATCAGAAGAACCTTTTTCCCTGCCTGAGCCATCGCCGCTCCAAGATTTGAACAGGTTGTTGGTTTTCCACTTCCACCCTTATTATTTGTAAAACATATCGTTATGGTTTTTCCCATGGAACTGTCTCCTTTACCACTTACTTTACTTGTATTATAGGAGATTTATCATATAGATTCAACTGTTTTCCTCATCTTAGCAACCCTGTAACTCATTTTCATTACCGGACAAACATTTCTTTGATTCCCAAAATAAGCCCTTGATTTTTTGTGTTATTGTGTTATAGTATTTATATACTTGATATATAGTTTTTAAAACTATGTTATATTGTTTTCATTGTATTTATCTGAATGAATGGAGGCGTTTTTATGAAATTTAAATTAAAAGATCCCGGAAGTGCGATCACTCATGGTATTGCCCTTCTTCTCGCTGCAGTCGGAGCAGTTCCTCTTATTATCAAGGCAGCGCGTTCTTATGATGTGCTCCATATTGTTGCTTTAAGTATTTTTATCCTTACCATGGTTCTGCTCTATGCAGCCAGTACCATTTATCATTCTGTAGATTCTACAGAGAAGGTCAATCGACGGCTGCGAAAAATGGATCACATGATGATTTTTGTGATGATCGCCGGAAGCTATACTCCTGTATGCCTGATCGTTCTTCATAACCGCATTGGATATATTCTGTGCGCGCTGGTATGGAGTATTGCAGTCCTCGGCATTATCTTAAAGGGCTGTTGGATTACCTGTCCTAAATGGTTGTCCTCTGTACTGTATATCGCCATGGGCTGGCTGTGTGTACTGGCATTTGTTCCAATCTTCCATGCACTCCCACGTGCAGGATTTGACTGGCTTCTTGCAGGCGGAATCATTTATACCATCGGTGGTGTGATCTATGCATTAAAAGTTCCGCTTTTTAATTCCAGACATAAGAATTTTGGTTCCCATGAAATCTTTCACATCTTCGTTATGCTTGGAAGTGCCTGCCATTTCATTGTCATGTACTTTTTTGTTGCTCCACTACCTGTATAACCGTCAATTTGCCAATAAACAAAACAAGGGGTTGCAGCACCGGATTTTTTCCGGTGCTACAACCCCTTAACAATACAATTTTCTCTGCTACAGCATAATCCCTGCAGGAAAGCTTTTATATTACACAGCTACTCTTCTTTCCGGATACAATCCATAGGATCCATATCCCACGCCAAAATATCCATAATAGCTCTTCGCCTCTGCGAACAGCGGATCATATACTCTGCCTCCGATTTCAGCCCAGCAATGACCGCTTCCGTCAGTTGCCGTTGTATCTACGCAGACATAAACATTCTTATATCCAAGAGCCTTTGCAAGATAGGCAAACGAACAGGCATCTGAGAAACAGTCCCCGCCTTTTCCGCTCAGTATCAGATAATCGTTTGCATATAACGCAGGCCATGCAGTCTGATTATAAAATATTCTTCTGGTATCGTAATAATGCTGATACATTACCCATCTGAAACAGGTTTCAAATTTCTCACTTTTTGACATACTCGGTTTTGTGATCTTGCTGACAACATCATTTGCTCTCTGCAAAGTCTCATACTCATACGCTTTGGTGGAATTCATTTTCTTTCCATTTGGATAATAAATCGTCTTTCCTTTTTTCCAGGCTTCCAGAATTCCCTTTTCTGTACAATAATAAATTGTATTTCCAACTTTAACTGTTTTCGTTCTCAGAACACCCTTGTCACTGAAATAGTAATATTTTCCGCTGATTTTCTTAACGCCACTGTAACGTATTCCATTGGAACCAAAATAATATTTCTTGTTATTGTATTTGATCCATCCGGTTTTCATAAATCCTTTTGGACTGAAATAATAAACTTCACCATGGATTTTACGCATTCCTGTAAGATACTGTCCATCTTTAAAATATTTCTTATTTTTTGTTCCATACTCATACCAGCCATTTTTCACCTCCGGTATGGGTGTTGGTGCAGGTGTCTCGATTGGTGTTACATCCGGAGCCGGTGTTTCAATCGGGATCGGTGTTACAGTAACATCCGGTACTTCTGCTGCCATGGCCGGAACACTGCCCATCACACATACTGCGCATACTGCAAGCCATTTTGTCATCTTTTTCATTTTCTCTTATTCTCCTTATCTGACGGGTTCAGAAGCTCAGCAACTCCAGTTTTTTATTTCTGGTAAATTGTTTAATCTCATATTCACGTCTCATCGCTTCTTCTTTTGTTGAAAATCCTTCATAATATACAAGTGTAACCGGTCTTTTGGTCCTTGTATATTTCGCGCCGTTCTTTCCCTCGTTGTGTGCTTTCATACGTTTTTGTAGACAGTTTGTCCACCCTGTATAAAGAGTCCCATCTGCACATTTAACAATGTAAGTATAATTCATCATAATCACCCGACAGTCATATATTATAATCAAGCAACTGTCTTATTGTCTGGAATTGCATTATTTGAAATTTTTTATAATTTATGTAAAGGACAACTGCTATCTTTTGCGGTCGTCCCTGTTTCTATAATAAACAGTCGGTTTAAAACACGTATATCATCCGGACACATATTCTTTCTGACAGCCAGATCTCTCAGCACCAAAAATACCAATATGTCAAAAAAGCAGGCAGGGAAACCGACTGCGGATTTTCTTTCCCACCTGCTTTATTATACGTTTATTTTCTTATTTTGTGAATATCATTTTTCGAAGATTCCAGAGATTTCCCCTGAATTTTCCGCCTTTTACCTTTAGCTGCAGATCTTCATGATCCGGATAATATCTGGTTGAGAATACAATCTCTCCATCATTCAGATAAAGTTCCACTGCAGAAGTATCTGCAAGAATCCGGATATTGTTCAGTTCACTGACTTTCGCTTTCCGCTTATTTCTTCCTGCACCCGCAATTTCAGAAAATCCAATCTCCGCAATTTCATTTTCATATTTAAAGAGCATTTGTCCGCCCATACTGATCTGAAAACTTCTGTCTGTCACTGCAATATCTTCAATTAACAGATCAAAACCTTCATTTACTTCTACACGAACCTCAACAATTGATTTTTCATCATCAAGAATTGTTTTCTCTTTTCGGAGTCTCTCCAGTTCTTTTGCCGGATACTGGAATATTTTTCCATCCTTTACCCTCAGTTCCCGCGGTACGGTAAGACAATGCTGCCAGCCTTCATCAATGGTTTTATTGGTATATTCCTCCTCTGCATCCGGCATTCCCATCCATCCTATCAGAAGTCGCCTTCCGCTGTTATCTGTAAAGGTCTGTGGAGCATAAAAGTCAAATCCCATATCCCACTCACGAAAGTCTCTTTCATCTACAGAGCCATCCTCTTTTACCAGAAAATAGCCTGACTGATAGATATTCTGAAAACGAAATTCTTCCCTCTTCAAGCCCTGTGGTGATACAGACAGAAATTTCTTCCCGTCCAGTTCGAAATAGTCCGGGCATTCCCACATATAACCAAAAGCTTCCGGTGTGGTTATTATATGTTTAAATTTCCATTCTTTCAGATTTTCTGATTCATAAACCAGAACTGCACCTTTATCTCCCTTAAGACGTCCGCCAAGAACCATAAAATACCTGTCGTTTTCTTTCCAGACTTTCGGGTCTCTGATATGACAGGTAAACTCTTCCGGATATTTTTCAAAAGAAATTATCTCTTCTTTATCTCCGAAATGAATTCCGTCCTCACTTTCTACATGAAGCGTACTGGTCTCACGTCCTTCATTAATATAATCATAATCACCGTCAATCTTTACATTCCCGGTGAAAAACAAATGAAGTTTTTCACTCTCTGCCAATGCAGATCCGGAATAGACACCATGACAGTCATAAGGAGAATCCGGATAAAGAGCTGTCCCTTCGTATTTCCAGTCTACCAGATCTTCGCTTGTATAATGTCCCCAGAATTTCAGTCCGCCTTCCACATCAAAGGGAGCGTATTGAAAAAACACATGATATTTGCCTTTATACCAGCATAGTCCATTCGGATCATTGAGCCATCCGACTGGCGGCATCAGATGATGTCCAAGCCGGAATCTTCCTTCTGTCAGATCTGCGTTCTTTTCAATTACTTTTATATTTCTTTCAAGAACTTTAGTTAGCGTACTCATTTCACAATCTCCAATACTTTATCTGATGGTGTTACCGAATCTTCCGACAGAATTTTCACATCTTTATAATCATCCGAATTCGTTACAATAAGAGGAGTCGTCACATCGTATCCTGCTGCCTTAACTTTCTCCATATCAAAGGAAACCAGAAGCTGGCCTTTCTTTACGTGATCTCCATTCTTTACATGAGATGTAAAATATTTTCCATTCAATTCCACTGTATTGATCCCGATATGGATCAGAAGCTCCATACCACTTTCCGTACTTAAACCAACTGCATGCTTTGTATCAAAAACAGTCTCAACCACAGCATCACATGGAGCAACAACTTCACCCTTCGATGGAATTACGGCAATTCCTTTTCCAAGTACTTCCGAAGCAAATGTAGCGTCATTTACCTGGGAAAGCAAAATCGCAGTTCCTTCTGATACACTATAAAGCACAGAATCATCTGCATTGCTTTTTTCTGTTGTTGATTTATCTCCCACAGCTTCAACACTTTCTGTCTTTTCAGAAACATTAGTGTCCTTATATCCAAACAACCAGGTAAGTACAAAGGCAGCACCAAATGCAATCACAAACATAAGAATATAAGAAACCGGATTATTCAGACAAAGAAGAATTCCAAAGATACCGGTTACGCCAGTTCCCGTAGCCCCCAGTCCTGTAACAGATGCAAACAGTGCACCAAATGCACCACCAATACATCCCATCACAAATGGTTTTCCAAAGCGAAGGTTAACACCAAAGATCGCAGGTTCAGTAATTCCCATACAGGCACTTAATGCAGACGGAACTGCCATTGATTTAATCTTCTGATCCTTTGTCTTAAGTGCTACTGCAAGAGTGGCTCCACCCTGTGCAATATTCGCTGCAGAAGCAAGAGGCAGCCAGTAAGTAACTCCAAATTTAGACAACTGTCCAAGATCAATGATCGTGTACATATGGTGAACACCGGCAACCACCGTCGGTGCATAAAAACGCACCCATAATAAAAACTTCCGATACCAAATGGCAATGCGATCAGCCACTGAATCCCATTCAGAAGTCCGTTCTCAACAGTGACAAAGATAGGTCCGATAATGGATAATGTCAGATATCCTGTTACAAAGACACTTACAAGCGGAGTAACAAACAGATCAAACATTGCCGGCACTACTTTGTGAAGTCTCTTCTCAATCTGAGCCAGTACCCATACTGCAATGATAACCGGAATTACATGCCCCTGATATCCGACCATATCAATAGAGTAAAGTCCAAACCATACTTTCTGAGTTGCTTTAACACCTTCTGTTGCAACTGTCCATGCATTCTGGAGATTTGGATGAATCATGATCATACCGATAACTGCACCCAGATACGGGTTTGCACCAAAACACTTTAGCACCGCTGTATGCGATGAGGATTGGCAGGAACGTATATGCCGTATTACTGAAAAGCTGTGCAAATGTATAAATAGAACCGCTGGTATCAATATTCAAAAATCCATTGTTTACCATGAAGTTCAGTGCTTCCATAATTCCCATCAGGAAACCGCTTGCAACAATTGCAGGAATAATCGGCACAAAAATATCTCCAAGTGTCTTGATCAGTCTCTGCACCGGATTTGCCCTGGAAGCCGCAACTTTTTTCAGCTCTTCTTTACTGCTCTCAGAAACTCCTGCAATCCGGATGAACTCATCATATACTTTATTAACTACACCTGTTCCCAGAATGATCTGCATCTGTCCCTGCGCAAAGAAAACACCTTTTACACCTTCAATGTTCTCAACATATTCCTTATCAGCCTTTGAATTATCACTGATAACCAGGCGAAGACGTGTGGCACAATGAGCTGCGGAAATAATATTTTCTTTTTTACCGATATGGTCATATATCTCCTGTGCTGTTTTTCTGTAATCCATAATATCCTCCTTTTATGGAATCGTTCTCATATAAATGTACACTTTGAAATTCTCACATATTCAACAAATTTCACTTGTTAATCTTATAAAAATACCTTTTAACCTTAATATCATCTTATACCATTCCAAATTTACTCTGATATCTGATTATAACTCAGCAGATGTCTTGCACTCTCACGATATTTCTTATCTGATCACCAATATGTATTTCCTATGGATTGTATGTACTTTTATGGAATCGTTCTCATATATGCTATTATATCTGGGCATTTTTTATTTGTAAATATGTAACATATCACAAATATTATATCCATTTTTATATATTATTTCCAAAACACTCCCTTTAATATATATGTAAATCCAATTATTCAGAAAAAAAGAACTCTGATGATTGCCTCAGAGTTCCTCTTTCATGTTCAGTCATATATTTCGGTGAGACTCTCTGAGTACCACCTTACATCCCATTTTTATTTCTTTATGTACAGATGATGTTTCCTTAGATTCTATCAAATCTACCAGCACTTTTGCTGATTCCATTCCACTTGTCTTATAAAAAAAATGTACAGTAGTCAGCTTTGGTTCTATGATCTTTCCCAGAAAACTGTCTCCCATTCCGGCAATCTGAACCTGTTGAGGAATCTGATATCCGTTCTCCTTCAGCCAATTTGCCGCTCCAACTGCCATGGTATCTGTTGCACAGATCAATGTATCTACATCGGGATGCTCCGTAAAAAGTTCTTTCGCTTTCTCATATCCTGACTCTAATGTGAAATTTCCGCATTTTACACATCCACTTTCCAATGTGATCTGATTTTCTCCAAGAACCTTCTCCACACCTGATTTTCGCTGCCTGCCAACTGCCTCATCTTTATCCGTAACTGTAATATATCCAAACTTCTTTCCTGTCTTCACCATCTGTTCAGTAAGATTTACAGCAGCCTTATAATCGTCCTGAAAAATACATGGATAACCATCCAGCTGTTGTCCAAGTAAAACAATCGGAACTTTAAATCCCTTCATCATTTCCCTGTGCTGTTTTGTCAATATGGTGGCAATAAAAATAACACCATCGACCTGATTATCCCTGAACAGCGAAAGATATTTCAATTCTTCTTCAACACTGTTATTTGTATTTGCCAGTATCAGCTGATATCCTTTTTTGGTAAGTATGTCACTGATTCCGGCAACTTCCCGGCTGATCGTATTGGAATCTATCTTTGGCAGAATTACTCCGACCAGTTTTGTCTTCTTAGTACGCAGCCTCTGCGCCTGTGAAGAAGGCTGATACCCGGTTTCTTCAATAACTCTGCTGATATTTTTTTTTCTTTTCCTCACTGACATAACCATTGTTCAGATACCTGGATACGGTAGCTCTGGAGACCCCTGCCAGTTTGGCAATCTCATTAATATTCATATAAAAAGCTCCTCTTTCATGCTGTCTATATAATTTCCGAAAGTATTTTTATAACCAGCAGTATTTTATGATGCTAGTGTGCCCCTAACCTGATATCCACGAATTGTTAACTGCTGAATCACTACATATTTTGTATTATACTACACATATCATTTCTGTTGCAAATATCAAAGTACTGTTTATACGTTACTGTCTCGGCCCTATACCAAATTAAGGGCTGCCGATCTACGGCAGCCCTGTTTTTTTCTTCTATTTCATTATGGAAGATATTCAATCGGATCTATTGGTTCTCCATCCTTTTTCATTGCAAAATAAAGATTGGTTCCTTCTGTGCTGTAATATTTTGTAGGCTGTGCAATATATCCTATCGTCGTTCCCTTTTTAATTGTATCTCCTTCTGACACTGTCAGATCTGTAAGCTGTCCATAAACAGCCTGATATCCATTTTCCAAGTTCCATTGTCAGTGTAGTACTCGTCTGCGCATTCTGCTCTATAGAATAAACCTTGCCATTAACAGCAGCTACCACAGGTGCTCCCTCTACTGCACCGACAGCAATAGCCGGACTCAATTTATACTGATCAAGCGTCGGAAAATAAGTAGTCTGATCCATACTGTAATCAAGGAGAACATTTCCATTCACCGGCCACTCCATTAATGTATCTTCCGAAAAATTTACTGTCGCAAGATTCAGGGCCGATGCCGAAACATCTGTTGCTTCATCTGCCTGATTTTCTGATATCGTCTGGGATTTCATATTTGCATTTACTGATGATTCTTCTGCTTGCTGAGAATTTACAGCATTGTCAGTCTTATCCACATCTGCAGTATTATCTGATTCATTATTATCCACAGTATTCTGAGCTGTTTCCCCATACATTCCTTGTTTTTGAAATGTAACCATTGTATCATCCAAATCTTCCCCGTCATCGGATATCCACTGATTTTCTGACTCCACATGATTCGTTCCTGCATCTTCACTCAATTGTTCTTCCGTATCCTGTGTACTTTCACCGACGTTTTCTGTTTTTTCTTCAGGAGTTTTCTCTTTGACCGGGGAGGTACCTAACTGATAAACTGTAATTCCCAATGCTGCTACAGCGGCCAGTCCAACGGAATTGGCAATGATTCTTGTCACTTTGTTATTCATCATATTCCTTTCACCTCTGTTTTCATCTTCATATCTATAGGGTGTCCAGAATATTCGTATCTATTCAGCAATTTACAGATTTTATGTTCAGCACATCCATCTCAGGAAAATAATATTGTAAGATCTCTTTTGCATTCGCAGACTCCCCTTTGCCATCTCATTCCCTCCATATTGTGAGAATCCTAATCCATGACCTTTTCCTCTACATAAAAATCGTATTTCCTTTCCAGACTTCTGAATTGTAAAATTTGAGGACGTGAGTCCCATTCCTTTTCTGAATGCCTCGCCTTCCAACACTTTCCCGTCAGCCAGAATTTCTGTAACATAACCGGCACTGTCCCTGGATTTTATTTCAATTCTTTCCGGAAGGACATTTTTATTTATGTATACACTATTCAAATAATCTTTTGCATTTTTATCCACAAGACTGTGTACGGATCTGAGATACGAATCATCTTCATTGTGGAAAACTTCCATTCCATCTCTTGTCTGTCCTGCACTTAATTCATGATAGGGAACTAACTTTAATTCTTTATTCCATACAATGACTTTTCCTTCTGTTTCTGTTACTGCTTTTTCGTACTTATTCTGTAAAATTACACAAGCCAGGGATTTCCCCTCCATCTCTTCCTTTATCTGACATAAAGTTATTGCCAGATTTTTCTCCTCTTTCATTGTCCGGTAAAAATTTGATCTTGCTATGATTGTTTGTGCTTTTATAGTCTCAAGTTCATATTTGTCTTCAATCTGCGATGAAACGATCACCGGCAGAAGCATTTCCACATTAAATTTTTTATTGATCAATGTAGTGTTGGCACCATTAAAAATAATTGTAACTATATAGGGAACAAAAAATAGAGCAAAGATTCCCGTTGTTCCAGGGAAAAAAGACTTTCTCATATCAGACCATCATTATAAACTTCTTCTTTTTAGTATATACATAT
>ENA-OQJI01000074-OQJI01000074.1-human-gut-metagenome-genome-assembly--contig:-NODE-74-length-21526-cov-1.139025_pt1 | contig 21526 bp, 26 predicted proteins | sample MGYA00242602_ERZ504768 | MGnify/ENA primary metagenome ERZ504768 (study PRJEB26092, sample SAMD00036368) | human gut metagenome | host: Homo sapiens | study: EMG produced TPA metagenomics assembly of...
CATAAACTCAGATGGGCATGAAAGACTCAAAAAAAAGTCGGCAGAAAGAAAGGCCATCGCCGGAAGGGTTTTAAAAAAAGGTCTTTAAATCTAGCTGAAGCATAAAATTAGAAGTTTAACAAACTAAGTAGCAGAAGTATATGCAAATCATTCAATTTGTTTTTTCGGTCATCATCGCTCTTTGTGCAGTGGCTATGTTTGTCGGAGCGGTAATAACGCCAAGTCCGATAAAGGTTGTGTCGGTTACGTTGTTGGCTCTTATTTGCCTATTCTCCTTGTTTCTCGTGAAATTGGCTTATTGTGAAATGAAATCTAAAAATGATATACTATGAAAGTGTCAGAACAATTTAAAAGTACCATCAAGGCATACCTTGATAATATGGCAGCGGTGGATAGTCTGTTTGCTCCAGTCTATCAAAAACCTACAAAGAATATAGATAATTGCATTACCTATATTTTAAACCAAGTGAAGAAAAGCGGTTGCTGTGGTTTTAGTGATGATGAAATTTTTGGTATGGCGTTGCACTATTATCAGGAAGATAATATTGAGGTGGGTAGCCATTGAAATGTAATGTAGTCGTAAATCATCATGTTGAATTGTCAGAGGAAGAAAAGAAAGCGGCTCGTGAGGCTGCTATCAAAAAATTGCAGGAGGAAGAATTGGCAAAGTTGAAGAAGCGTCAACAAGCTAAACGTGAGAACAACACCGAAGTACAAACCCAGTTAACTCTTTTTTGATATGAGACCCAAGACAAAATTACAAATGGAAATCGTGAATGGGAGCAGGAAGTTAGCTCCCGTTTCAGAGGCTCAAAAGCGTTATGCCTATAAACATTGCTTTGTGCATTATTTCAAGCGTGATGCAAAGGGGAATTGCTTTTGTTTGGATTGTGGGCATACATGGCGGGATAAGGAAGATAAGAAAAACTGTAAATGTCCTCATTGCGGTATGAACCTGAAATTGGAGAATAGCAGGAAAAGGACGGCTGTATATAAAGAATATTTTTGTGTGATTACTACATACAAGCAATATCAAGTTATCCGTTTTTTTATGGTGGACTGCCGGCTGAAAAAAGGGTCTCCGGCTAATTACTTTATAATTGAGGCGGTACAGTGTTGGATGAATAAAGAGGGCAAGACAGAAACGCTGTCTTTGCTGCGGGGCATGTCTATATTTTATTACGATGCATGGATATATGGAAGTTCTTTGGAATTGCGTAAGCGGAATGTGCATCATGACCGTATTTATGATATTTGCCCGGCAGTTATCTATCCGAGAATGAAAGTGATACCCGAACTTACGAGGAATGGATTTAAGGGTGCCTTTTATGATATTTGTCCGAGTTCCTTCTTTATGACATTATTAACTGATAATCGGATGGAGATATTATATAAGGCAGGGCAAATGAATTTGTTCTTGAGATTTTTAGAGAGAAAATACGGTATGGATAAGTATTGGACATATATAAAAATCTGTTTAAGGCATAACTATGTGATACATGATGCGGACTTGTGGCTGGACTATGTGGATATGCTGATAGAAAATAAATTGGATGCGAGAAATCCTCATTATTTGTGTCCGTTGAATGTAGAAGAAGCGCATGATTGGGTGATGGGGAAATGTAAGAAAAAATATTCTGAAAAGGATGAAAAAGACTATATTGCTGCCAAATCACGTTTCTTTAATCTTTCGTTTGCGGATGGAAATATTATGGTTCGGGTATTGGAAAGCCTTTCGGACTTTTACAAAGAGGGAAAGTTGCTGCATCATTGTGTATTCAGCAACGCCTATTATAAGAGAGAAGATTCGTTGATAATGTCGGCAACGGTGGATGGAAGGCGCATGGAAACGGTGGAGTTTTCACTTAGCAGGATGGAGGTGTGCCAGTGTCGTGGAAAGTCTAACCAATTATCAGCCTATCATGACCGGATTCTGAATTTGGTACGGGATAATATACCGTTGATAAGGGAAAGGATGGTAGTGTAATGAATAGCCCACACATCTAAATGTGTGGGAGTTCTTTTTTGGAAGACGCCCAAAAAAGAACCCCAAAAAACGTTGTCGCTACACATCGTTACGCTCGGATTATTTGCTTGTCGGCTTTAGTTTGCCGATACATTTTTCCATGTCGGGGGACAATAGGAAAGAAGCCGTCTTTTTCTGCTGCACCCCTGAGTGTGGCTGGACGATGGCATACCTGCATTTTAATATCTTGCCGATAACTTCCGTACTGTCACGGTGCAGGTACATGGCTTTCATGGCATCCGTTGCTTTCAGGCTTTTTTCGGCTTCCATATAGGCGGAAAAGGACGGTTTGAATAAGGCACGGGGACTTTCCGCTTTCTGTATGACAGCGGATAATTGTGCGCTTTTGTTGTTCAGGTAGCACAGGCTGTCCGATACGGTGACGTCTTCTGTTTCCAACACTTCCAGTAGTTCGAACTTTAAATCCGTCCAGGTGCCGTGAGAATCTGTCTGAACCCATTCCGCAATGGCCTTCTCATAGCCGGGTTTGCTGCATGAGGAAAAGGCAATGAGCAGCATACAAAAAAAATAAATGCTTGATATTCATATTGATCTGATTTTATAGGTTGTCGTATTATGTGATGGAGCAAATCTATGAGGTTACTGGCCGTCCTCCGTGGAGGAACAGATGCCACACGAGATTTTCAGATCATCGTTCCAATCCTTGTTTTCCGAAAGTTCGACGTTCTTCAGTTTCCGTACCTTGTTGCGGAGTTCATCGTTACTCAGGCTCTCGACATCAGTCGTATCGCCATGAAAGTAACGATGCAGCCATAGAGTGTACTTGTGCCCTTGTTTGTCGTTGTCAAAGATGCTCCGGAGCTCCTTTACCTGGTTCTTGTCAAGAATCAGGCGTAATAGCCTCATTTGTCCTTCCGTGAATGTCCCTTCCGTAGATACATATACAAGATTGAGGTCGTTTCCGGAATGGCGTAATTGATAGTGGGAGATACAGTCTATAAATGACTCCCCCAATGTAGAGAATGTCTATCGGGCGGCTTTTGTCATGGTTGCTGGTCGCCAGACAGTCGAACTTGCCACCGATAATCCCTTTGAATGTTTCATTTCGTTGAGAAATGGCTTGCACACCGTTTTCATTGTACATCTTGATGCACACGTTGCGGTAAACACTCCCTTTGTTCTTTACCTCACGGATAAAGAAAGTGTCTTTGAAGAACCGGCTTTCAATGCTTTCTTTCAGGATACCTCTTTTCTGGAGATAATTGCCCTTGTAGGGTTGTAGCTGGCTCAAGTAGAATTGAAGTTCGTCCGCTCTCATGCTTGTGTTACCTACTTCATACCGGCTTTTTTCGGGTGTCGTGATGCGGTTGGTGTTGATGTAGTTCTGAAGGATCTCCCCCACCTCGCGCAAGGACGGCATTTTTCCGGTTGTTTCAAATAGATGTTCCTGCATCAGATCCATGATACTGCGGCCACGCACGCTGTCACTATGCACGTCCCAATAGGTGTATTGGTTCTGCGAGTTCCGCTTGATGACGATGGTATGCGTTCCGTTGCTCATTTTGGGACAGGAGTTGGAAGAGCCTTCCACGATTTTCCATCCTAGTTCCAGCAGGAAATCGGGCAGAGAAATGGTTGTTTTTATCTGATTGAAATCGACTTTCATAACGTTGACTGGATTAGTTGAATCTCATTTTATCTGAGCTTAGATTATAAATGAGAAAGATTATCTTTCATAAAGATAAGAAATATCATCTAAATATGGAAGAGAAAGTATATGTTTTTTGATTCGTCTGCATTTTTATTTCAAGGTACTGTAAACCAAATCAACAGTAGTGTCTATACCGGGAACGGCCTCCAACTGTTTGCTCTGGTTGAATACGCTTTCCCCGTCTTTTTTTATCTGCATGGTGATGATAGCACTCTCTTTTGAATAGAGAATGCCTTGCACGGTAATTTGGCTGACAGGCTTTTCCGTGCTGTATTCCGCTTTATCGGTGAAACTCTCATCTACGGAAGCTGCGGAGGTACCGGTGCGTTCGTTCCTGAATCTCACGCCGTCAAGATTATATATATGCACACTGCCTTTGGGTGAGGAACCGGTTACGGCTACGGTGATGTGATACATGCCGGCTTTGTCTGTTTCCGATTGGATTTCCTCTTTGTTGCATGAAGCGGCCAATAAGCAGGCTGCCGCTAATAATGAATGAATTTTTCTCATGGTAGGATTCTTTTGTTGAATGTTATCGGATGATTTTTTGTTCTGTCTTGTGTGTCCCGGTTGGCGGAACTGCTGACTTTTCTTTTAATTTGTCCTCTATCTTTTTGAGGATGGCGTTGACATCTTCAATGATTTTGATGTAGTTCTGCTGGATAATCTCTTCCAGGATTTCCAGTTCCATCTCTTCTTTGCCGTTGCCCAGTTTGACCGGTAAGGAGAAACGGGGTATCTCCTTCTCTTCAAAACGGCACATATCCATCTGCACGCTGAAGAATGGCGGCTTGCCTCCGGCAATCTTGCCAATGAAGTGTCCGGCTGCTTGTCCGGCAATGTCCCTTGCCTTTAAGACTTTTTCTTTTTGCAGGCTCTCCGTGACACTGTTATTGCCACCGGCTTGGTGTGAATAAGATTCTTGCGCTTCTTTCTTCTCCCCAAGCAAGTTCTCGATGTCTTTGGCGGTCTTCTCATTTCCGGTCATACCGTAAGCCTGCGTTCCGCAGGAGGCTTTCAGGATGTTGGCACTTTTCTCTCCATAGTCCCTGACCGCTTGGTTGAAGTCCTGAACGGCGAGAATGGTAGCGACATTGTGCTTCCGGGCGGTTCCGATGAAAGTGTCAATGCCTTGCAACAGGATGGTCGGAAATTCATCTACCATGAATATGCTGGTCGCTTTGCCGGGATTGTTCATCTGTGACATCAAGACGCTGCCGATGCAGGAAATAGCAGGGGAAACGGCTTCCTTGATGGTGGGCGCATTGCCTACGCATAACAGCGTTGGGTGTTCCTTGTTGGTTATATCCAAAGAGAACTCTTCTTCGGGAAGTGGCGACAACACCCAGAAGATGTATTTGTTGTTCAGGAGTACCAACGGAGTCTGTGCGGATGATACGGCTCCGGCTGTCTGCTGTTGTGCACCCAGTTTCCAGGCGGTCAGCATGGAGGACATGTTCAATGCGATTTCAGGATCTTCCGACAGCCAGTGGAATACTAGGTTGCTGTCAGAAAGGGCAAGGGCTATCACATGGGGCAGCGTACAGATACCAAGCTCCTTTCCTTGAAACATTTATAGGCGATTGAATAGACGTAGTTGATGGCATTGTTGGCCCAAAAGTCGGTCTTTTCCTTCCAGCTTGCTTCCAGATTCTTCATCAGTGTCATGATGATATTGCGGATGAATAGCGATTCGTTTCCCTTTGACATGTATTGCGGAGAAAGTACGTTCACCCTGACCGTGCGTGACATATCCACAAAGTTGATATAGGCGAAACGGGGTGTTTCCATCCCCTTGTTCCGGAAATGTTCGATGCCTTCCGTATGCGATACGTGAGAGGATGGGTGACTTGTCCTTGGTGGGATCACCCTCCCAATCGTACACGAATCCGGCATAGTTGCGCTCGGCGCACTGGTAGATGATTCCCTTGATCCAGCTCTCTGATTTACCGCTTCCCGGACCGCCGTCGATATAGACATTCTGCTGCGGCTTATGGATGACCAGCGGCCCGGAGGCGGTTTCAAAGCGGAAGTAGAAAGCCGATTCTTCCCGGCTTAACCCGAAAATGCTATCATCGGATTGGGCATGACGCCGGATGAAATAAGGCAGAGTCTTGATGACAAGCAGCGTGTACGCTACGAATAGAATGGGAAATACAAATAGGTTATACCACGCTGATAACCGGCTGAATCCGACAACCAGCATGGATGCCGTAACCAGTGTCATACTGGTGTAAACCCATTTCTTGTTTTCGTCTTTCACTTTGCCAACCGGAAAGAGAAAAGCGAGGCCTCCGATCAGGATAACGTAGAGAAACCGGAATAGGATATCCTTCTCCATCAGCCTTTCCCACATGGCCGGATTACGTAGTGGAGCGTATAATCCCGTAACGATAGCCCACTGAAACAGTACGGCTGTCCCGATGAGCGTGGATAGCAGGATCAGGATGAATGACAGGTCTTTCTTCTCTCTTTCCATGGCCGTTGCTGTTATTGGGGTTGTCCGGATGCCGTTCCGTCACCGCTCTCTTTTTTCTCTGCCTTTCCCAGTAACTCAATGCGTGAGACGGTCAGGCTGACGGATGGGATGTGGCTACCGTCATCCTTCTGGAATACATCGGCATACACATCGCCGCAGACATATACCTGTGTCCCTTTTTTCAGATACTCAAAGACTTTACTCTCGTAATTCACGAAACAGCATACCCATAGGGTCTGTTCCTCGTTGTTCACGTTCTTGTACTTGGTGGATACATGGAAGTTGAATCCTTTTCCGTTCTTGTTCTGCCGGGCATCCGCACCGACATAACCGATAATTTGTCCTGTAAACATAATGATGGTTTTTAAAAGTTTATAATCCGAGCTGTGGCTCATTCATATTTTTCATGGCTGGCTCCGCTTCCATGGAAGGCAGCGAAATGCCGAAAGTGCTGTGTAGCGTTTCAAGGTTGTCGGCTGTAGGATGGTTTGCCGCAACACTTTCCAATAACCGTGATGAAGGGGTAAAACCTTCGTTTTTCATCTGCTCCAATACCGGACGGTTGTCTTGCAGGACGGCCTGCGTGAACCGTTCCTCCGGTGTGAGGTACTGTTCCATCCGTGCGGTATGTTCCTGAATCATATTGCTGGCTTTTCCTACATCGGCAAGGATGTTGTAGATGAATTTGGGATCTTCTTTCAAGGCTCCCAGCCAGTTTTTTTAGATACATGGCATTTTCTTCCCGGATATGGGTGGATATTCCCAGGCTTTGCCCGACGGTAGCGGAGGTGAGTTCGGCAACCAGTTCCTCTTTGGCATATTGCTTGTCTCCGAAAATCACGCCTTTTTCCCGGTTCAGATGCTCAGGTTCTCCAGTCGAGTGCGCCATCTCATGCAGTAGTGTGGAGTAGAAATTCTCTCCGTCCTTAAACTGCCCCTTCAGGGGTACGACGATATGGTTATCTTCTCCCCTTGCATGGTAAGCACTATTTCCTTCCTTGGAATAAATGGGGCAGATCCATTGCTGTTCCCGTACCATCGCATCAATCAGAGGCACGGTGAGCATCCCTTGCTCGTCCTTGATGGCCGGTATCTTGAATTGCTCCTTCAATGCTTCCCATTTCTCCGGTTTCGTTTCCTGAAGATTGGTCTGCTGTACGTTGAACACATTGTATGTCTTCAGAAACGGCGTGACCTTATATTCCTGCTGCTCGTTTTTATCCAGGTTCTTATATACGTCGAAAGGTATTTTCTTTCCGTTCTTGTCTCTTACTGAGAAATTCCAGTAAATGACTGGGAATGACTTTTCTCCTTTCAGTATGTTAAGGCCGTTGTCTTTGGCTTGCATGAAGGTCATATAGACCGGCAGGCTGTACTGCTCTTTTTCCGAAAGTAGAAACAACATGAAGGAATTTACTCCGTTGTAGGTTCTTCCCTCGATATTTTGCGGAAGTCCCCCACCCTTTATCCCGAACCAAGGCTTTTGCCAGTTGTCTTCCACCTGCTTTATCTTTTCGATCATCAGTTCGGCGAAACGCTGTAATGCTTTATCACTTGCTGTATCCATGATTTATTGGTATAGATTTCTGTTCTCGTAATCAAGCAGCCATTCTCTGGCCGTTTGGTTGTTTGTCTCTTGCTGCTTGGCAGCCATCTCTTCTTGATAGGCTTGTGCAAGCTCTTCCTGTGCAAGTAGAAACTCTAAGTCACTGATTTCTCCTGCAATGTTTTTCTGTACTAATTCATCGTAATCCATAATTCCTGATTTTTTAGGTTATAAGTCATTGAAAGCCCGGTTGATGGTGCTGGCTATCGGACGGGCCATTTCCTTGCTGTTGTCGGGTTTGGGTGTGCTGGCCAGTTTGACATCTCCCAGTGTCTTTGTGCTGCCTTCCATCCCGAAAATCTTTTGTACGGCTATCAGTGTGTTGGCTTGCACACCCGTTTCACGCATCCGGGTAAGGTCTTCTTGAGTGAGCCGGTACCCTTCTTTCTGTATCTCTTGGATGACATGAAAGTTGTCGGTCTGTGCGGCATCCAACAGACGTGCGGCCTGCCTTTCATGTTCGCCCTGTTCTTCCGGCTTGGTGCCGAACAGCTGGATGACTTCATGGGTTTGCCTTTCATCCAGACCGTGTTCCTTACCGATTCCTTTGATAAACTCTTCACTGGGTTTATATCCTTCCTCTTTGAGCTTCCCGATTTTTTCAAAGTCATGTTTGCCCACCGCTTCCTTAAACTCGGCTTCCATATTGCGCCCCTCTTCGTGTTTTTTGCTCTTTTGCAGCTTCTATGTTGGCCGCATGGGCTTCCAGTTTGGGGGTCATGGCCTTGATCAGCTCTTGTGCCTTGCCGGGAGTGATACTCTGTATGTTCTGTATCATGACTCCTTTCCTGTCATCCGTCAGTTGGATGTCGGCAATGAAGTAGCCTTCCGGACTGTGCAGCAGCTTGTTCTCCAGTGCATGGCCGTTGGCGAGCAGGTATTTGTCGGCTTTGGTTAACTTGTAGCCGCCATATTCGCTGGTCTGCCCGATGATGTCGGGAATCTTGATTTCCTGGTTGGTGCGCAGGATGACGGAGTTCAGATCCCGGTCAACTTGCAGCAGGATGTCCTTCTTATTTACGGTGATGGGTACGATGTCACCGGCAAGCAGCTGTTCTTTCTCTTTCTTGCCCAACTTCTTTCCCAGCACCTTGTCCGGGATAACCAACGCCTCTTTGCGGTAGAATACGGAGATTCCGTCATCGTTGAAACGGAGCTTCCCCGGTTTGCCGTGTATCTCCATCAAATCAGACATGACACCCTTTTCCAGCTTGGTGCCTTTCCCGTCGAGGATGTTCCCTTGCTTGTAGGCGTATTCATAGAGCGACTGTCCGGTGTAGCATACCTTCAGGCGATGGTCGATGACGGTAAAGCCGTCCTTGTCATGTCCCTTCAGGTTCTCCCACCGCTTGATGCTGATGCCATCCTTCTCCAGCTCGGCGACATATTTAGGATCATTGGCACGTTCCTTGTCAAAAAGGGCGGATACACGTTCTTTTGATTGGTCACGAGGCTTTCATCGTACTTTGCTCCGGCTTTTTCCCTGATTTCGCTTACGCTCATGCTCAGCTCTTCCCCGTCTTTGCGGAACCGGAAATATCCGTCCCGGTATTCGGTCTGATAGCCCAGTGATTCGGCGATGCCGCCGAACTGTCCCACGTTGTCGAACATATAGGTGTCTAATGCTTCTCTCAGTTTCATGGCTGTGGCTTGTATAAGGGTTCTGCGGAAAGGATGTATTCGTTCAACACGGCCAGCTTGATGTGCCGCCCGCCGTTTCGCTCGTAAATCTCGATCTCGAATACCTTATCATCGGGTATCGTGAATTTGTCGAAACCAAGTATCAGCCGGTTCCGGCTCTTGCCCTTGATTTTCGTATCAAAATCTTTCTGATAGATAGGTTCGATGGTCGTTTCTTGCTGGATGGCGTTCTTGCTCTTCTTTTGGTCACGCTGGAAACATTTGACAAACTCGATGTCGTAGTCGATGTATGATTTGTTTTTCAGGTCAAAGATGAAAAACATGAAGTCCTCATGCACATACAGATTGGCCATTGACAACTCAAACTTGTTCTCGATGACCCCCAGGCTGTAGATGTTGCGCTTCTTGGTGCGCAGCTCTTGGATGCATCTTTCCATTTCCTCGCTGTTCACATCCACATGGGCGGTATATTTGCGCTGGTCATCAAAATTGTAGGTGAATACGGAGGTATTGCCCCGTTTGATGGTGATGTGGTAAGTGTTCATGGCCTTATCCACCACAAACAGGTTGGAATATGCCACGGCATCTTTGGCGGTTGATACTTTCAACTGGTTGTTGTAGGCGGCCAGAGTGAAGGACACCTCGTTGCCGGGCGTTCCGTAAGCGATGTCCTCCGGAAAGAAGAACTCGGCCAGATGGAGGTCGCTGACTTCTGCCTGATAGTCATGGTGCTGCCATTTCCCGTTGTCCTCGTAAATGTTCGGGTACGAATCCGTGCCGCCTTCGGGAAGGTAGCGGATGTGATAGGTGTAAACGCTTCCGTCGATGCAGACTACGGTCAGGTTGGTCTCTTCGGTGAATCCTTCCGCTTGCGCCGAGAGCCTGACGATATGGGGCGCCTCTTCTACCCGGCTGGCCATGACAAGCTCCTGTTCGCCGATGGCGATATCAGATACTTGCACAGGAAATACCAGGTGTTTCACACAGTCGAAAGAGATAAAGATGTCTTTTTGGCTGATGGCTTGTTTCCGGGGAGTGCCGTTTTCCTGAGCGAAGAGCGGCAGACTGCACACAAAGCAGTAAAACAGTAGATAAATATATTTCTTCATGTTGTCGATATGTTAAACGGTTCTTGAAAAAAAGGCGGTGAATACGGTAATGCCCCATAGAAGAAGCAGGGTAATGCCGAAAGAAACGGTCAGCGGACGGATTTCTTTAAAGGCTCGTCCGTTCCGGCGTGATACGTAGATCCGATAGCCGAAAAAGACCGCTGACAGCGCAAGCAGGTAATTGAGAATGTCTATCATAATTTGTCTATCAATGTTTGAAGGGGATGATTTTTCTTGTTCGTTTTCTCTTGTTCCATTTGCTCATAGAGCTTCTGTAACTCCGCTTGCACGGCTTGCCTACGCAACTTCGATTCCTGACTCTCTTCCTGGATATACATTTCGTAGTTGGACTTGAGATGTACCTTCACTTGTGAGAGGCTCATGTTCAAGATTTGCTTGGCTACCTGGGTGGTGGCGTTGACTACGCTGGTCACTTCGCTGGCCATCGTGCCGATGGAAGAGAGCGGCATGTCAATGTTCTGTACAAGACCTTGTTCCATACGCTTGGCTGCACTGGCTTTCAGGTTATTGGGCAGGTTCAAACCTTCCATGGCATCATTGTCGAAGACAACCACCGATACGGGATTGAGGTTGTCTCCTACCTTCAGGTTGCTGACTACCACATCGAGGCGGTTGGCTCCCAAAGTGGCGATACCGTAAAACAGCGTGTTGGCCGGTATCTTCATGCCGGATAGGGTTACGTCCTGAAGCAACCGCATCCGTACCGTACTGCCCGTGACTACGGTCTGGTCGCCGTGGATGCAAGCCCTGAAGAGGTTGCTGTTTCCCGGTGCGGAGGTCGGTTGGCGGCGTACCCGCTTGCCGTTTTCGGCATGGTAGATCGGGCCTTTTTGCATCAGGCTGTCGGCGGATGGATGGCCGGAAGGGTTGGCAGCGGCTTTCTCCGTTTTTCCCTCTTGGTCATAATTGACAATCCGTTCATACATGCGCTTGCGGTATTTGTCGGATTCTTCCAGTTCCTTGCGGATGCGTGAGTTCTTCTTGGCTTCCCGGATAATCTCGTTGAGCGCCTGCTCGTCCTCCAGTCCGTCCAGTTGGCTTTCCAGCTGATGAGAGAAGCGTCCGTTCCGGCCACCTCCGTATTCTGCCATGACTTCGCTGTACGGATCGTTCTGCATACGGCGGATGCGCTCCAGTGTGGCACGGTCATACCGCTCCTGCTGGTTTTGCAGCTCGAAGTAAAAATCAGATCCTTTGACCTGAGACTCTTTCAGGATGCGTGCCTTCTCCTGCTCTTCCAGTTTGTCCTGCTTATAGGCTTCCATCTTGTCGTTCACCTTGTCGGCCATTTCCGACTGTGGTTCCAAAAAGGCTTGCGAGGCGGCCTGTCTGTCACTCCCTGACGGCACGTTCCCGTCCTCACGGATGAAGAATACATAAAGGAAGAGGATGCCCAGGATTACCGGGATGGCCATCAACAGCTTGTTCTTGTCTTTGATAAGTTTATTCGGTTCCATGGTCGGTTGGTTTAGAGGTTTCTGACTGGTTTTCATTCTTGCCCGGAGAAGCTGCCTGCGATGTGTTGGTGCCGTTGCTTTCCACGGGTTCGGAATAGCGGACAATCCAATCTTCTATCTTGGCTCCGTGCGCATTTTCCTCGCTGCGGGACAGCATATCATAGATGGTGAACTCCGCTTCGATATTACGTGAGATGCTTCCCCGTGCCCGGTACCCGGTCTGCGTGAAGATTATCTTTCCGGAAACGGGTATCGTTTGTGTGTTAATCTCTACATCCTTGATGCGTACCCCGTAACGGATATTCTTTTGTATGAGTGAGTTCAGCATATTCACATCGTTGTACTCGTTCAACAGCTCCTTCCCCTTGTTGCCTATGAGGTTGAGCGCAAGCGAAATGTTCTTCTCGTAGCTGCTCTCGTCAAAGGCATACCAGTGGGTTACGAAGGTCTTTACATGGTTCATGTATTCGTATTGCCGCATATCGCTGGCAGACAGGCTGCTTGCCTCATAGACTTCTCCCTGCCTGTCGATGACGAGAGCCTGGCCGTATGCTTTTTCTATTTTGTTGATAAGGAAGATGATACTGCTGGCAAAAGCGATAGTCAGAATGATGCAGTACCCGGCTGAAAGCCGGATAGTCAGCTTGACCGCATCATCTGCTCCTTTGAATTTCATCAGATTCATAGTTCTATTTTTTATTGTTGTCGTTTATGAAACTTGCCCCGATAGAGGCGGCACCGCCTACGTTGGTCAGCTTGCCGCCTGCCGCTGCGCCTCCCATCAGGGCGATGGTGGCCGCCGTGGTGACGATTGACACGGTTTTCGAAATGATTTTCCCGGCATCGCTGTGTCCTACGATTTTGGAGGATAGCCAGAAACAGCTGCAATAAGCACCAATCAGGGCGAGATCCATTCCTAAATATTGTATCTGCTGCGTAGCTGCGTCCACCATGTCGGCACTTTCCGTATAGATGGCCTTGAAGGTCTGCCATATGATTTGGTTCAGAATATTGATGACGGTGAATACCATACAGGCGGAGCAGAGCGTACCGAACCAGATACTCAACTGTTTCTGAAAGACCGGCAACATGCTTACGGCAAAGACAAACGGGCCGAGAATGACCAGTAGCTTGACAATGACCACGCCGATACCCAAGATGACTACTTGTATGATTCCTACCAATAGGGCGGAAATGCCATGAAGCACAAGGGTGGCGAGGTTGGCGGGGTTGAGCAGCTGCACAATCTTCTCCACGCTGGAGCGTACACCGGTCATTTCGTCCTCTTCCATCTTTTTATCCAGTTCGTGCTGCATGGCGCCGGTGCTGTCTTCTCCGGCTGCTACCTCCGACTGGAGGCTGTGTTTGTCGTATTCGGCAATCATCTCTCCTTGTTCGATGGCTGATTGTGCCATGAACTGGGCAAATTCCTGCGCACGCTCGGAGGTCAGCGAGGTGGCTTCGTTGATTACTTCCATCGTGCCTACGATGGTTTGGGCGATGGGGGTGTATATGCTTAGGCAGAAGAACAGTACCAGGCAACGGGCGATTTCCATCATGTCGGGAAATTTGTCCTCATTCGGGCTTAACAGCTGGCTGGCTCCGTGATAGAGATAGTTGTATGCTAGGTTGCAGATAAAGCAGATGACACCAACACCGAAGGCGATGACTGTCATTTGCGAAACGAGTTCCATCGTCAGACCGTCCGTGATCTGAAGTCCCCAGAGAAAATTATCTTGATTCATAACGCTTTAATTGGTGTGTCGTGTGAAAGCGGCCAACCGTCCCTGGTAATAGGTCTTCCGGTTATGCCCCTTCATGGATTTGTAAATGACCGTGGAACGCACGGATTCGTTAAACTCACGCATCTCTTCGGCGGCTTTTTCCACCGATTCCTTCACCTGCTCGATAAAGGACATGCGCCCTTCCGAGTTCATCGAGAAGTAACTGGTCACGGTGGCCACCTTGAACAGCAGGTCGGTACTCAGGCTCAGATTGACGGTCACACGCTGAAAGTTGAGAAATTTCAGGCAGTGGTAATTCGATCCTACGTTCAGGTAAAAGCTGTAGTCGCTGCTCAGGCAGGCTACGTCGTCCAGCAGGTCGGCAAGCTCTTTCAATGATTTGAGTTCCTTCAACTGGTCGATCTTTTGCAGGCCGAGCCGCAGTTCCTGGGCATCGATCATTTCATTGATTTGTGTAACCCATTTCTTGACATTGGCGATCCATTCCGTTGAGTTCAGCAGGGTGTGGCCGGGATCATGCACGACGAACTGGGCATGAACACTGCCGGTTCCCATCAGCTATCGAGGCGGCAAGTCCGAGTATGAGAATGATTCTTTTCATGACGGTTATTTGTTGGTGATGAATAATAGGGTGAATATGACACATACCAGCCAGGCTGTCAGATAGTCTCTTGGCATTTTCCTTTTTCGTGGCGAGTGCCCATACCACGAAAATGAGCGCAACGCCCAAAAGTGCGGCGGCAATGCTTCCGGCAAGATTGTATGCGCTGCCGTTGAAGTCGGTTGACCAGCTAGAAGGGCGGTCAGCCCTTGGGTGGCGTCATCCATACTTTTTCCTCCTTTCCTCCAGATAGCGGTTGATGGCCGTATAGGTCGAGCCGCTTTCGTTGAACAACTGCTTCAGTCGTACTACTGTCGCCTGGCGCGAATCGAAGGCTACGGCGGCGAAGTCGGACACCTCGTTGCGGAAGATGAAGGCATCGTTCGACATCTTGATGAAAAACTCTCTCCAGCGTTCCGTGCGCTGCAACGACTCGATCATATAGGCCTCTTCGTCCGTGATGGAAAGCACGGCTTTCACTTCCGGCAGGTTCTGCCGGTGTTCTGAATGGTCGAGGATAATCTTGGTCGCGCAGTTGATGATGATGGAGTCCTTGATACTGGACGGCATGTTTTTCAAAAACAGGATGTTCTGTGCGGCCAGCGTGATGCTTCCCTCCTTTTTACGGAAGGTTCGGTACAGGTAGGCGATGAAGTCTCCGAATTTCTCGTCTTGCAGGAAGTCGAGTGCTTCGTCGATGATTAGCTCTTTGGCAAACCCCTGGCGTTTCTTGATTTTATCCACGATCATTTGCAGGGTGATGATGGCAACGAGTGGAAAGTACTCTTTCTTAGAGGCATCTTCCATATCGAAGGCTATCAGCCGGTCATGCACGATATCCACGTTCTCGGTAGCGTTCAGCAGGAATGACAGCTCTCCGTCCGTATAGGGTTCCAGTAAAAGCAACAGCTCCTCTATCTCGAATTTCTGTTTCTCAAACTCGGTCATCCGTTTGCTGAACACTTCCTTCAGATAAGCCCGGTAAGTTATCAGCGTCGGGAAGATACGCTCATGCTTCTCTCCTATTGAAGAATTGTTCACATAGTCGTAAAATCCGATGACGGATTTCCTGAGAATGGCGTTTTCGGCAGGCAGCATGGGTTCACGTACCTTCCAAATGTAGCTGATAATGGCGACGATGGTCTTTATCTGGTCATCGGCAGACTCGGCATCCGTGGTGTCGATGTACAGGTATTTGCCGTTCTTGTCACGGTCACACAAGAAGGGGTTGAACGCAAATTTCTTCTGCTCGGTAGAGTCGAAGTATTTGCCCCGGTTCAAGGCTATCATCGAGCGGTAAGAGCCGCCGATGTCAATGATCATCACATCCCGGCCCAGCTCATAGCTTTGCAGGATGTAATTGTTCAGCCAGAAAGATTTACCGGAACCGGACGGGCCGATAACGATGCGGTTCTTGTTGTTCAGCGCCGGATAATCCCAGAGGTTTATCTTGGCGGGAGTACCGAAACGGTCATGGTAGATATGTCCTTTCTCGTCCGAAAGGTACATCCCCTCTTTTTGCAGATAGCAGATGGCCTGCTTGGTCGTGTTGACGAAGCCCCGGTAATTGGCCCTGGCATTGCCGGGTATGTTGCAGAAGAACAGGTTGCACAGCTCGGCGTTCTCCACATAGCACGAACTTTGGTTCATAAAGCTGAAGCCTTGCTGTACCAGTGCGGTTTTCCGCATGAGCGAGGTGCGGTCTGTATCGTTCAGCACGACATTGAAGGCGGTATAGGCGGTCTGGTAGTCGAACTGGGTAATCTCATCGCAGAAGGCTGCCTGCTCGCGTTGCTTCTCTGCCGCCGGAGGGTAGAAGTTGGTGATGTAGTTCAGCGCGTCTTTCTCCGCACCGATGGCCGTTACGGTGGCATCTGGATCGGTTATCTCTATCACGATGTTTACGATGTGGTTGAACGGCAGGCCAAGTCCTACGGGGTACAGCATCGAGCATTTGCTCCGTATGCTGTCCGGTATCTCTATGTTTCCCCCGTATGCCTTCGACTTGCCGGTGTGCGGCACGGCCAGTTCCTGAAGATGCTCGCCTTCGTTGGTCAGCGAAGGATGGAAACGTGCTGCTGCCCTATTTTCATGCTTCCGCTTTCACTGACAGCCATAGGGTTGACGCTCTTCTGCGTGGCATCGTTTTCCGGTGTCTCGTAAGAGAGGTTGACGTAGTCGTAGATGGCGTTGTTCAGTTCCGTATCATCCATCTTGCGTATCTCAAACTGCTGGATGGACGACAAACCGTTCTCAAAGTTCATCAGAAAGGCTTCCATTTCTGTCAGCCGTTGCTGATATTCCTTATAAGGTTGCTTGAACGGGTAGTGCAGCTTTCGCATCAGCGAGGTGCCCGATGCGCTTTTGCGTATCTTACCGTTTCGGCTGCCGTTCGTGAACGTCACATACAGGTTGGTGTAACTGTTCAGTATCTCCTTGCCGTTGAAATGACGGTTGTTCTCCGCTATCAGGGCATTGGAAGAGTATTCTGCATGATGGTATCGCCCCGTATAGTAGAAATTCTGCTGATGGATGACCGTGCCTGCCGGAAGCAGCTTCAAAAGAGCCTCCAACCGCTCATGGATGTATTGCGCCTCGCTTTCCGACAAGGTGAACACTTCGGGCAGAAGCAGCCGGTAGCCGACGGTGATGTCACCGTTCCCGTTGATGACGGCGTTCTCCGTGATGGTCTGGATAGGCAAGACACTTTCCAGATCCACGGATTTGTCCTTCACCTCTATCTCTGTCTGCCGGATATACAGCAGAGCAATCAGCAGGCACAGCGCACAGATTAGCAGGGATATGAGTATGATGATTCCTATCATGGTTGCTGTTTTAGGATGAATTTGAAAATCTGCCGTTTGTCCGTTATCTGCCGGGGGGTGGCGTTCTTGATCCGGAGGCCGGTCAGGTAGTCCGGGTTACCGGCCTTGTGTTCCTTTTTCAAGGTTTGGAACAGCAGACCGGATAGAAACAGAATGGCGGAAATGATTCCGATGATGAGTATCGGGTGCAGCTGCTTGAATATGCTCACGATGATGATGATGGCCGTCAGCAGCATGAAGATGGCGAACTGTCCCGATGACAGACCGAAGAACTTGATCGGCTTGTTGATTTTACGCATGGTTCTCATGGCTCTTCGTTTTTAGATAATCAGGAAGGCTACCATGATGACTACCACGGCGATGATCCAGCCGAGCAGGTATTCCTTGGCATGGGGATTGTTCGTGGCAAGCGAATAGATGACAAAGACCAGAGCGATGCCGAGTACCGCCGCCAAAATGTATTTGGCTACGTCCAGAATGGTGTCCGCACCCTCTTTGGCTTTGTCTGTCACTTCGGATAGGCTGTTAATCTTCAGGCCGCTTTGTGCCTCCGCCACTTGTGCCGTTCCCAACAGCGTGAAGAATATGAGAAAGGTGAAGATAACCTTTCCATAGCGGTTAATGACTTGGTTCGCTTTTTCTCTTTATCATTTTTCGATTGCTTTCATTTTGTTCCTATTTTTTAATTAAACATGAATCGTTTTCAGTCTCTCCCATTGCACATCCTTATACTTGATGGATATGGGCTCTTCTTTCGGCTGTTCCGGCAGGGGTTTGCCTGAGTAGTAGTAGGCTCTTCCATGCAGGTACATATCGGCTATCTCGGCAGCCAATTCCTCTTCTTCCAGCTCAGGCTGAAATACCACGCAGATGACCGGACAGGCTCTCTCCTGCCCTTCCTTGCGCACCGCCTCCCTTATCGGCTTCTCTTTCTCCTTTCCGGAAGAAAGTGCTTTCTTCTTTTTCCGAAAGTAAAAGTGAAGCGTGACACAGGCGAGTATGGCAACCAGTATCAAATCCACTACGTTCATAAGAGTTGCCAGATAATGAGCCAAGTGACCAATGCCGTGATATAGGTGATGATGGCCTCTTTGGTGCGCTCGTGGTTGCTTATCAGCTTTTTAAGTACCGCTAGTCCGGCACATAGAAAGCCTACCCCTATCAGCATGGCGCCTATTTCACGGTATAAGGAGATCAGGCCGGATACATTTGTATCGGCTAACAATATGATAATAAGCATGGTGATATGATTTGTCGGTTAGTAGAGCAGTATCTTTATTCCTACGTTCCAGACAGTGTTCCACTTGTCAATGGATAGGGGATTCCAATGTTGTTGTATGCGGGCAAGCAATGCCGTTCGGGGCAGGATGAATACTTCCAGTTCCGTTTCCAGTTTCGGGCCGATGATGAAGTTGTATTCCTTATCGGGGTGGCGGACGTATTCTGTACCGATGAATCCTCCCAGGCCGATGCCCCAGTAAACGGATTTCAGGTTGCAGGCCAGGGTTCTGTAATAACCGCCGTCCACAAAAAAAGTCCTTACCCTTGTCATGTATCGTTTCGGGAATCGTTTCTTCCGGGTTCAAGGTAGAGACTTGCGGTAGGTTGGCTGTATATTCGTAAGGTTTCTCAAAATAGCTAAACCCGGCTTTCCAATAGCTTGTCCGGTTGATGTATCTGGAAAAGGACAGGTTGTAATAGTTGCCTGCATTGCCGAACAGGTTAGTGCCGTAGTTCAATTCAAGTGCCGGGATGTTCTCATAATGGCGTTGCGCAAAAGCGCTTACGGTGCATAACAGCAGGCTAAGGCTGATAGCAGTCAGTCTGATGTGTTCCATGGGAATTACTCTTTAGGTTATTAATGTTATATATTTTTCTATTTGTCTCATACGGTGTTTCCAATTTACGCGGATTCCTGTCGGCAGAACCGAATCAAGGTGCTTATCGCGTTGTTTTCGCTCCAAACATATAGATTATATACGGGAGGACAAATTTTATGAAGGGCTTTTAAAGGGCCTTTCGTGTTTATTTAATGTGCATTAAAAAATACATGTGCCGTAAACCGGCAGGTGTGGAATAATTCTACAGAAAAAAGCCGGATAGGATTAGTTGTGTAAAACTGTCCTGCCCGGCTTATAGGGTTTGGTTTATATGCGCTTTCGGATGTTGCTCAATGCTTGTGGCGTGATGCCGATATAACTTGCTATGTCTTTTAAGGGTATTGAACGTAACAGCCATTTTTCATTGGCCAAAAGCGCTTTGTAACGCGCTTCGGCATCCAGTGTGTAAAACTCCTCTTCCCTTATTATTTTGCGGTTGATGGATCTTACCAAATGTATTCTGGCCAGCTTGTTGAAGTTGATGGATAACTCATATAGCTGATGAAGATCTTTTTTGGGCAATCTCCAGATCTTGCATGGCTCCAATGCCTTGATATTGTAGTGGGCATGGTGTTCTTCATGTGAAAGGAAAAAATTGATGAACTCTTTGGCTTGGATAAACCGTGCTGAAATCTCTCTATTCTCTTTGTCCGGAAACCATAACCGGACGATGCCGGATTCCAGATAATAGAGGTAGCATACTTCCTCGCCCCTGGTGACGAGGTGTTCTCCCTTTTTGATATGGATAAGCTCGAAATGAGCATCAAGATACGCCTTTTCTTCGTCTGTCATCCGCACGTGAAGATGGGCGCCCATTACCATGAGCGTCTCATCTATCAGGGTGGCAATTGTTTGAACCATTGAATTTGTTTTATGTTTATATAAGGGTACGGAAACGTACCCTCTAACATGGACGTGGCGTTCCAACAACAAAGACACGCCCCGTACCAGTTTCATACTGGTACAGGCATGCGCCTGTTGTTGTTAATTCCTTAACGATAGATGCCACTCTTTTGTTAGACAGACGGACGTATGTAAAAAGCGGGCTGCCAATTTTCTGACAATCCGCTGCAAAGATACTATTTTATGGTTTTTGTTCCAACTTTTAGGGATTTAAGTTGACGGCAAGGTCTTCTGGACGAATGCTACTACCTTTATATAGATATCCCGGTAGATGTTCTCCTTAATCTCCTTGTCCTCTTCAGAATAAAGCCATGCGGTAAATTCATGATAATATTCGCCGGTTCCCAATTTAAAGAAATCCTTATATTGATAATGTCTGCTCACGGGAATGCCTTTCTTGTTTAACAAGAAGCATGATTTAAGCGCATCGTGATATTGCGAGGTCAGTATCGCCTTTATCTTTTCGTCGAAATATTCCAATGTTTCCTGGTCAAAGAAAAACTGTACGGTGTAGGGCCACTTCTCCCCTTTTCCTTTGATGTACTGGTATTGGAATTTGGTTCTCTCCAGCTTTTTGTTGATACCGTTTAAGATGCTGGTCACCTTCTTCTTCCGGTCATGGTTGTCCTTTACCGTTACATCAAATTCCTTGGCAAGTTGGTCAACCGTAACGGTGAAATAAGGTGCTTGTCCTTGGTCAATCTTATACTTGATCAGGTAAATCATTTTCGCCAGGTTCAGATAAAACTTGCGGTAGCCTTTGCGGTTGGGCAGGTTACGGTAGTCTTTCAGTTCCAGCAGATTGTATTCGGTAAGCAAAGTATTCATCAGATCTTTGCTCAGATGCACGTTGTAATTCCGCTTGGTGCGCTTTTTCGTGCCGAAGTTATCCTTTATCTCAAAGCGGTCCAGTATTTGAATGAACTTATATTGCGTCTTGCCGTTCATGGCGTATGCTACACTGAGGTTGGATGTCCCTAAACGGTATAACGCCGCTTCAAAGGTGTTCTCTATCGGATGCTCTATCTTTTGGCCGTTCTGTTCGGTGATATATACCGGACGTTGGTTGCTGAACAGGAAATCAAGCTGCTTCTCGGTCAGTTTTCGTTGCAACTTGGTTCGTTCATACCCCATGACCTCACAAAAATCGTTGATGGAGAACCAGCAGTCGCCGAACAGATCTTTCATTTGTGAAGATGCCACGTAAATGATAATGTCAGACATGACAGTGCCGCCTGCATCAAATAGAACTTCCAATACTTTCGTGTTGGAAGACTCGCTGAGAGTCCTGGGGACTCTGCTCAACTCTTTTTGTGTATTACTTTCCTTCATAGGCGGACACTTGTTGTTTACTGATGCAAAGATACGTTTTTTTTACGGAGATAGTGAATCTAACTCCCCTATAAATGAAGATTCCAAAGCATTTTTTTTCGTGCTGTTTCTTGATTTAGTTGTGTAAAAGTGTCCCGACTACGGCTGTTTCCGATCCCCCAGTTGTGTAAAAGTGTCCCGAATGGCCGGTTTAGTTGTGCAGAAGTGTCCCGGATTCCTGATTTAGTTG
>ENA-OQJI01000075-OQJI01000075.1-human-gut-metagenome-genome-assembly--contig:-NODE-75-length-21475-cov-1.178424_pt1 | contig 21475 bp, 11 predicted proteins | sample MGYA00242602_ERZ504768 | MGnify/ENA primary metagenome ERZ504768 (study PRJEB26092, sample SAMD00036368) | human gut metagenome | host: Homo sapiens | study: EMG produced TPA metagenomics assembly of...
CAGCTACGGAAGGCAACAAAAGAGTTTTATACCATTTCAACTAAGAGTGGTAAGATTTTCTATCTGATTATTGACAATTCAAAAATCTCAGGATAATGTGTATTTCCTTACCGAAGTCAGTGAGAAAGACCTGATGAACTTCACACTTTCTGATTCTGTGACACTTCCGGAAGTAGATATTGTTTATGCAGAACCAGAGAAACAGGCTGAAGAAGAAAAGCCGGAAACGACAGAGACAGATGAGAAAGATAAGGTAGAGGATGAAATTCAGATGCCAGAAGACAAAAGTTTGGCAGGGACTTATCTACTGATCGGATTGGTTGCTGTTGGAGCTGCGGCAGGTGGTTATTACTTGAAAGTCTACAAACCGAAACATGAATATGATGATGAAGATGAGATGGAAGAGGATGAAAATGAATCCGAAGATTCAGAGTCAGAAAAACGGGAAGTAGACGATGCAGATGAGCAGGAAGAACAGGAAAATGCAGGGACAGAAGTTTTGAAAGATGAAGATTTCAATGATGAGGTACTAGAAGATGAAGAAGAGGAGCAGGAGTAAATGAAATTAGTGATTGCAGAAAAGCCATCGGTTGCGATGGCACTGGCTTCCGTGCTTGGAGCCAGAACAAGAAAAGATGGCTACGTGGAGGGAAACGGTTATATCGTTTCCTGGTGCGTAGGACATCTGGTTGGATTATGTGATGCATCGGAATACGATGAAAAATATAAAAAATGGAGATATGAAGATCTGCCGATTGTGCCGGAATGTTGGAAACACAAGATTTTGGAGGGCACAAAGAAGCAGTTCGGAATCTTAAAGAAACTGATGAGAGATTCCAAAGTAGATGAAGTGATCTGTGCAACTGATGCAGGACGTGAAGGTGAGCTGATCTTCCGTCTGGTGTATGAGCAGGCAGGATGTCAAAAGCCGATGAAGCGACTCTGGATCTCTTCCATGGAAGAACAGGCAATTAAAGATGGATTTTCGTCATTAAAAGACGGTTCGTGTTATGACAGTCTCTATCAGTCAGCACTTTGCAGGGCAAAGGCAGACTGGCTGGTGGGAATCAATGCGAGCCGTCTTTTTTTCCGTTCTGTATAACCAGAATCTGAAAGTTGGAAGAGTACAGACACCAACACTTGCCATGATTGTGGATCGAAATCAGAAGATCAAGGAATTTACCAAAGAAAAATATTATATGGCTCATATCAAGTTTGACGATATGGATGCGGTCACAGAGCATTTTCAGAAAAAAGAAGATGCAGATAAAGTGGCTGCAGAGTGTCAGGAGCGTATGTGCGAAGTGGAGAAGGATGATGTGAAAGAGAAAACGGTCCGCCCTCCAAAACTCTATGATCTGACCACCCTGCAGAGGGAAGCTAACAGAATGTTTGGCTATACCGCACAGCAGACATTGGATGCTGTGCAGGAGATGTATGAGCAGAAGCTTGTCACTTATCCGAGAACAGACAGCCAGTATCTGACAGATGAGATGGGAGAAAGCACAGAACTCTGATTCAGATGTTATTTGGGAAAATGCCTTATGCTGAAGGCCTGGAATATCAGCCGGACGTGAGTAAGGTATTAAATTCAAAGAAAGTATCTGATCACCATGCGATTATCCCAACCATGGAAGTAGCCAAAGCAGATATTGGTGAACTGAAAGAGCGAAACCGCAAGATTTTGTATCTGATCAGTGCCAGGGTACTGACAGCAACCGCAGATCCTTATATTTATGAGAGCCATAAATGTCAGATTACCTGTAATTATCATACGTTTTATCTCACGGCAAAGAAAACAAAGCAGGAAGGATTCAAGGCAATCGAAAATAAAATGAAACAGTTCTTTGGCGTAAAGAGTGAGAAAGAAGAGCCGGAGCTGGATATCTGGGCAGGCAAGCATTACGGTCCTTGTGATTCTTTTGTATCGGAGCATTTTACACAGCCACCGAAACAGTACACAGAAGATACCCTGCTTTCTGCGATGGAACGTGCAGGGAATGAAGAGCTGACCGAAGATACAGAAAAGAAAGGACTTGGTACTCCTGCAACAAGGGCAGCAATCATTGAAAAACTGATTCAGTCTGGCTTTGTGAAAAGGGAAAAGAAAAATCTGGTGCCGACAGATGATGGAAATGTGCTGATTACGGTTCTACCGGATGAGATTAAATCTCCGAAGATGACCGCAGAGTGGGAAATGGCATTGAATCACATTGCCCAGAATACAGAGACAGCAGATGAATTCCTAAATGGGATTACAGAGCTGATGCAGGAACTGGTTGCCAGGTATCAGGGGATTTCAGAAGAGAAGAAAAATCAGTTTCAGGGAAAGGCAAAAGGAGAAGTCATTGGCAAATGTCCCCGCTGTGGAGCAGATGTCAGGGAAGGAAAAGTAAACTTTTACTGTTCTGACCGGAACTGTGCTTTTACCTTGTGGAAGAATGATAAATTCCTTGCAAGCCAGGGGAAAAAGATGGATAAGGCGGCAGCAAAGAAGTTCCTGGCTAAAGGAAAATCCATTATAAGGATCTGGTATCCAGAAAAACAGGGCGACAGTATGAAGCAACTGTGGAGATGGTTGATCCCGGCGAGGGGAATGTGCAGTTCAATCTGATTTTCCCACAACGATAAGTAGTGTATTGCAGGCAGTCTAAGGACTGTCTGTTTTCATACAAATATTATGAAAGAGAGGACCTTAGCATGAAGAAAAAAGGTAATTTTAGGAAAGTAGTATCTGGATTGCTGGCAGGCATGACAATGCTTAGTACAGTGTTATCTCCGATGACTGCATATGCAGCGGAGATCCAGCCAGAGGAAAAACCTCCACTTTATGAGGAAGTGAAAGACCTTCTGGATGAAGATGAGGTGGTGACTGCCAAAGATTATGAAATTGAAACAGGCAGTGTATTTGATGTGAAATCAGATTACACGGGACTGGAAATCAAGGATGATAACAAGGTCAAAGTCACATTTGAGGAAGCAAAGAATGACAAGGATGAGGATTTTACGACAGATCATGCGGACACTTACAAAGCGGTCTATTATGTGGAACCGGTAAATCAGGAGCATCCGAAGTATCAGATCAGCCGAAAGCTGATTGTGCGTGAGAAAGAAACAGAAACGCAGACAGAAACTGCAGGGAGTGAAGCAGTAACCGAATCCGAAACAGCTGGCAGTGAACAGCAGACAGAGGAAGCGGAGGAGTCAGAATCAGACTCGGAAATTACCGATATTGATGCTGATGAATTTGATGATTTAGTAGAGCAGGCACAGAATCAGGATACCTATGATGAAGAATCAGGGTTAGAGCTTCACGATGTTTTGGAACAGGCAGGAGACAAAGGTGTGGATCTTGATTCTATGGAAGAGGGAGAGATTGCAACATTTGAAGCAGTTTCGGCTTATTCAGCAAGAAGTACACAGCAGGTAACAATCGAAAAAGGACCTCTGTATAGATATGCAGATTATAATCTTGGAACCTATCTGACAGAGCCGTACTATATCAGCTACGGAAGCGTCAGAGCAACTGCGTATTGTGTACAGCCGGCAAAACCAGGACCAGGATCTGGAAATTATACAATCACAAAGATTGGAGACAATCAGGCGTTAGCAAAAGTGTGTTATTACGGCACAGCTGCCGCAGGGAGCGAAAGCTTTTTTGCGAATAAACACACGGATTTCTCAGAAGGAAAAAGATTCATCATTATTCACATGGCTGCATCATATGCCAATGGAAGCAGTGATGCATTCTATGGAACAAATGCTACAGGCGAGGCTTTGGCAAAAGAACTCTATAATTATTGTGTAAATAAGCCGGAAATACCAGATGTAGCGATGTCATTTTCCAAACCGAATGTAAAAGCTTATGTAGATGGAAATGTTCAGAGAACGGAGAACATTAAGTTCAATGCATCTTCCCAGCAGAAAATCACAATGGACTTACCAAAGGGAGTGAAGCTTTATAATGTATCTACTGGAACTGTAAGTGCGGCAGGTGCAAGCGTAACAATTGGAGGAGGAACCACGTTTTATCTTTCAGCGCCTCTGACACAGACAAAAGATGTAAATGCTACTTTTTCTGCAAAAATGAAGGGAAGTATTACAAAAGATTACTCAGCATATAAACTGACTACGAATGCAAGTGTTCAGGATCTGGCATTTGTATTTGGAGAAGGTGTCGCTGATGAAAAATATGTAAGCTTAAAGGTGTCCTGGATTGAACAGGCTACGATCGAAATCGTAAAGAAAGACGATACAGCGGATATCAATCTTGCAGGTGCAGTATTCGGTGTATACAGCGATGAGGCTTGTACAAAGCTGATCACTCAGATGCCGGCAACAGATAAGAATGGAAAATCTTCTGTTACGATCATCAAGACACAGGATACCGTTTATCTGAAAGAGATCACAGCACCACAGGGATATGTAGTAAATGCAACGGCAACAAATGTAAAACTGGTAGCAAGTAAGACTTCATCGGTAACCGTGGAAAATAAGGAACAGCTGGCAGAGCTTACCATTTACAAAGAAGGACAGGTTCTTACCGGAGCAGATGTCAGTGAAAATGGAACGGTATTTCAGTATGAAAACCGCAGACAGAAAAATGCAGTGTATAACGTGTATGCCGGGGCAGATATCGTAACAGCTTATGGCACAAAAGTGTACAGTAAAGGTGACCTGGTAAAAGATAATCTGACTACGGGAGAGAATGGTTCTGTTACACTAAAGAACCTGCATCTTGGAAGCTATGTGGTGAAAGAAGCAAAAGCACCGGACAATTTCTATAACGGCAGCGAAGAAAAGCCAGTGACTCTGACTTATGCCGGACAGAATAAAGAAGTTGTATTTGCAGATGTGACTTTTAACAACGAAAGACAGAAAGCAGATGTTTCCGTAGTAAAACAGGATAAAGATACAAAGAAACCACTGAATGGCGGTATTTTTGCTCTGTATGCATCCGATGATATTAGAAATGCAGACGGAACCGTTGTTGTGAAAAAAGGAACATTGATTGAGAAAGCAACTACTGGAGCAGATGGAACTGCAAAATTCACAGCAGATCTTCCGATTGGATATTCCTATTCTGTAAAAGAAGATCAGGCGCCGGAAGGCTATGTAAGAAATACAGAAGATGTGTATACGTTCAAGTTTTCTTACACCAATGATAAAGAAGCAACCGTATCATTTGCCCATACCTTCAGCAATGACCGTGTGACAGCAAAGATCAATTTATTCAAAGTTGATAAAGAAACAGGAAAAGCAGTACCACAGGGAGATGCCACACTGAAAGATGCAGTTTATGGTCTGTATGCCCGTGAAGATATCGTGCATCCGGACGGAGCAACCGGAACTATTTATAAAGCAGGAGAACAGGTAGCATCTCTTACAACAGATGACAAAGGACAGGCTTCTGTAAAAGGTTTATATCTTGGCAAATATTATGTCAAAGAGATCACACCGCCGACCGGATACCTGGCAGATACAGAAGAGCATGATCTTGTGTGCAGTTATGAAGGCGATATGACAGCAGAAGTAAAAAGAGAGTGCACTTCCAGTGAGCAGGTCATCAAGCAGCCATTCCAGATCATCAAAGCAGCCAACAATGGAAAGACCGATGCTGATCTGTTATCCGGAGCTGGATTTACAGTTTATCTGAAATCTTCCCTTACAAAGAAAGCAGATGGAAGCTATGATTTTGATTCTGCCAAACCAGTAGTGAGTGGAGAAAATGGAGCAACTGAGATTTTCACAGATGAAAAAGGGTATGCCTGCAGTATTCCATTACCATTTGGAAGCTATATCGTGCGTGAAACTACAACACCGCACAATTACAAGCCAGTCGATGATTTTGAAGTGAATATCACAGAACATCATCCAAACGAGCCACAGATCTGGCGAGTGCTTCTGGATGAAGAGTTTAAGGCAAAACTGAAAATCGTGAAAAAAGACGATGAAACAAAGAAATCTGTATTGATTGCCGGAACAGAATTTAAGGTATATGACCTGGACAACAAGAAGTATGTGGAGCAGGTAACAACTTACCCAGTGACAACTACTCACAAGTCCTATTTTACGGACAGCCAGGGATATCTGATCATGCCGAAGAATCTGAAGATTGGACATTACCGGATTGAGGAAGTCAACGCACCGGAAGGGTACACAATCAATAAGAACTATGTAGAGATTGCGGTGGATGCAAATACAGCATACCAGATGGATTCTGAGAGCGGAGATGCCATTATTACGGTAGACTACGAGAACCATCCGGTAAAAGGAAAGCTGACGATCTATAAAAAAGGTGAGATGCTGACCGGATTTAAAAAGGATTTTGTTTATGAAGAAAGATACCTGAAGGGTGCATCCTTTCATGTCTATGCAGCTGAAAATATCTATACACCGGATTATCAGAAAGATGAAAACGGGAACAGACAGCTGATCTATGCAAAAGATGCACTGGTAACAACGGTAATGACCGGGGAAGACGGAAAAGCAGTTGCTGATAACCTGCCGCTTGGTTCTTACTATGTGGTAGAAAAGACTGCACCGGAAGGATTCGTCCTGAACCATGACAGATCGGATGTCTCATTTGTCTATGCGGATCAGGATACACCTGTGATCGAACAGGAAGTGATGGTTGGCGATGACCGCCAGAAAGTTGCAATCCAGGTAGAAAAACAGGATGCAGAAAATGGTGCAACCGTAGCAGGAGCTGTCTTTGGCATCTATAACACAGAAGATCTGAAGAATGAGAAAGGTGAGATCATTGTAAAGGCAGATACACTTCTGCAGGAAATGACTTCTGATAACGATGGTCTTGCAGCATGTACGCTGGATCTGCCGCTTGGACAATATTATGTGAAAGAGTTAAAAGCACCGGCGGGATTTGTATCCTCTGATGAAGTTCTGAATTTGGATGCTTCTTACCAGGGGCAGGATGTGAAGACAGTAAAACTGAAAACAGTGAAAAAGAACCAGCCGACAACAGTTGAAATCAGAAAATCTGATGTAACAACAGGTGTGGAACTGGATGGGGCAAAACTCACCGTTCTTGATAAAGAAGGAAATGTTGTGGATCAGTGGACTTCTGTAAAAGATCAGCCACATGTGATCAAACGACTGACTGTGGGTGAAGAATACACCCTTCGAGAGGAAATGGCACCGTATGGATATCTGAAAACGACGGATGTGAAGTTCACACTGGAAGATACTGCCGAGATTCAGAAAGTAGAGATGAAAGATGAAGTTCCAACAGGACTTCTGATCATCAACAAAAATGGAGAGTTTCTGGATAAGGTGACACTTTTGGATCATGTAAAAGGTACCGTGGAGCATCTTTTTGAGTATGTAACCGGAAGCCTTACAGATGTGACGTTCGATGTATTTGCTGCGGAAGATATCAAAGCGGCAGATGGTGTCAGTGAAGATTATTTCAAAGCAGATGAAAAAGTAGGAACCATTACCACAGATTCCAATGGTATTGCACAGATGGGAGATCTCCCGGCTGGAAAATACTATGTGAAGGAAGTGAAAACAGCCCATGGTTATGTGCTGGACAAAGAGCCGAGATATGTTGACCTTTCCTACCGTGATCAGGACACACCAGTCATCACTTATGATGAGAAATGGCAGAATGCCCGTCAGAAAGTAAAGGTTACGGTTCTGAAGAAAGAAAAAGATACAGAACGTGTTCTTGCAGGTGGTGTCTTTGGTCTTTATACCAGTGAAGATATCAAAAATGCAAAGGGCGAGGTACTCCTTGAGAAAGATAGTCTGATCGAGCAGCGGGTAACGGATGAAAAAGGACAGATTACTTTTACGGCAAATCTTCCGGTAGACGGAAAATACTATGTGAAAGAGATCTTTGCGCCGGACGGATTTGTTACAACAGAAGAAGTACAGGAATTTACCTTTGAATATGCCGGAGAAGACCAGGCAGAAGTAAGCTACGACTTTACTTTTGAGAATCAGCCAACCACAGTGGAGCTGACCAAAACAGACCTGACAACAGGTAAAGAACTTCCAGGTGCACACCTGAAAGTGACGGATTCAGATGGCAATACAGTGGATGAATGGACTTCTACGGAAGAATCCCATGTGATCAAAGAATTGGTTGTTGGTAAGGAATACACCATGACAGAGACAAAACCGGCAGATGGATATGTCACTGCAGAAAGTATTACCTTTACAGTAGAAAATACAGCCGAGATTCAGAAAGTAGAGATGAAAGATGATGTGACAAAAGTGCAGATCAGTAAGACGGATATCACAGGAGAAACTGAGATTCCAGGTGCGAAACTGACGATTCTCGATAAGGATGATCAGGTAGTAGAGAGCTGGACTTCCACAGAGGAAGCACACTATATCGAAAAACTTCCAATCGGTAAATATACCTTACGTGAAGAGCAGGCACCGAAAGGATATCTTCTGACATCGGATGTTAGTTTTGAAGTAAAGGATACTGGAGAAATCCAGAAAGTAGCTATGAAAGATGACACTGCCAAGGGAAAAGTGATTCTCAATAAGACAGATAAATCATCAGGAGAACCGCTGAAAGGGGTAGAATTTGAACTTCGTGACAGCAAAGGAAAAGTTCTGGAAACCTTAAAGACAGATGCTGCCGGTCATGCAGAAAGTAAGCTGTATGAGATTGCCACATTTAAGAACGGCAAATATGATACCGCTATCAAGTATTATCTGGTGGAAACAAAGACACTGGACGGATACACACTGGATCAGACCAAGCATGAAGTGACATTTGCCTATGCAGATGACAGTACACCGGTTGTAGAAGTTACCTTTAATCTGACAAATGAGAAACCGGAAGTTCCAGAAACACCGAACACACCACAATCCCATGAAGAGACAAAGGTATCAAACGCACCGAAAACAGGTGACAGCACGAATATCTGGCTGCCGATCCTGCTTCTTGTAATCTCCACAGGAGGTATGGCAGGACTTTATATCAGCAGGAAAAGGAAATAAGGAAACTAAAACCAACGGTTATGATTGGGAGCTTCTATGTGAGGCTCCCTTTTTCATACAAAAATATCACAGAAAGGAACAGAAAACTATGATGAAAGCAATGGAAAAAAGACAGGAAGCACGAAAAAACCAGGAGAAAACTTTAAAGAGAATGATGGCTTATCAGAAGAAATCCGAGCAGATGGTCAGCAGAAAAAGAATGAACCATCACATGATCAGAAAGGGGTAAAAGCGTATGATGAACAGAAAAGAATTTTATGAATATGTCAAAGACAATGTAAAGGAGTATCTGCCAGAGTCTTATAAGGACGCAGAAATTAAACTTCAGGAAGTAGAAAAAAACAATGGTTTGAAGCTGACAGGTATTACGATTCCGAATGGAGATCAGAGAATCGTACCGACAGTCTATCTGGATTCCCTTTATCAGGAATATATCAATGGAAAAGATGTAGATTCTTGTGTTGGGGATGTAGCTGATATGCGTATTGAGGCACAGGGAAAAGCAGAATTTTTTGATATGGGAGTTCCAGATATTCTGGATTATGAAAAGATGAAGGACAAATTACAGATGAGAATTTGTGATAAGGAATGGAATACCGATCTTCTTGCAGATAAAGTAGTCACAGAACACGGAGATTTTGCAGCTTATTATGCAGTAAAATCTGGAGGAAAATGGAGAAGGGATCAGCAGTATTCCGGTAACTGTTTCTCTGATGAACGAGTGGGGAGTATCTGCCGAACAGATTCTAGCGGATGCGATGGTGGCAGACCGAAAACGTGGTGTCACACTTATGGATATGAATGAGATTATCAAATCTATGATTTTTGGTGAAGAACCAGAAAAACCTGCTGAATGAAAAAAATGGATATGGAAGCCATGGAAAACCCAATGTTCTGTCTGACAAACAAAGCTAAGATGAATGGAGCTTCCCTGTTACTGCAGGAAGATATTCGTAAACAGATTGGGGAATGCCTGGGAAGTGATTACTTTGTCATCCCATCTTCCATTCATGAAGTGCTGATTCTTCCTGATAACGGCATTTTTCAGGTTCCGGAATTAAATGCGATGGTACAGGAAGTCAATGAGACACAGGTGGAAAGACAGGAACAGCTTTCGGATAAGGTTCAGTTCTGTGATAAAAAGACCGCAGTAATGGAAAATGCTGAGCGTAGGGAAGCTCGTCTGGAGAAAGAAAAAGCAGCCGAAAAAGCGGAAGTAAAAGGTGGAATCCATGGAAGACTGGAAAAAGCCAAGGCAGAGATCAAGGCAAAAGAGGCAGACAAAGTGCCAAAGAATAAGTCAAAAGATCTTGCCGCAGCATTATAAAGAGAAACAACGATGATTTTAAGGGGACTGTACTAAGCAGTCCCTGATTTTATGAAAAGGAGTAGCACATGGCAAATAAATTATATGCAATGGAACAGCTGACGGAAGAGGTGGCAAAAGATGTAGCTGCCAGTCCGCAGGAATGGATGCGGTTCCTAAACACTTCATCCAGACTGTACAAATACACTTTTCCAGAACAGCTTTTAATTTATGCACAGCGACCGGAAGCAACTGCCGTAGCATCCATGGAAATCTGGAATCAGAAGATGTACCGCTGGATCAAAAAGGGATCCAAGGGGATTGCCTTGATTGACAATACTTCCGGACCAAAAACAAAACTTCGGTATGTATTTGATGTGCAGGACACTTATAAAGTGCGGAATCTGGGAAAAGATCCACAGTTATGGAATCTTCCAATGGAAGGTGAACAACTGGTTGCAGATTATCTGCAGGAGCAGTTATCACTGGAAGATACAGAAGGAGGGCTTGCTGAAAGTCTGCATCAGGCAGCGAAGGAGAGTATGCAGGAATGGCTTCCAGATGCATTGGAAGAACTGAGACTGGATGTGACAGGGACATTTTTGGAAGAACTGGACGAACAGAATCAGGAAGTAGAATTCCGGGAACTGATGACCAATAGTGTCTGGTATGTATTACTAAACAGGTGTGGACTGGATGTACAGGAATATCTGGATGCAGAGGATTTTCGGCATATTACGGACTTCAATCAGCTGAAAGTATTAGGACATCTGGGAAGTGCAGTCAACGAGATCAGCAGACCAGTTCTGATGCAGATTGGACGATATGTTCTGAATGATCTGGAAAATGACCTGAAAACGGTTGCAAAAGAAAAAGAAGTAGCTTATAATGAATTTAACACGTTAATTCGTGAAAGTAATACAGATAACACAGAAGATAGAGAAGAAAAAAGGAGGAAACAGACTATGAGAGAGATCAGTTACAGCCAGAACGGAGAGTATCAGATTCCAGATATCAGCCTGGAAGAGACGAGAGGAACCATCGGCAAGTACGGAATGATGCGGAAAGAGTATCTGAGAAATCACAAGGTAGCCAGGTTCAACATTCTGACACTGCAGAACCGTCTGGACAGTCATCTGATGGAGATCGACAGCCAGGCAAGACAGAGAGTAGACGACCTGATGAACGAACTTCTGGAGAAAGATCCGGCACCGGACAAAATGGCAGACGGGATGGCATGGACCAGACACATGAACCAGATCAAGGCACAGGCAGAGGAGCTGGTGATTCAGGAGATTATTTACAGTTAAGTCTGTTCCCAACAGAAGAGGAACAGTTAGGAGAAATAAGGAAAGCGGCAGCTGCATTGGAACAGCCAGCCGCTTTTCTTATTTCCGATGAAGTGGTAAATGATATTCTCCGCACGGGAAGCGGACAGAAAAATACACTGTTTCATATTACAGCAAGACTGATTGAAGGTCTGGATAATGAAGAAATGCGGAGTTTTCTGAAAGATGAATATGGAACTGGTGGCAAAGGATTTACCATAGATGGTCAGAAAATCAGTATCTGGTATGACAATGATGGTATCCGTATCCGGCGAGGGGACTCTGCCAGAAGAAACTTTGACCGCATGGTTACGTGGGAAGAAGCAGCGAACAGAATTCGGGATATGTATGAGGATGGAAATTACGTGGATAATTTGATTTCCAATAATGCCATTGAACAGGAGCAGGAAGAAATGACCAATCTTCTTGCACTTCATTTTCGGGATACTTGCAGAAACTGGGAAAAGAAACAATCATATTCAGACTGGCAGGATGTAGTGAGTGGAGCATGGACAGATCAAGAGGAAGCAGATGCGATTGTCTATCGTTTTGAATGGCTGCAGAAATATATGGATGAGAATCCGGGAGATTATCACCGCTGGGAGATTCAGCATAATCCGGAATATTTCCAACGCTTTCAGGATCTTCAGAGGGAGCGTTCCTGGGTAGACCAGAAATTTACGGTCGAACGTCCGGCACTATCCTTTATCACACAGGATGAAATTGACGCAGTGTTAAGAAGAGGCGGCATTACTGCAGGAGGACGTAACCGAATCTATGAGTATTTCATGGAACATCATGATATGAAAGATGCAGCTGAGTTCCTGAAAAATGAGTATGGAACAGGTGGTTCCTCACCCGGAATACCAGGAGCAGATGCTTCCGACGCATCCCATGATGCAAAAGGATTAAAACTTGCAAAAGGGAAAATTGGCAGTCCAGAGGTAGAAGTTTTATTAAAGTGGAACAAGGTTGCAGAACGTGTTCGCCAGTTAATCCGCACAGATGATTATTTGTCACCGGAAGAAATGGAAAAGTACGAAGAACGACAGGAAGCACAAAGACTGGCAGATTTGGAAGAAGCACAGCAGATGTTAGGAGAACAGCTGGAGCAGGATACTTTGACAGCGGAAGATATAACTGATTTGCGATTAGTTGATTCAGAATATATGTCTGGTACCAGAACAAAAATCCACGATTTTGATTGCAAAGTTAAGGGAGAAGCGAATCGACTTCAATACACATTAGAATATCATGATGATGGAGAAGGTTTCACGATTCATACGGAAAAAGATGATATTTGGAATCGAATGTCAACACAAGAATTGGAACGTCTGGATGTAAAACTCGGACAAGAAGTACTTTATTATCATTATCACAACAAAACTGTAAATGCGGATACTTTAGATGAATTACGGGAAATCAGGGAAGAAATTATGGAGGAAGAGTCCTCGTATTTTACTGCTATTTCTCAACGTGTGTGGACAGATTATGATAAAAAAGAAAAAGAATTATCTGGAGAAGTTGAGGTATCGGAAGAAAAAGAATCTTTGGAAGAGATTAACGGAATATCAGAAACGATTCCAGCAACGAACTTCCGCATCACAGATGATGAGCTTGGACAGGGGACAGCAAAAGAAAAGTTCCGTGCCAATATCATGGCTATCCAGTTGTTAAAGAAATGTGAGGATGAGAATCGCAATGCAACACCGGAAGAACAGGAAATCTTATCCAGGTACGTTGGCTGGGGAGGTCTTGCAGATGCATTTGATGAGATAAAAGCTGCATGGGAGACAGAATATTTGGAATTAAAGACGGTTCTTACACCAGAGGAATATGCTGCAGCCAGAGCTTCCACCTTAAATGCTCATTATACACAGCCGATTGTGATTGAAAGTATGTATCAGGTGTTGGAGAATCTGGGATTTACAAAAGGAAATATTCTGGAGCCGTCTATGGGAGTTGGTAACTTCTTTGGAATGCTTCCGGAGAATCTAAACCAGTCCAAACTCTATGGTGTGGAACTGGACAGCATCAGTGGTAGAATTGCTAAACTTCTCTATCCAGATGCCAATATCCAGATCAAAGGCTTTGAGAAGACGGATTATCCCAATGATTTCTTTGACGTGGCAATCGGAAATGTGCCATTCGGTGCATATAAGGTCAATGACCGTCAGTATGACCGCTACAATTTTATGATTCATGATTACTTTCTTGCCAAGACTATAGATCAGTTACGTCCAGGTGGTGTAGCTGCGTTGATCACAACAAAGGGAACTATGGACAAGGCATCACCGGAAGTCCGGAAATATTTGGCAGAGCGTGCAGACTTGCTGGGGGCAATCCGACTGCCGAACACAGCTTTTAAGGCAAATGCAGGAACAGAAGTCAGTGCTGATATTTTGTTTTTCCAGAAGCGTGAGAGTTTCACAAAAGAGATGCCAGACTGGGTGAATTTGGAGAGTGATGCAAATGGGATTACCATTAACAAGTATTTTGTTCAGCATCCGGGATTGATTCTTGGTGAGATGAAAGAAGTGTCCGGTCCGTATGGTATGGAAACAACCTGTGCTCCAATAGAAGGAGCTGTTCTGGAATCACAGTTACAAGAAGCTGTAAAACACATCAAGGGAAGCATGGTACCGGCAGTAGATGTGGAGACAGAACTGGATGAGATGCCAGAGAGTATTCCGGCAGATCCAAATGTCCGAAATTACAGCTATACGGTGGTAGATGATCAGGTATATTACCGTGTCAATTCTTTGATGAATCAGGTGAAAATGCCAGCCGCCACTGCAGAACGTGTGAAAGGCATGGTTGCAATCCGTGATACTGTTCGTGAGCTGATCTCCATGCAGATGCAAGAATTTGTCACAGACGAAGAAATCCAGAAACAGCAGGAAAAACTGAATCAGGTGTATGATACCTACACAGCAAAGTATGGAGTTATTGGAAGTAATGCTAACAAACGTGCATTTTCTGATGACTCTTCTTATTGTCTGCTGTGTTCCCTGGAAGACTTGAATGAAGATGGAACATTGAAGCGGAAAGCGGACATGTTCACCAAACGAACCATTAAAAAGGCGGTCGCTGTGACAAGTGTGGAGACAGCCACAGAAGCACTTGCTCTGTCCCTAAATGAAAAGGCTCAAGTAGATCTCCCATATATGGCACAGTTGACCGGAAAGACCGAAGAGAAAATCACAGAAGAGCTGGTTGGAGTTATCTTCAAAAATCCACTGACAGACCAGTGGGAAAGCGGAGATGAATATCTATCTGGAAACGTCAGAGACAAATTAAATACAGCGAGAACTTTTGCAGAGAATCATCCGGAATTCACACCGAATGTGCGTGCATTGGAGGCAGTTCAGCCAAGAGATCTGGAAGCGTCGGAGATTGAAGTGCGTATTGGAGCCACCTGGATTGAACCTTCGGATTATCAGGATTTTTATGGTGGAACTGCTTCATACACCGAGGTATCTTGCACAGAAGGAAATACAGGTAAAATTCTCTGAGGTAAATGGTGAGTGGAGGATTACAGGAAAGAACGCCGACAGTCCAAGAAATGCGTTTGCCTATGCAACGTATGGAACGGAGAGAGCAAATGCCTACCGGATTCTGGAAGATACCTTGAATCTAAAAGATGTTAGAATCTATGATAAAGTTGTAAATGACAATGGGGATGAAGTGCGAGTTTTGAATAAAAAAGAAACTATGTTGGCATCACAAAAGCAGGATGCCTTAAAGGCTGCATTCCAAGATTGGATTTTTAAGGATCAGCAGAGGAGAGAAAGACTGGTAAGCGTGTACAATGAACGTTTTAATAGTATCCGTCCCCGTGAATACGATGGAAGTCATCTGACTTTCCCAGGGATGAATCCGGAAATAGAACTTCGACCGCATCAGAAAAATGCAGTCGCACATCAGCTATATGGTGATAATGTGCTTCTTGCTCATGTGGTAGGTGCTGGGAAGACCTACGAAATGGTAGCGGCGGCAATGGAGAGCAAACGTCTGGGATTATCTCAGAAAAATCTTTTTGTAGTTCCGAACCATCTGACAGAGCAGTGGGGAGCGGAGTTCCTACAGCTGTATCCAGGGGCGAACATTCTGGTAGCAACCAAAAAAGATTTTGAACCGGCAAACCGGAAAAAGTTCTGTGCCCGGATCGCTATGGGAAACTATGATGCTATTATTATCGGTCATTCTCAGTTTGAGCGTATTCCAATCTCTGATGAGAAACAAGAAGCCATGCTTCAGAGGCAGATTGATGATCTGGAAATGGCAATCCAGAGTGCAAGATATGAACAGGATGGTGGACGTTATACCGTCAAACAGATTGAAAAGACAAGAAAAACATTGCAGACAAGGCTGGAGAAACTGAATCAGAAAGAGAAAAAAGATCAGGTAGTTACGTTTGAAGAACTGGGAGTGGATCATTTATATGTAGATGAAGCACACAGTTATAAAAACGCATTTCTTTATACAAAAATGAGAAATGTAGCCGGGATTGCACAGAATGAAGCACAGAAGTCGGCGGATATGTTTAATAAATGTCAGTATCTGGATGAGATTACCGGAGGAAAAGGCATTACCTTTGCTACGGGCACACCAATCAGCAATAGTATGACGGAATTATATGTTATGCAGCGGTATCTACAGAACAGCAAATTACAAAATATGGGACTTGGACTGTTTGATTCCTGGGCCTCCACCTTTGGCGAGGTAGTCACGAGCATTGAGCTTGCACCAGAAGGAACAGGCTACCGTGCAAAGTCAAGATTTGCAAGATTTTATAATATTCCGGACTGATGAATATGTTTAAGGAGATTGCAGATATCAAGACTTCCGATCAGTTAAAACTTCCTGTGCCGGAAGCAGAATATGAAACAGTGGTGCTGAAACCAACGGAACAGCAGAAAGAAATCGTAGAAAGTCTGGGGGAACGTGCAGAAGTTGTCAGAAACGGAGGGGTAGATGCTTCGGTTGATAATATGCTGAAAATTACCAATGATGGAAGAAAATTGGCATTGGATCAGCGTTTGGTGAACGAATTATTGCCAGATAATCCAGAAAGCAAAATATCAGTCTGTGCAGAGAAAAGTTATGAGATCTGGAAAGACACGGCAGCACAGAAATCTGCACAATTGATTTTCTGTGACTTGAGTACCCCGAAAGGCGATGGCAGCTTCAATGTTTATGATGACTTGAAGCAGAAATTGATGGAAAAAGGTGTACCGGAAAAAGAGATTGCTTTTATTCATGATGCAAATACAGAAGCAAAGAAGACGGAGCTGTTTGGAAAAGTGAAATCCGGGCAGGTTCGTTTTTTGATTGGTTCGACAGCAAAGATGGGTGCCGGGACCAACGTGCAGGATCGTCTGATTGCGTTGCACCATCTGGATATTGGCTGGAAACCATCTGACTTGGAACAGAGGGAAGGGCGTATTATCCGCCAGGGAAATCATAATAAAAAGGTTCATATCTTCCGATATGTAACAGAATCCACATTCGACAGCTACATGTGGCAGCTGATCGAGAATAAGCAGAAATTCATTTCTCAGATTATGACCAGCAAAGCACCTGTGCGAAGCTGTGAAGATGTGGACGAAGCGGCACTTTCCTATGCAGAGGTCAAAGCTCTTGCAACCGGAAATCCAGCAGTAAAAGAGAAGATGGCATTGGATGTTGATGTGGCAAAATTAAAACTTTTAAAAGCCAACCACATGAATAACCAGTACCGCCTGGAAGATGATATTGCAAGAAATTTTCCACAACAGATTGCAAAACTGACAGAAATCATTGACAGCTACAAGGCAGACATCGCTCATTACTCAGAGCATAAAATCACAGATCCAGAGCAGTTTACTATGGAGATTGGTGGCAAAGAGTTCACAGAAAAGAAAGAGGCAGGGGCAGCACTTCTGGCGGTATGTAAAGATATTAAAGCTGTAGATGCTGCGATGGATATCGGAAACTATCAGGGATTCAATATGAGGATTCAGTTTGATGGATGGAGTAAAGAATTTATTCTATCTGTCAAACATGAGTCTGCCTCGAAAGTTCATCTTGGAGCAGATGCACTTGGAAATATTACTCGTATCAACAATCTGTTGGACAGTTATCCAGAGAAGCTTTCAGAAGCACAACAAAGATTGGAAACAGTGTATGAACAGATGGCAAATGCGAAAGAAGAAGTGGGAAAGCCATTTCCAAAAGAAGAGGAGTTGAACCAGAAACTGGAGCGACTGTCAGAATTAAATGCATTGCTCAATATGGATGAACGGGAAGATGCAGAAGCAGAGGTGTCTGAATCAGATGAGAAAGAAGAAAGACCGGCACGTGGTTCTATCCATGAAAAACTGCAGATTTGTAAAGAAAAGAGTCAGCGGGAAAGTGAAACTGGCAAGGATAACAGAAAACGGGACTTCGGTCTGGAATAAGTAAACAGGAAAGATGGCATAATCTGGCAGAAAGAATGTTCTGTGGGTTATGCCATTTTTCAGAATACAGGAGGAACTTATATGGCAAGAAATAGGATAACAGGTAGAGAAACACAGAAAATGCAGGAATATACGCAGGAACGGATCGTTCAGGCAGAGCGTAGAGATATAGAATTTCCAACAGATGTAAAAGAACAGATTTTTGAATATGCGAATCTGATCGGCGAGGAAGAGAAAGTTAGGACTTTGGTAAGAAATCTGGCAGATGCATTTAGCCAGGCGGATCAAGAAGGTGTAGAGGATTTGCTGGATGACGTAAGAATGGATATTCAGGAACTGCCAGATCCAACCATAGGTAAGCTGGAATTACGTGACTATGGATATATGGAAGAAGATATGGTACCACTTAGAAAAGAAGCAGCCTTGGATTATCACAGAATGGTTCTAAGATTTATTGCCTTGGCAGTGATGGCATTAAAGGTGAATATGCGAGTAAAGAAATGATACAGGCACACGACGGTTTGTTTGGAATGGAATCGCAGATGTGGGAACGGATTAAGGATAACAACCTGGATTATGCAGAAGAAAATTTAGGAGCATTTCAGGAGCCTATGAGTGTCATTGAGCAGGAAGAAGCACTGAAATTATACGATGCCGGAGCAGATATCTATCTGATCACTAATTTTTCATCACCGATGTATGTCACAGAACGCATGGAAATTGAACGAGGACCGGAACATTATCAGATGTCTATGATAGAACTGGAGCGTTTCCGCAATCTGGAATGGGAAATGCAGAAATATCCACAGATTCAGTCTTTGAAAGAAGCAAACCTGTTGTTAGGAACAAGAAGGACATTTGGAATTTATCAGATCCGGGATGATTTACCGGGAGAAAACTATGCATTTATGAATATGAGTTTTATTGAAAGTCATGGTATGCAGATAAAAAAAGAAGATTATAAGCTGGTCTATGTTGGTGAATTATCAGGAAATATGTCACTGGATGATATTTTTGAAAAGTTCAACATTGACAGACCGGAAGACTTCCGTGGGCATTCCCTGTCTGTCAGTGATATCATAGTTCTGAATGACGGGAAAAAGGTAACTGCTCATTTTGTAGACAGTATCAGTTTTGAACAGCTGGATTCTTTCCTGAATCTGGAAGAACAGGTTCTTAGTGAACTGGCATATGAGGTAGGAGAACGATATTTTGCTATTCAGAGAACAGAAGAAGGATATGATTATTCCTTTTACGATGAAGATTTCCGCTTGATGGATGGTGGCATTTATGAGAATGATGAAATTTCTATTGAAGAAGCGGCGGAGGAACTTTTGGAAGACGAAGGCTGGACGGGAGAACGCATCCGTGGGGATTATGATCAGTTGATGGAAAAAGTAGAAGAAATGGATGAAGCTGTAATGGCAGAGATTCAGAAAAGCCAGGGCGAATATAAGCCATTGGCAAAGGTGGAGGAACTGGAAGAGGCCAATTATAACATGATTGATAATGTACTCAATAATATGCCGCCTAAGAAAGAAGCTTATCTGGAATATTATGCTGCAGAATGTGATGAAATTCATGATATGGGAGCTTATGAGAAAAGTACAGATGTGAAAGAAATCGCAGCAATCTATGAGAAGTACAGAGAAGATCCGGAAAACGCTTATAAAGGCAGTGGAATGGGGATTATTTATCGTGATCCGGAGGATAGCTTGTTTGATGAAACAGAACTGTTGATTGTAATGGGAACAACGATACACGGCGACTTCTTGGATAATGTGCGGTTTTTAAAAGATCAGCCGGTGGTGCGTGAAGGTTTGGAGAAGATTCATAAAGCATTGCCTGATTATAAATATATCCCGATTCAGGATGTGCGTGAGGCAATGTATCCGAAAAAAATGACAACAGAAGAACTGGCAGCAGCATTGGATGAGATTGCGGAAGACTTCGATCCGTATGACTATCGGGACCATGTAGAGCCAGGGCAGGATACCATACAGGAAGTCATGCTGGATCTGCAAAGTGGAAATGTTGGTTCTTATATTTCCTTTCTGAAGGATGTGATTGAAGAAGACTGTGAGCAGTCCGTGTGGGCAGGTGTTTTGCTGGAACGGCTGAAATCCTACGAACCAGATATATCCAAAGAAACAGAGCCGATGGTGTATGTGAATTACTGTGAAAAGCGAGAGCTGATGGAACCACGCTGTCAGAAGCTCTCAGATCTGGATTCCCCGTACTGCACAGAAAGGATAAGGAATGGTACGCAGACCGTAATCCGAGGACGGATGAGCCGATGGTAACAGCCCAGATGTTTTTTACTATATATTATGCGGAAAAAGGCGATAAAATGCTGCAACATTTCAAAGGGAAAATAGATATTGGAACAGGAAATGGCGGTATTTTAAGTCAGCTGAAACTCCAAAATGAACTGAAACTTACGGATGAAAGCTGGATTGGTTATCTGAAAAACAAGGGAAATGAAGAGTTTCAGAAGTGTATGGAAGATCTGACCGATATGCAGAACCATGTGCTGCCATATTTGCAGAGCTTTTGCAGTCTGGAAGAAAAAAGTGTGCAGGAAAAGCAGGAACGGCAGGTTGTAGAAAAGCAGGACAGCAGAGTAGAAGCGTCAAGAGCAGCGAATGTGACAAAAGGGGATAATGACAAAGCTGTGAAAAAGGTAGTTTCGAGTATGCAAACAGAAAAGAATAAAGCAACTACAGAAGGCAAAGAAGCCATCTATTCATGAACGACTGGAAATCAATAAGAGAAAAATCCAAGAAAAGCAGGGAAAAGATGAGCTGGAGAGAGGAGCTGATCGGGATGTAAGAACGGTATAAATTTATAGAAAGGCACTTGGCTCCGTTTTGGACATAGCAAAAGTGCTGACAGTGACGAACGAAGATGTGCTGCCTGCTTATTTGCAGAGAGTATCTGATTTTGAAGACTGCCTACTTGCAACTTGTACGAAGGCGAATCAGTGTGATGCGATTGTGACAAGGAATAAAAAGGATTTTCTTTCCTTTTGGATTACACTGCTTTCTCCGGAAGAACTGCTGAATATTTATTCGTAAAAATATGTTTTTACAATCGGCAGCAGAAGGAAAGTTGAATGATAACTCCGATCCAGCATACTGCAAAATATAAAAATTTTATAACAAAGTGGAAAACCCTGCGTAGGATCAGAAATGTTCTCACAGGGTTTCATGTATCTAATAAAATATAGAAATTTAGCGGATTTCTGCTAGAATAAGAAAAACTGTTAAAAAAAATATCGTACATAGATCAAAAAGACTATATATGGGCGACCTTTTAAAGCCGATTTATATAAAATAGAAGAAAAAAAGGTGGTCGATACCGTGGATAAAAATAAAAACAGCGGTCATATATCGTTTAAACGATCTGATTAATCA
>ENA-OQJI01000076-OQJI01000076.1-human-gut-metagenome-genome-assembly--contig:-NODE-76-length-21425-cov-1.632360_pt1 | contig 21425 bp, 23 predicted proteins | sample MGYA00242602_ERZ504768 | MGnify/ENA primary metagenome ERZ504768 (study PRJEB26092, sample SAMD00036368) | human gut metagenome | host: Homo sapiens | study: EMG produced TPA metagenomics assembly of...
GGAAAAAGGGTGCTACAACCTGCAATTCTCGGAGGTGAACGGATATGCTCCGGAAAAATTGAGATTTTAATGTCTGGTTATCCATTTTTTCATCCTTTTAGGGGATGAACGGATAAAAAATTACGCTTTTAAGGTATGGTTTTATACCCTAATAAGCTGCCGGAAAGTGAACGGGTATGCTCCGGAATATGTATTGTCCAGTTCAGACTTATATTTTTGTTGCGATTCCAGATTCAACCGGTCGGACTCCCTTTTCAATGCAAACTTGATACGGTTAAGTTCACGCTCATTCTGTCTGTGTATCTTTTGCAGTTCAAAGAAGACTTCTTCCACCTTCTCCTGGCTTACCGAAGCTGTATGGGAGTAAATTAAGGTATCCTTTCCTATTCCATCTGCTGTATAAGGTTCATCGTCTTGGTTAAAAGTTCTTCTCTGGCATCCGAAAACTTTCCTCCGGGATGGATATATTTTCCTATGGTTGCGGCTATAGCTTCAAGTGTAAAATAACGGTTTCGTTCTTTCACATTCATTTCAGCAATAAGGTCTTCCGCACGTATTTCTTTCGGAAGTTCTGTCTTTTCAATAACAGGATATCCGAATAACTGACACCATTCATCAAAGGAGCATCTGTTTATTTGCTGTATCTCCCTTTCCTTGGCTTTTATGGCTTCACGCATCCAGGCACAAAAAGCATTCATTTCTGCGATTTCTTCAAGCAGCCCCTTAACTTCAGATAAACCCTTTTCATCATAACCCAGACTGACTGTCTTCCCGCTTTCGGAGAGTGAGCCTACAATATCCACCTTGGTAGTAATGAAACTCATATTCTTCAGTTTTGCTTCATTACCCAAAACTGTTTTCTGCGCAAGGTCTGCTAAATGGGATGCAGAAGTTGAAGTCAGTCCCTTTTCTGAAAAGAATACCTCATTTACTTTCTCCATAAATTCTAATCCAATTTTTTAAATTCAAAATCATCCATACTGCAACATGCTTTTTTATAATCAAATCTATACAAACGCATATATGCTTCCTTTATTTCCTCAGCACCATTATAGAACGGATCGGATGTATGAATATTTGTAGTAACGATTACTTTCATTTCAGGAGTCAACACTGCATCACTTGTCCTTTTAATCCGTTTCGGAATTATTTCAAACACCCTGTCCTCCGTGTTTATAAATCCAACTGCTGCCATCATGAGATTATCTAAAATCAGATTACAGAAACACGAATCATCAACATTATTATTTGATAGTTCTTCCATAATTTGACAAGGGGTTCCTTCATTCCAGTCTCTATATTTCTTTGGTAGCCAATCTGTCCCCCAAATCCATTCTTTACCTGTACATGGGTGAATGTCATAAAATTCTTCGAGAAAATCATAATAAATTGCAAAGTCACCTTTATTATTAAATTCGTATGTAAGCCATAGAACCCTTTTCTTATTACTTATCCGATAACGGAAATGCCTTATCTGATATGAATTTTCAAAGTATGAAAAACCATGAAAATCCACATGTAAAAAAGGATACTGTTTTTCGACCTTTTTCCCAACCCTTTTCAAAGCATCAGATATAGGACCTTTAAGCGCTTCATCTATAACCTTATTCTTTAATGAAATAACTAAAAGAGCCGTTTTCATGAAATTTTTATTGAAAGAAATTTCATGTAGTATCTGACTTGATGAATAATATATTTTATTATTTTTAAACAATGATATCAGGGGAATCTTCATCTAAACTAATCCAATTTCTTAAAATCAAAATCGTTTTTACTGCAACATGCCTTCTGATAATCAAATCCATACAGGCGCATGTATGCCTCCTTAATTTCCTTGGCACCGTTATAGAACGGATCGGTAGTGTGCTGTTGTGTAGTAACTGTTACTTCCATTTCAGATGTCAGTACCGTTCCATTTGTTTTTTTACTCTCTTTGGAGTTACTCTAAATACTTTTGACATAATGTTTTATTTTAAAGGTTTACAATAAAAAGTCCCTCAAAACCCACCCTCATTTCTACATAACCGATATATGGTGATACTGATGTGCTGCCACATTCAAGGCTGTGCTACATACTCATGTACACAATGCTGGAAATACCCGACAAAATAACTCGCTTGTGTCCCCAAGCCATAAGTTTTCAGATTTTTCCAAACAGATTGGAGAAATATCGCCTTTATGCAAAAACTACCTCATTCATTTTCCTCTATCCACCCTCATCCTTTATATAATCAATGCTGGTTTTGCAATGTAATATATAATGTATACGTTTGTTTGATTATGAATCAGACAAAACTACATACTTACTTTTGTAAAGAATACAAGACATACCCGATATAACGGCTTGCCTTTATCCCAGGGCTCTAAGAAGTTAAGATGCATTGCCTCATATATAAAGGACTACACTAAAAAATTATAATAAGTCAACAGTCCAGTTGATACTCTGAATCAAGTTGTCCAGCTCCCTAAGTTGCTTGCAATAAGAATCGGTATCTTTACGCAAATTCGCTACATCGACTGTTCTGATGTATCTGATTTCATTTCTTCCGTATCTGGTTTCTGTTTCTGTAACGTGTTTCAGTACTTCACGCATCAGTGAGACTCTTGCTGAAAGAGAATCGCGACGAGCAAGCATTCTGGTCAGATTCTCCCCATTATGCGTAATCTGCATATTGGTACAGTTTATCTGATAGACCAGTTTCTCCTGCTTTTCAAGGCAGGAATCCAGTTCCAAAAACAGTGCTTTTACATCCTCGGCAGGAGTATCGCCCTCCTGAACCTTGGCACTGTCCTTCAATCTACCTTTCAGTTGGCTGATTCTTCTTTGCAAATCAGCCCTGTTGCTAAGTGCTTCTGCTAATTTCATAACGCTGCTGTTTTAAATTGACAATGCAAAGTTATTGCCCGTGATATGCCATATTGAGGCATTGAAAAAAATATTTTTCTTTTCGACGCAAATTTTCGCTATTCTTTGAGATTGAATATCCGTTTTTGGTTCTCATGCGACATTTCTTCTGTTCCCCCATAATAGGTTATTTCCCACAATAGTCCGGCTGTAAGTTCCAGTGGAGTAATTTCCACATCTTCATCAATGAGGATATCCATTCCTAAAATTTCCGCCCATGAATGATAGTTTGCCATAGGACAATCTCGCAGGTTATCTGCTTTTGAATAAACCGAACAGTTCATATCAATCATGGGGGTGCAGCTTTCCCAACGGCAAACCAACTTTATATAATAATCTGAAGGCTCTTCTTGTATGGCTTGAATGGACTGGTAAATCTTCCTCCATTTATTCAAATCCAACCGTTTTGCGAGTTCAGGAGCATTGTATCTCCATAATTTCAAAAAAGGTTGCAGAATTTCTTCAAAGTCATATTGTTCCAATAAGTGTTTAAAGGTAACAACTCCGAAAGAAATATTCCTTTCATTTTTTAGCTTCATAAAATATGATACGTTAATACAGTGAATTGATAACAAATCATACATCTTTTCTCCTTGTGAATGAATATGTCCGAACAGATGGTAAGCAGGTCGTGATTCTTCTACCCAGTCTTTTAACTTTCTGATACCGTCATTATCATCAAGAATACCTTGGGAAGGAAAATGTGTAATAAGTATATCGGTGTACTCAGGAACAGGAGATTGAATATCTGAGTGAAAGCTATTGCGTAAGCTCTTGCAACTTATAGAATAGAAAGATATTCCTTTGTATTCCATTCTCCTATCGTACAGGCACACAATATTGTCTGGAAACAACCGGTTGAGTTTGTCTGGATAATAATCAAACAGAATCTCATGATTTCCAGGAACAAATATACGTAACCGGGCAGGTACATTCGAATACCAGCTCAGAAAGTCTTTCAGGCCTTCCTCAGAAAAGTCTGAAATCACATCTCCTGCACAAATAAGTATATCAATATCCGATGGTATTCTCAGACCTCTGTGCATTCCGTGCGTGTCTGAAAATGCAAAAATACTTTGTCCTTTATAATTAAAATACATGGCTTTGATATTATAGTCAATACAAAGTTTTTACTTTATGTATGCCAAATCAGGGCATTGAAGAAATCTTATTTTAATGCCACAGTTTGGCATATGTGGTCTTATAAATTTGCAGTGTAACAGATAAACCGATTTGTATATGACAGTAAAAGAACTTTTAACTAACATCAGCTTTGACGAGTTGCTTCCAATTTTGAAAAAGTATGCAACGGATCACATCCATGATATCTATATTTTTCGTGAGGTCTATGATATTTTGAAAAATATTGAACCAAACGATGATTATCATGACGAAGTAATAGTATATTATAATGTCATGTTAGAATATCGTAGTCTAATCATTAGCAATATTAAAAGTAGTGCTTGGGAAAATGAATTGGCTAAAGATATTGTAGTAAAAGGAACTATTCAACCTGATTTACATGAGGTAGCTATGCGGTGTCTATGGAATCTTACTATGTATGGTTCTTCTCCTATAAAAAGAGACGATACAATTGATAAAATGTTCAACATTAACAATCCGACACTGCATTATGAAAAAGCTCTCAATAAATTAGATGAAAGAATTTGGAAACACCTTCCAAGACGATATAGATACTGGGATATAAATGGGAATCCTATAGTAATCAAGTATTCAGTAAAAAGGATGAACCGTTCCAAGAAAAAAACGCCTATATCGACAAAAACAACGTGAGGAGTATCTTGAACTCATGGCCACGCGTGAAGCATTGGTATCCTATCTTTCTTCTTCGGAAAGTAGTTTTTCATATAAAGATGTTGAATTCTTATTTCACATAAAAGATCATTCACGTTATGAATACATCTCTGTTACTTACGGTAAAGACAATCGGATGAACTATATACTCCAATCAATGATAAAATATCAGCGAAATAATTGGAAGAACTATGATAGTGCTATCATCTTAATCCGCACATCACCAAAGTTTCCAATAGACAAACTGGAGTTGGAACTGTTTAAAAATAATATATATCAATTAATGGGACATAACAACATACTTGTCGGAAATATAGAGAAAGACTACCCACATGCTGAAGCAATAGTAATGCTGTTACTAATTAAACTTTAATTAGTACTTGGTATGAAAGAGAAAAACAAATGACAGCATAAGATTAATTAGGGCTCACTTAGTAAATACATTCATCATTCTCTTCAGATTGCACATGGTTTCCCTAAACAGTCATCAGCACCAATAGTATTGTGAATTTGCTGCAATCTGAGGATTTTTTCCAAAAGAAGACAAAGAAGTCCCGCCGATGCTGACCGTGGATATCGGAGAGGAAGAGGATAGAAATCATTATTCAGATTGAATGTTTATTGTAGTTCATTAGATGCGAACTTTACTATAGAAATCTATGGATATAAGCAAATAACCAGCTATGTAAATAGAATCTCCAATATGGTAATCAACAAAGTCGGGAGACCTTCACGGATATCCCGACTAAAACGGGTACGTAAATAGGACTGTGTCAACCCTTTAGCTTGTCATTCGTTTAGCTTAAGATTGCTTCAAACATATCTGAGTTTCAGATATTTATCCGAAAGTAAAATTTGAGGCTATCAGGCTTGTTTGGGATTGACACAGTTTGAATTACGGTCTCGTTAAAACAAGTAAGATTTATTGGCTTCTAGCACTTCTATTACAGTTTTTATTTTATCTTTAACTTCTTCAAAAGTAATACTATCTCGGATAACATATTTATCATTAGATAATTCACCTGGCAATTCATTTGTAAATTCAGTCAGTTTTTTTGTTTTTTCCTTGTCATCCCTCACAAAAACATTAAACTTAAAACAATTATCAGTTCCATTATCATGTTTTATATCAATCACTAAAGGTTTATCATTAAACTTCTTTTCAAGATAAACACAACTCTCTTCGTATGACCAAATATCATATTTCCAATCCTTCCAACATCCATTTTCAAACCCCTGTAGATTCTTTAGTTTATTATATAAATGATAAACACGTATATCAACATGCTCGCCGTTCCATCGTATCTTTTTCATTAAATAAATATCATAATCATTATTCCATCGAACATTCTGCTGTTCTATATAATCCCATATATATTTATCATAAAAATATTTTCTCCAGTCTGTTATAGGCTTGGAATCTGACCTGAATTTATCATCCGCTATCTCATTCAATATATCATTTATATCAATGTCTTGAATTTTTGATTCAGAATCAGAATTATCGAATACTTTATCTGCTATTACCTCAACAACTGATTCCAAACATTTATTATGGGGTTGCTCCTCATGCGATTTACATTCACTGTCAGATATAAATCTCTTCTTATCAGATCTACTACTCAAAAAATTCCAATTAGAGCTTCTTTCATATCCAAATCCATAGTGAGTAGAGCATCCTAATAAAGCCCTGCGTAAGCGCCAATGATCATAACTTTTGGCAAATCCATTTTCATCAAACAGACATTTCATCACCTCTGCATAGCGGATAAATTTAATTTTATAACTTAATTCCTCTGAGTCTGATTCTGGTTCTGTACCACAAAAATCAAACATAAACTTTATTTGTCCTACAAAGAACGGATGATTCTCCAATCTTCTTATAAATCTCTGTAATTCATTATCTTTAATGCTTATCTTATGTTTTTCTTCATCACGCTGTTGTTTGGTAAAAGCTTTAAGTGCATCTTCATATTGGTCACTCCTGAATATTATATCAAAACCTACAGCCAAATCTCCAGATAAATAATCAGACATCTTATCAATTGATTCCATAACAGAATCTATATTCCCATTATGTATATCTTGATTGATAATCAAGTTTCTCATACGATACATCCATTCATAAAAATCTCCGAAAGATTTGTAGGGACAAGCAATTACGGAATAACACAAAGCCAACTTACCATAAGGAATAGACTCCAAAGTTTCATCCAAAAACATCTGAAAAAAAAGTGTCGTTTTTTCATTAGCTTTCCAAAAATAAAGTTTCCTATCAATTTCATTTTGGCTTTTTATCTTTAAATTATTTAAATCGTTCCAAAGTGAACATATTTTTTTATAGCTTTCCCCGATAAATCTCAAAGCATCTTTATTAAAAAGAGGTAATCGGTCAAGAACATATAATGAAAGTCCGAAATTCTCCCTTTTGATAATCTTATGTAATATCTTATCCGCGATTTCACCTTTAAGAATATCCTTATTATCATAATTTTTTATGCCTAAACTAATAGATAAGTCTTCGAGATTGGAATCAGAATCCTCAATAGAACCAGCCAAATTCTGTTTTTTCCAATATAAAAAAGTCAAAGTGTACAATAACCTCAGTTGATAATTGTCTATTAGATTTTGACTGTCATAAAGATTCTTCCAGACCATATCTGTCCATTCATTATCCATGTTTTCTCTCCACTTGCTTACAAAACATGGATTGTCTTTTCCAAATAAATCTTCCACTTTCTTATCCAACCAGGATTTGAGGTTTTCATATTCTGTCAACGGAACACCTCTACCATTCATTTTGATATAAATATCGCCATTAACATCATCTGCACGAAGCGATTCTATCGTGTAATGGAGCTTTTCATCAAACCCTTCAAGCATTTTTACTGCATCATTGCTACCAAACTTCCTATCAATTGTTTCTAACGTTGAAATACAACCACGCACCGTGGTGTCATGACGCCATGCATCAATAAACCAGTTCTGTTCTTCAATTTTTACTAGTTTACATTGTGTAGTAAAAAGCTCGTTTATATGTTCTGCCATTTCCATACAAAAATCATGTGCATATTCCCGTGTCTGATAAACTAACTTTTGATCAAGAACTTTTTTATCCGTTAGGTTAATGATATTAGCTCTGGATATAAGATACATACGTAACAACACAGTGTAGTCAGTCTTTGCTGTCCATCAATAGGAGAAAAGGTTTCTTTCTTATCATCTTCTATACCATAAATATAATTTAAATCTATACCCTTATCACTATTGAGTCCATCCAATAAATATTCAATAAAAGGCTCTATTTTATCATGCTGATTACCTTGTACATAATCCCTTTGCAAGCTGGGAATTACTATTTTTTTTAAATCATTCATATTTGCTCCAGTTTTTCTTTTAAATCACCTAAATACTTATCATAATCGTCCTGAGTCCATTCCCCAAGTTTTACATCCAGACCTGTATTGTATGTTTTTAGAAAAACATTCAATGTGCACCGAGGTATATATGTCACCTGGTATTCATTATTCTGATTATCTATATTGGATGCGGCAAGAATAATCTTTCTTTTCTTTTATAAAGAGAATTATGGTAGCTTCGGTTTGTATGGCTATCCAATAAAAACAAGATTTCCCAAGCCATCTTTATTTTGAGGAGAATTCTTTTCAGCACTGCTTACAATTTCATTATAAATCTGTTTGAACATCTCGATCTTAGAGTCTTTTTCAAAGAGATCAATTTCATTATTCAGATCCGGCCTTTGGACAAAAATTTCCGAATAATCTGCCCTAACTGAAGCAATCCAATCTTTACAATCCTGTATTTTAGTGAGTGGATTTTCTGTCTGTGATGCGATATGCTCAATATCCCATCTTTGCGAATAGAGCAATTCGAAAGGGAACTGTTCATAAGAGAATCTTAATCCGAGATTGGCTTTTTTAATGGTTTCATAATGAATTAAAATAGTCTGAATATTATGAAGTATAAATATTTTCCTCAGAGTAGCCTTACTTGTATCACTATAAGTGATTTTTTCCAAATCACCCAAACCTGAAATACTTTCCCTGACTTTACTCTTCAATTGTTCTATACATCCTTTCAGACCTGACTCTTTGTATACTTTTACCCAATCATCAATCTTGTTATTGCCTTCTGTGTAGGTAAGGTATCCAATATAATGGTAAGTATAAGGATTCTTATATAAATCCATTATACGTACAAAATAGGCTCTGCAATCTTTCCAGAATCTTGAAAGATCAGCCCTTCTAGCATACACCTTGTAAAAAGCAGCTTTTTGGGTCAGCTTCATAAGCTTTCCGATTAATATTAAGTACCATGTTGAATAATAAATCCATCCTTGAACCATTATATAACGGCTCGTCGGTTTGAAGCATGTACCATAATCTGTCATCATTAAAGGCTTCTTCCATTTCAGCATATTGGGCAGCCACCAATGATTTATCTGGTAATCTATTATTGTCCAACGATTCCTTATTGCCGTCTGATAGCAAAATAGCCTTTATCAGTTCAGAGCATGTCAATTCTATTTTACCACTATTGAGATGAGCAAATGTGGTATGCTTTTCTTCCTCATTAACTTCATACCATAAAAATAAAATATGTTTACCTTCGCCTTTGAGGAGTTTTTTTAAAAGTCTCCTTATAATTATCTGCCTTCTGCTCATCCGTCTTTTTATTATTCGGATTATCGAAATATAGTTTTATGGCCCCATACACCTTTGACATATAATACTCGTCTATGTTCCCATATTCCCCTTTTTTGATTTCATCTGACTCTGTAATAAAAGAGTATCTATTTATAAGTGTATTCGATTCAGAAGAATCTCTTTCATATTCAAATTTATATGGGTAGGAAGTTTTCTCATCACTTTCAAATAATATTCTCCAAAGAATCAAAAGAGTTGTTAGTCGTTGCTGGCCGTCCAAAAGTTCATATTTATTATCTCCTATTTTCACAACAGCCAAGGGTTGCATACAATAATAAGTTTTCTCTTGTTTTAGAAATTCTGAAAAATCTTCAAGCATTTGTTTTGCTTGTTTTTCTTTCCACTTATATGCACGTTGCAGATATGGTATAATAAACGTAACACTTTCCTGACATACGTTACTATCCTTATCGATATCTACATTTATACAATCAAATGTTCTTTTCTTTAATACACCCATATATTTCAATTATTTATGAATTTTCATTATTTACTTCTAGCTCCCTCAAATACAACCTCGCACACATCTCCGCATCATAACCGGCACGATGGTGCGTCCCTTGCTCTATCCCCAATTGTTCACAAAGATAATCCAGTGAATTACATCCAAAGGAGTAAATCTTCCGTGCCATTTGCAAAGAACATATCCATTTCAGCTCAGGTAGATGAATGCGGTAGAGTTCAGCAGAATGCTGCAAGCAGCTTCTGTCGAAAGGTACGTTATGTGCTACAAAAGTATCGAACTCATCCAGATAAGTCCGTTCTATTTCTTCCCATACTTGACGAAAATCAGGAGCATCTTCTGTATCCTGTGGTCGGATACCGTGTACTTTTATGTTCCAATACTGATAACGGTTGTCTTCCGGACGTACCAGCCATGAACGGGTCTCTGCTATTTCTCCGTGTCGTACAACACAGATTCCCACCTCACATATTGAAGCACGTTTGGAGGTAGCCGTTTCAAAGTCTATTGCTATGAAATTTATATCTGATTTATCAGTCATTATTTGATTTTTTATAGTAAGACAATATATTCTCTGCAAACCGACACATTTCATCCTTTACCCATTGTGGCTCGATAACTTCTATCTGGTCTGTCTGTTGAAGCAATGCCTGAAGGAAATCGTATGTAGGCCGGACTGTCATTTCGAATGTAGTAGACTCATCATCAGATGCAATCTCACGTTGAGAATCATGTATAGGTAAAGTAGCCAGGTATTTTCTTGCCCATCCGTATGCCTTGATTACCACACGCTCAATATCAATATCTCCGTCAGCTATAATGCCTACGCATCCTTCAAAATATTCATTTATATCAAATGACTCCGGAAGTTTAAACGTTGTATCCGTAACTTTGACATTGAGAATCCTGTCAAGAGCGTATGTCCTTATTTCCTCAGAATATACCGACCATCCTATAAGATACCAACGACGGTTATAAACCTTAAGATGATAAGGTTCTACCTGAAACGTGCTTGCATGGGACCAACCAAAGCCCTGGTGGGTAATTTCTACCACACAATTCTGACGCATTGCCTGAAGTAATATCTGTAAATATTTACTTCCTGAAGGAATCTTCTCGAATGAGATGCGTTTCTCCAACTTTTTGTCTGCCTGAAGCTGGTTCAGTGTAGCATACGAATCTATCAGCCATGAACGAAAGGAATTCCCTTCTAATAAATCAGCATCTTCTATATAGTATCCATATCCACGTTTGGCATCGCATGATATGATTATATCAAAGATTGTCTGTACAGCATCTTTATGATTCATGAATGTTTTCCATGGTAATGGTTTACCATCACCCAATCCACAATCTTCCCATTTGTCACTTATCTCCTTGAATGTGATATATGGATGGCATCTGATTAAATCAACCAGCCATACATACCGACCAAATTTGTTTGCTGCCATAATTTTATTGTTTAATCTTTTAAAAATACGTATTCTATATTAAATTACAGGTAAGGTCTGAAGTATATTAATATCTGGCAAAACCGATTTTTTTGTAAGGTAGATTTATTTTTTCTTCATTACAAAGTTTCTGAATGGTTTCAAAAGAAGGTGTTTTACCATCAATAATCTCCATCATAGTATATTTGCGTACTACATTATCAATCTCACCACCGCTGAAATCATAAAGTGAAGCTAACTGCATCGCATCATTATGATTCAGTGCCGGCATTTTATTGAGCCAGATATTGCATTTCACTTCTACAGACGGCTTGCTGAAATGTATCTTGAAAAGGAACCTTCTTTCAAAGGCCTTATCAAGATTATCGGAAAGATTGGTAGTAGCTATAAGGATTCCTTCAAGTTTTTCCATTTCTTCAAGAAGGATGTTCTGGATGGTATTTTCTGTCTGATCCACGCTGTTACCAGAGGATATGTCACGACGTTTTGAAAAAAATAGCATCGGCTTCATTGAAAAGTAATATTGGCTTCAGCTTGGAACGCTTACATAATTTTCTGTAACGATTGAATATGTCTTTCACTATTTTTTCACTTTCGCCATACCACATACTTTTGGAAGCACTTATATCTACATGAATAATGTCACGACCGGTCTCCCGTGCCCATTGCATGACAGATTCAGTTTTTCCTGTTCCAGGACTTCCATATAGTATTATGGAAACTCCTTTGGGTAATCCTTTTAATTCAAGTCTGTCAACCAATGATTTATAATTAACTTCTGAAAGGGTTTCACCAACTAATGAAAGTTGTTCACTTTCTCTACCGGAGAAGAAGAGTTTTTTTTCTTTTATCTCAGATGATAAAATAAGATCTTTCCTGTCAACTTTTTCAATAAAAAGTTCTGCATCATCTTCAAAATAAAGAAGCTTGCCTTTATCAGTCAATTGTAAAACCGTGTATTCTCCGAAAAGGCTGCTCATGGTAACCATTTCCACAAGATCAAGACGCTGTAATTTATGTTTCTCTTCCTTGAAGAGCTTTATATTCTCATTTCTTTCCTTAATAGGATAAAGTCTGGCTAATTCACGACTTATATTAATTATATCGCTATTGGCACAGGCATCACAGAGCATATAAAACAATGCACGATAATCTTCTTCAGATACAAGTTCCTTAATCTTACGGATACATGTAAGATTAGAATTATAGTTTTCCATATTTCTTATCCTTATGGCTAATTTTGAAAGAGCCTGTTTCTTTTCTATATCATGATCACGACTATAGATATAATCTTTAACTTTACGCGCAAAAGAATATGGATTGAGTTCTGAATACTGTTGACCAAATGCACCATAATCATCTCCTAAGAACAAGTGTTTACCACAGTCTGTAAGAAAGATATCACTATTGTCTCCTGACAGTTCAATCAAATCTGCTTTTATCAATGGATGGGTACCTTCAACAAGAAGCTTACGCTCGCGAAATTGCAATCCAAACACTTCATACATATCCGAAAGGGTTCTGTTTAAGGAAGAACGCCCGTCTCCATCTTGATTGAAAAAATCAAAACATACTTCATAGAAAAGGGCACGGGACTGGATGTCAGTTATAGTATTCTTCAAATCTTTAACGATTTGCATTTCATGGTTATCCTGCTCTAGTGTTTCAATAAACTGAAACAATGCTTCAGCAGTCACATCACTATCCTGAATCTGTGAATCTACAAGCTTACAGAAATCATACCTGTCAAACTCTTTGTCAAGCATTCGGGCTTTACGGTATTCCGGCTTGATATTCTCCAATATGCAATTTATAACATAATTGGTAACCATATAATCCTGGCGTGCTATACGGCACTCACTCAGGTTTGTCTGAACTATAAAACCTTTTTTCAATAATGATTTAATAACCGGGACATACTCCATGATATCCAACTGAGTACAATCAAAGTATGATGCAATATCATCAATATCACAACTTCTTCCACTGCAGCTACGATCGAATAAAGCTGTAAAAATAATTGCTTCTTCCGTATTGTATAAACCTAAAAGTTCTTTAAGACAATTCAGAGACAATACCATTTCTTTACCGCCCAATCGTTTAAGTTTACTGTTATGGAGCTTTGAAGCTACTGCCTTAATTAACTGTATCAATGTTTTTCCATATCATTTTGTTTTATGCCACAAAATTACATAAGTACTTATGCCAAATTTAGGTATAGATATAAAAAAAACAAATAAATTTGTTCAAAAACATAGATTTATGACCTTTTTTTTATAATCCTCTTAAAACATTTTCTACCGCTATAATATATTTCGGATCTTCCGCATACACAATCTCTTCAAGCCAAAGCAGATAGTTACCACCCTTGAATTTATATTGCACTTTTGTATAATAAGCTCTTACACTTCTTTTCTGTTTGTAGAATGTCACTATACACCAAAATCTTTTAAAAGGTATCAATAATTTTTTTAATACCAGCTTTTTACTTCCTTTATTGTCATAATTTATTTTTTAGACTTATATTATTTCAACCAAGACATCTTTTATAAAAAATATTCGGCACTATAAAATATTTTGTGTAAATGGGAAATACGGGATTCAAGTTTGAGTCTCGTATTTTTTATTTTATAGATTTGCAAAATGAAGAAGATTATGAAAGAAAGAATCAAGTAGTGCCCGATGAGGTGTTAAGCAAGGAGTTCCTTAGCCAGTTCAAGACAGAAGCGGATGTGAGCAAGTTTCTGAAACAGTTGCATGCCCAGGTGCTTGAGAAGATGCTCGAGGGTGAAATGGATGCCCATTTGGGGTATGAAAAGAACTCTGTGGCCGGTAATAACAGTGGTAATTCACGCAACGGCAGCTATCCGAAGAAAATCCAGACCGAACATGGAGAGTCTGTCATTTCTATTCCACGTGACCGTAAGGGCCAGTTTGAGCCGATAGCAGTGCCCAAACATGAAAGCCGTGGACTTTCTATAGAAAAGCTTGTTATCTCCCTATATGCCAAAGGAATGAGTGTTTCTGATATAGAGGAAGAGATGCGTGAGATTTATGAAATAGAGCTCTCTGCATCTGCCATTTCCATCATTACCAACAAAGTCAATCAGGCGGCCCAGGAGTGGCAAAACCGCCCCCTTGATCCTGTTTACCTCATTGTCTGGATGGACGGTATTGTCTTCAAGGTACGGGATAACGGCAAGATCATAAACAAGACCGTTTATCTTTGTGTCGGACTGAAACAGAACGGCCTGAAGGAAGTTCTTGGCATGTGGGTCGGCAAATCGGAAAGTTCTTCTTTCTGGATGGGTGTCCTGACCGATTTAAAAGCCCGTGGAGTGCAGGATATCCTGATTACCTGTACCGACAATCTGAATGGATTTACAGATACCATCCGCACCGTATTCCCTCAGTCATCCACTCAGATCTGTGTGGTACATCAGATCAGAAACTCCTGTAAATATGTCGTTTATAAGGATAAGAAAGAGTTTACGGCGGATATGAAGAATATCTATAATGCACCCAACAAAGAGGTTGCTGCTGCAGAACTTAACAATCTGGAAAGGAAATGGGGAGGAAAGTATCCTTACGCCATACTTTCATGGAGAAACAACTGGGATGATTTGACTGTTTTCTTCCAGTTCCCGCTGGAAATCAGAAAATAATCTATACTACAAATCTCATTGAAAACCTGAACGGAAAAATCAGAAAGTACACGAAATCAAAGCTTTCATTCCCTTCCGATGATGCAGTCAAAAAGACCGTGTATCTTTCACTTATGGAGATTGAGAAGAAATGGACACAGCCGATTCATAACTGGGGCTTGATTATGAATCAATTTATGCTTATGTTTGAAAACAGAATCCAGATATAAGAACAAACTTATAACTGAATCCCGTTTCCATTTACACAAAATTTTGGACAGTGTCAAATATTCAAAAAATTTATTATCTTTACTAACCAAATTTCCTATGAATGGTATTTAGTTCATGTCCTTATATTTAGCTGTTGTACATATTATCTTCCAATAAAATCTATATGGATATCTGCAATAATTTCTTTAACAACATCATATATTACTGCTATCCTATATTCTAAACTAATCAAGATGTTCAAGACAAATAAAAAAGTTTTTCTAAACTTAGAATTAAAAGAAAAAAAGAATGTTTAGAATATAAAAAATGATATATTCAAAAGAATCATATCATTATCTATTAAGTATTTTATTTAATATTTTTATGACTCATGCTATGACTAAAATTTTAAATGTAGATATTCTTCCTCTTACTCAGCAGAATCTTCTTAACAAACTAAAAAAAGGAGTTCTTATAACTCCTAATGTTGACCACTTAGTAAAATTGCAGAAGGATAAGGAGTTTTACAAAGTATATCAACAAGCAGAATGGATAATATGTGATAGTAAAATTTTATATTTACTTTCTAAACTTTTGAAAAATCCCTTACCAGAAGCTATACCCGGTTCCAGTTTCTTTACAGCATTTTATGAATACCATAAAAATGATCCGAACTGCAAAATCTTTTTGTTAGGAGCAGCAGAAGGTATTGCAACAAAAAGCAATGGAAAGAATCAATCAAAAAAATAGGAAGAAATATTGTAGTAGGTGCACACTCTCCTTCTTATGGTTTTGAGAAAAATCCAGAGGAATGTGAAGAGCTGACTCGCATAATTAACGAAAGTGGAGCTAATGTTCTATTAGTTGGTGTAGGTGCACCCAAACAAGAGAAGTGGATTATAAAATATCGTAACCGTATGCCCCAAATAGATATATTCATGGGATTAGGAGCTACGATTGATTTTGAAGCTGGTACATTAAAACGTGCACCTATATTTTGGCAAAAAATCGGAATGGAATGGCTATATCGTTGTTTAAAAGAGCCCAAACGTTTATTTAAACGTTATTTCATTGATGATATGAAATTCTTTTTTTATTTTGGGAAACAATTATTAGGAATATATAAAAATCCATTCCAATAACTGAGTATTTTTCAAAGGACATTCAAAACATCTATCTAAATAAAGTCCCATAACTATAAACAATTAAATAGAATACTTACAATATGAAAGGCATAGTCTTAGCCGGTGGTAGCGGTACTCGCCTCTACCCCATTACAAAAGGAGTAAGCAAACAGCTACTCCCCGTGTTCGACAAACCAATGATCTATTACCCGATTTCGGTACTGATGCTTGCAGGCATCCGTGAAATTCTGATTATCTCTACTCCATACGACTTACCGGGGTTCAAGCGTCTGCTGGGTGACGGAAGCGATTTTGGAGTGCGCTTTGAGTATGCAGAACAACCATCACCGGACGGACTGGCTCAGGCATTTATTATCGGAGAGAAGTTTATCGGCAACGATAGTGCTTGTCTGGTACTGGGCGACAATATTTTCCACGGTGCAGGTCTTACCAAATTGCTAAAGGAAGCAGTCCGCACAGCAGAAGAAGAAAAGAAAGCAACGGTATTCGGTTACTGGGTGAGTGATCCGGAACGCTACGGTGTAGCTGAGTTCGATAGGGACGGAAACTGCCTTTCAATTGAAGAGAAACCGGCTCAGCCGAAATCGAACTATGCGGTAGTAGGTCTTTATTTCTATCCGAACAAGGTGGTGGAAGTAGCCAAGAACATCAAACCGTCTGCACGTGGAGAGCTGGAAATCACGACTGTAAACCAGGAGTTCTTAGCCGACAAGGAACTGAAAGTACAGACACTGGGACGCGGATTTGCATGGCTCGATACAGGTACGCACGACTCACTGAGTGAGGCTTCTACCTTCATCGAGGTTATTGAAAAGCGTCAGGGACTGAAGATTGCCTGTCTGGAAGGCATTGCTTTCCGTCAGGGATGGATTACAGCCGATAAACTGAGGGAACTGGCACAGCCTATGCTGAAAAACCAGTACGGAAAATATCTGCTGCAAGTGATAGATGAAGTAGAACATACAGGTAAAAGTAATCTGGACTATTAATATGGAAGTAATTAAAACAGCTATAGAAGGTGTGGTTATCATCGAGCCGCGCCTTTTTAAGGATTCAAGAGGTTATTTCTTCGAATCGTTTTCACAACGTGAATTTGAAGAAAAAGTAGCAAAAATCACATTCGTTCAGGATAATGAAAGCATGTCGTCCTACGGGGTAATGAGAGGCCTTCATTTCCAACGTCCACCATTCACACAAAGTAAACTGGTACGTTGCGTGAAGGGAGCGGTACTGGATGTGGCTGTTGATATCCGCAAAGGTAGTCCTACTTACGGACAGCATGTGGCTGTGGAACTGACAGAAGATAATCATCGCCAGTTCTTCATTCCGCAGGGATTTGCTCATGGTTTTGCGGTCTTGAGTGAAACGGCTGTCTTTCAGTATAAATGTGATAATTTCTATCATCCGGAAGCTGACGGCGGTATTAGCATTCTGGACAGTTCTTTGGGCATTGATTGGCGTATTCCTACCGAACATGCTATTCTGAGTGAAAAGGATACCAAACACTCATTGCTGAAAGATTTTGATTCTCCTTTTGAGTTTGGTCCTTTCTAATAAGGAAATATATAATTTTGCATTCAAAATTCTTCATTGAAAATGAATATTTTAGTGACAGGCGCAAACGGCCAGCTGGGCAACGAAATGCGCATCATCAGCAAAAAGACTTCGTATAATTTCCTGTTTACCGACGTAGTGGAAGCTGAAGGAGTAGAAACAACTCTGCTGGACATTACCGACGCGGAAGCCGTAGAAAAAATGGTACAGGAACAGCATATCAGTTGTATAGTGAACTGTGCGGCTTATACCAATGTAGACAAGGCTGAAAGTGATGCGGCACTCTGCCGCAAGCTGAATGCCGCTGCTCCTAAAATTCTGGCAGAAGCCATGAAGAAAGCAGGTGGCTTACTTATTCAGATTTCTACCGACTATGTTTTCGGAGGTGATCCGTATAATACACCTTGCCGTGAAGACCAGAAGGGTACGCCTACAGGTGTGTATGGCGAAACAAAACTGGAAGGGGAACAATATATTGAAGCTACAGGGTGTGACTATGTGATTATACGTACAGCGTGGCTGTATTCGGAATACGGAAAGAACTTCGTGAAGACCATGCTGAACCTGACGGCTTCGAAACCGGCGCTGAATGTAGTATTCGACCAGGCAGGTACACCGACTTATGCGCTCGATCTGGCTGTTGCCATCGAAGCGGTTCTGAATGACTATGCAGCCGAAGAACCGAAAAACGGATACAGCAAGACGGGTATCTATCACTTCAGCAACGAAGGGGTATGTTCGTGGTACGACTTTACCAAAGTGATAGCCGAACTGGCCGGAAACACCGCATGCGACATACAACCCTGCCACAGCAACGAGTTCCCCAGCCCGGTAACACGACCAGCTTACTCGGTACTGGACAAGACCAAGATAAAGCAGACTTTCGGACTGAAGATTCCTTACTGGACCGACTCACTGAAAGTATGTATGAGAAACATGGGAGTGCTTAAATAAATCATCACAAACAAGAAACAATCATGGAAAATTTTAAACGCAATATCATAGTAACCGGTGGAGCGGGCTTCATCGGCAGTCACGTAGTACGTCTGTTTGTAAACAAATATCCGGAATATCGTATCATCAATCTGGATAAACTGACTTATGCAGGTAATCTGGCCAATCTGAAAGATATAGAGGACAAACCGAACTATACGTTTGTAAAGGCTGACATCTGCGACTATGAAAAGATGCTGGAGCTGATGCAGCAGTATCAGATAGATGGTATCATCCATTTGGCAGCTGAAAGCCATGTGGACCGCTCCATCAAAGATCCGTTCACTTTTGCCCGTACGAACGTAATGGGTACATTGTCTCTGCTACAAGCTGCCAAAGTGTACTGGGAAAGTCTGCCGGAAAAATACGAGGGTAAACGTTTCTACCATATCTCTACCGATGAGGTGTACGGTGCACTGGAAATGACGCACCCCGAAGGTGTGAAGCCTCCGTTCACTACAACGGCTTCTTCGTCTGAACATCATCTGGCTTATGGTACGGAATTCTTCTATGAAGATACGAAGTATAATCCGCACAGTCCGTATTCGGCTTCGAAAGCCAGCAGCGACCACTTTGTACGTGCTTTCCACGATACATACGGCATGCGACCATTGTTACAAACTGCTCGAACAACTACGGTCCGTATCAGTTCCCTGAAAAGCTGATTCCACTGTTTATTAATAATATCCGTCACCGCAAGCCATTGCCTGTATACGGTAAGGGTGAGAATGTACGCGACTGGCTGTATGTAGTAGATCACGCACGTGCCATCGACGTAATTTTCCATAACGGAAAGATTGCCGAAACGTATAATATCGGTGGTTTCAATGAATGGAAGAACATCGATATCATCAAGGTAGTTATCAATACAGTAGACCGTCTGTTGGGCAGAAAGGAAGGCGAAGATATGGATTTGATCACATACGTAACCGACCGTCTGGGACACGATATGCGTTATGCTATCGACTCTACCAAACTGCAGAAGGAACTGGGTTGGGAACCAAGCCTGCAATTTGAAGAAGGTATTGAAAAAACCGTACGCTGGTATCTGGATAATCAGGAATGGATGGACAATGTGACTAGCGGAGATTATCAGAAGTATTACGAGAGCATGTATAAAGACAGATAAATCTTTTAGTTATAATTTGAATATAAGCCATATGCAAACCCACGTAGTTATCATGGCAGGCGGCATAGGAAGCCGTTTCTGGCCTATGAGTACCCCCGAATATCCCAAACAGTTTATCGACGTAATGGGGGTTGGAAAATCGCTGATTCAGCTCACAGTGGAGCGTTTCAAGGGTATCTGCCCGAAAGAGAATTTCTGGGTGGTGACATCGGAAAAGTATGTCGACATAGTAAAGGAACAGTTGCCGCAGATTCCGGCTCAGCATATTCTGGCGGAACCGGAAGCAAGGAATACGGCGCCGTGTATCGCGTATGCGTGCTGGAAGATCCGAAAGGAGTTTCCGCAGGCGAACATCGTGGTGACGCCTTCGGATGCGCTGGTGATTGATACGGCGGAGTTTGCGCGCTGCATTGCCGTGGCGCTGGAGAAGACGGCGGACTCGCAGGCTATCGTGACCTTGGGGATGAAGCCTACCCGACCGGAAACGGGCTACGGGTATATTGCTGCTCAGGGGGAAGCGGACGCAAAGGGTATCTGCGAGGTGGAAGCGTTTAAGGAGAAACCGGATGTGGAAACGGCAAAGGGGTATCTGGCTGCGGGGAATTATTTCTGGAACGCGGGGATTTTTGTGTGGAACGCGGACACGATTACGAATGCCATACGCAGGTATGCGCCGCAGATTGCGGGAGTGATGGACGAGCTGGAGCCTGCCTTGTTTACGGACAAAGAGGCGGAGGAGCTGAAGCGGCTCTTCCCTACTTGCGAGAAGATTTCCATCGACTATGCGGTGATGGAGAAAGCGGAGGATATCTTTGTGCTGCCGGCGGAGTTCGGATGGAGTGACCTGGGTAGCTGGGGTTCGCTGCGCACCTTGCTGCCGCAGGATGAAGCGGGCAATGCAAGGTAGGCGGCCGGGTGGATATGTACAACTGCCGGAACTGTGTGGTGCATGCGGCAGAAGAAAAGCGGGTGGTACTGGAAGGACTGGACGGCTACATCGTAGCGGAAAAAGACGGACGTCTGCTGGTGTGCCGCCTGAGTGAGGAGCAGCGCATCAAGGACTTTGCGGCGGGGAAGTAAACGGGAATCACCACGATTCCTGCTACTGAAAGATTTTGATTCTCCATTGTTTTTTTAATCCTTTTATCTTATTCATTAGGAAATTAAAGACAAAAAATTTGTTCTTTTGTATTAGAACCAAATCCAAATATATGAATACTACAGTTTTTAATCCGGCTCAATTGCAAGTGCTTGAAATGATGTCGTTTGTGGATAGTCCTGAAGCATTAGCAGAACTTAAAAAGGCTATTTCTGACTATTTCGCCAAGCAAGCGCAAAAAAGAAATTGACCGTTTGTGGGGAGAATGGAGAATTAAATGAGGAAAAAGT
>ENA-OQJI01000077-OQJI01000077.1-human-gut-metagenome-genome-assembly--contig:-NODE-77-length-21193-cov-1.117915_pt1 | contig 21193 bp, 24 predicted proteins | sample MGYA00242602_ERZ504768 | MGnify/ENA primary metagenome ERZ504768 (study PRJEB26092, sample SAMD00036368) | human gut metagenome | host: Homo sapiens | study: EMG produced TPA metagenomics assembly of...
TTTACGCTCTTAACCGGAATTTCTGGATATCCTTTGCATTATTCACGCGCTCAATTTCAGTGCCGAGTCCTCGGAGCTTTCCATCGAAATCCTCGTATCCGCGCAGAATATATACGATATCATCTACCACAGTAATTCCCTCTGCTGCAAGTCCTGCGATCACAAGTGCTGCACCTGCGCGAAGATCCGGTGCGGAAACCTCTGCTCCGGTAAATTTTTCTACGCCGTCAATGATCGCCGTGTTGCCTTCCACTTTAATACAGGCGCCCATACGTGCCAGCTCATCCGCATACTTAAAGCGATTTTCAAAAATACTCTCTGTTACAATACTCGTACCGTTTGCCAGCGCCAGTGTAACCGCGATCTGCGGCTGCATATCGGTCGGATAGCCCGGATACGGCTGTGTCTTTACGTGTGTTCTGCCCAGACGTTTGCTTGCGCTCACACGGATGGAATCGTCAAACTCTTCTACGTCGCAGCCAATCTCCTCGAGCTTTGCGGTTGTTGCTTCCAGATGCTTTGGAATCACGTTTTTAATCAGCACATCGCCCTTTGTGGCTGCTGCTGCAAACATATACGTACCTGCCTCGATCATATCCGGTACGACCGCATAGCTGGTTCCGTGCAGGGTATCGACACCCTTGATCCGGATCACGTCGGTTCCTGCTCCTTTGATGTTTGCTCCCATGCTGTTCAGGAAGTTCGCCACATCGACAACGTGCGGCTCTTTCGCTGCATTCTCAATCGTTGTATTTCCTCTTGCCATCGAAGCTGCCATCATGATGTTGATGGTGGCTCCAACGGAAACCATATCCAGGAAAATGTGGCTTCCATGCAGATCTGCCGCACTTGCCACGATTGCGCCATGACGGATGCTTACCTCAGCACCGAGTGCGCGGAATCCCTTTAAATGCTGGTCGATCGGACGGCTTCCAATGTTACATCCGCCCGGAAGCGGAACTTCCGCTCTTTTGTATTTTCCAAGCAGCGCGCCTAAAAGATAATAAGACGCACGGATTTTTTTGATATATTCATAATCAACGCTCAGATCTCCGATGGTTGCTGCATTGATCCGCACGGTATGGCGGTCGATGCGGTCCACGGTGGCTCCGATCTCTGCGATTGCTTCCAGAAGTACATTAATATCACTGACATCCGGCAGGTTTTCGATCAGGACCGTCTCATCGGTCATCGTTGCTGCCGTAAGAATTGCAAGCGCCGCGTTTTTTGCTCCCCCGATTTCCACTTCGCCCACAAGAGGATTTCCACCTCTGATGACATACTGTTCCATATATTCACCTCAAATTTTCTTTCTCATACTTAACGAGTGTGTTTTATCCAATATCTAACGAATCAAAGTCTTTTTCCTGTTTTTTTACACACTCCAGATACGCTGAAACGCACTGCTCCCCGCAGTTATTTTTCAGTCTCCCCTTATCTTAACTCAAATCTAATACTTTGTAAATCAATTTTAATACATTCTGTGCTATTTCCGTCTTTTTCCATCGTTTCCGGTCAGGAATATTCAGAGAAACGTTATATGTAATTTCTAACTATCAGAACATTTCCCTTATTATGATATAATCGTATGTTTTCAAAATTTCCCTGAATATTCCACCAATTCTGTTTTACATGCCGATCTGCTCGCGGAGCGCCAGGATCGTGCCCTGGATATCCCTTCCGCTCTCGTCAACTGTAATCTCGGCATACTGCTCATATAATTTACTTCTCTCATCGTAGAGATCCTTCAGCGTCTGGCCCTCTTTCAGCACGACGCCGCGTCCCTTCAGGTTTCCGAGACGTTTCGCCAGATCCTCATACGACAGCTTCAGGTAAACGATGGTTCCAATTTCTTTAAAATGCTCCATCGCCTCTTTTCCGTAAATGGCGCTGCCGCCCGGTGCAATGACGCTTTCATCGGCTTCCAGAGTCGCATTGACCTCATTCTCAATCGCAAGAAAGCCTTCATTTCCCTCATCGGCAATAATCTCGCGCAGAAGACGTTTCTCCCGATGCTGAATCACAAGATCCGTATCAATAAACTCATACCCCAAAGCCTTTGCAAGTATAACGCCAACGCTGCTTTTGCCGGCTCCCGGCATTCCTATTAATATAATATTCCGTTTCTTCAAGTTTTATTCCTCCTGCTGTCCTGTATGTACTCTCGGAATCTTTTTGTTTCCTCTATCTCTGCAGATTTGTTCCGCCCTGCTTCATGATCTGCTCAATCTCTTTTTCGCTGACCACGTTGGCATCGTGCTGAATCATCAGCTTTAAGACGCTTGCGGAAATCGCAAAATCGATGGTTCTCTGCGGCGCAAAATCATGCGCCATCGCGTGAATCAGTCCTGCACCAAACGCATCACCGGCTCCGACTGCCTCAAAGCTGTGTACTTTGTGAACCGGGCTCTCATAGAATTTTCCGTCTTTCAGGTAAATTCCCATCCAGTCGCCGTCCTCCACGGTGTAGAGATTGCGCAGCACGCTCGCAACTGCTTTACAGTTCGGGAACTGTTTCTGAATTTCCAGCATGCCCTCTTTGTAAGACTCGATCTGTTCAATGCCGCGCGACATATCTCCATCATACGCCGGAATGCCAAGCGATGATTCAAAGTCCTCATCATTTGCAATGCAGACATCCACGTAAGACATCAGACGGCGCATGACGCGCTGTGCGTCCTTTGCTGACCACATTTTTCCGCGGTAGTTGAGATCACATACCACCTGAATTTTTTTCTCTTTGCAGAGCATAAGAGCGCTCTCCAGCGTCTTTTCGATCTCGCAGCTGATGGCCGGCGTGATAACCGGAGAAATAAAAGAGCATCCACCGCCCTCGAGCAGTTTTTTCCCAGTCAAACTCCTCCGCTTCTGCCATCGCGATCGCGCTGTAGGCGCGGTCATAAACCACGCTCGTCGGTCGGATGTTGGTTCCCTTTTCAAAATAGTAAATACCGACGCGGCCGCCGCCCCGCAGAACACGGGTCGTATCCACACCGAACCGGCGGATTTCATTGATGGCCGCCTGTCCGACCTGGTGCTCCGGCACTTTTGTCACGTAGGAAACATCGTTCCCGAGTGTTGCCAGAGAAACTGCGACGTTCGCCTCCGCGCCGCCGTAACTGGCTTCAAAGGTATCTGCCTGCAGTATTTTCAGATGCTCCGGTGTTTTTAAACGCAGCATCAGTTCTCCGAATGTAAGTATTTTCATGATAAAATCCCCTCCAGAAACATTTTGTTTTTCACCTCAATACCTTTTTATCTTACGCTGTTTTCTCCCCGGACGCAAGAAAAAAAGCGCAAAAAAGCGGCTTCCTGTTTCGATTCAGAAGCCGCTTTTTCTGCGTTTTCTCTTATTCTTTTACTGCTCCCAGTGTAATACCGGTTACGAAGTATTTCTGCAGGAACGGATATACAATCAGCATAGGAACAAGGGCGATAAATACCTTTGCTGCCTCCAGTGATTTGTTGGAGTTCTGTGCTAACTGCTGATACTGCTCTGCAGTCAGGGTTACGCCTACCGGGATCTGAACGGAGATCTGACGGATGTAGGTCTGTAACGGATAGTTCGTCTCTTTGTTCATTAATACCAGGCCCTGGAAATACTCGTTCCAGTAACCAACGGATGTAAACAGGACGATGGTTGCGATAACCGGTTTGGAACACGGAACTACAATCTGCCACAGGATACGCCACGGGCCGGCGCCGTCTACACGGGCTGCCTCCTCGAGGTCTCCCGGGATGCCGCGGAAGAAGTTCATCATCAGGAGTACGTTGAATACCGGAACAGAACCAGCCAGAACCAGTGCTGCCATCGTATCGATTATACCATAATTTTTAACGGTGATGAACCACGGAATGGTACCACCATTGAACAGCATACAGAATACCAGGATCCACATCAGGACGTTTCTCGGTTTGTACTCTGTTTTGCTCTTTGCCAGCGGATAGGACATCATAATCAGGACAACCATGGTCCATATGGTTCCAATCACAACTCGCTTGATGGAAATCCAGAAGGAATTCCAGAATGCGGAATCACCCATAATCAGGCTGTAGGATTTTACGTTTGATCCGATCGGGTAAATCGTTACAAGACCGCCCTCAGCGGCTGCTTTTGAAGAAATAGATACGCAGAACGTATACCATAACGGATAAAAAACAGCTGAATGCCAGGAGAATCAGGATGATAGCATTTATGACTTTAAACGCTTTGCTGCCAAAACTCTTGCTTTCTATCATAATTTCTGCCCTCCTTAGAAAATCTTGTAATCAGCAAACTTGTAAGCACAAACATAAGAAGTAACAACCAGCACGAAGCTGACAACAGATTTAAAGAGACCTGCTGCAGTAGCCAGCGAGAACTGCATGTTTGTAATACCAATACGGTATACGTATGTATCGATGATATCACCAGTTTCAATAACCAGCTGGTTGTACATGTTGAATACCTGGTCGAAACCTGCATTCAGAACGTTGCCCATTGCCAGTGTGGTCAGAAGAACGATGGTCGGAACCAGTCCCGGGATGGTGATGTGCCATACACGTTTCCAGCGGCTTGCGCCGTCGATTGCAGCTGCCTCGTAAAGGCTCGGGCTGATGCCGGTCAGCGCTGCAAGATAAATAACTGCGTTGTAACCGAACTCTTTCCATACATCAGTTCCGATCAGTAACTGACGGAAGATGCCAGGCATGGTCATCGGAAGAACGGTATCCGTTGCACCCATTGCGCTGCGGACCGTGTTGAAAATTCCGTTTGCGCCAAGGATATTGGTGATGATGTTTGCAAGGATAACCCAGGATACGAAGTGCGGCAGATATACGATCGTCTGAACCGTCTTTTTGAACTTCATATTCTTTACCTCATTCAGCAGCAGTGCGAACACCAGCGGAATGATGATATTCAGGATAACCTTTGCGATTGCAATAATCAGAGTATTGACAAGTGCCCGTTTTGCATCCGGGATAACGGTCAGGTATTTAAACCATTTCAAACCTACCCACGGAGAGCCGAACCATCCTTTGCTCGGATTGTAATCCTGGAATGCCATTACAATACCAACCATCGGAACGATAGAAAACATAAACAGCCAGATATAACCCGGCAGAACCATTAACGTATAGTGAAAGGAATTTGACAGCCCGAGATGGCCTTTTTTCTTCTTCACGGCAAGCTCCTCCTTTGATGTCATTTTTTTAAAGTAGTGGGGTACAGGCTTTCCTGTACCCCACCCTCCACATCATACATTTACATTAGTTACTCAGCCAGGTAATCTTTTACCAGCTCAAGGATCTGATCACCACCCTGTACATGCCAGTCGGTGCAGAACTGATCCCACTCGTCAAGGCTCTTCGCACCAGTGATGAACTGAAGGATACTCTTGTCTTCCAGGTCAGAAATCTGGGTCCAGTAGGTATCCATTCCGTCGATGGTGTAGTACAGTTCAGAATAGATCTTGTGATCCGGCTCAAGTGTTGCGTATGGACGATCACCAATCAGCAGTGCATAGAATCTGTTGAACTGTCCGTTGTTGGTGTTGACATCCATATCGGTTACTGTCAGATCTCTGGATCCGTCATAGTCCTCAGAGATAACGTCTTTCAGAGTTGCGGCATCGTTTGCCAGGTTCTTGTACAGACCGTTGAATTTGCTTCCGCCCTGCTGATAATCATCTGCGCTTGCTTCGCCTTTGATGATTCCCATCAGTGCATCATACTCATACTCGCACTCGTCAGTAGCTGCCATGGTGTTACGCAGCGGATACCAGCCGATTGCTACAGAAGTATCGAAGGTAGACTCATCACGAACGAGTACGTTGTTCATGATAACAATGGCTTTCTTCACATCATCCGATGCGTTTTTGTTTACCATAGTATAAGTGGTTCCAACGTCTTTCATATGAATATTCCACTCACCGTCTTTGGTGTACAGCGGATATGCCTGCCAGTTTGCATTGTTATCGTTACGGAAGGAATCCGGGTTTCCGTATCCAAGGCTCCACCATGGTCCCATGAAGATACCGCAGGTTCCGTTCTTAACATTGTTTGCATTGTCGCCGTTGGTTGTGGTTCCAACCTCCGGGTTGATGAGGCCTTTTTCATACCAGTCATGTAAGGTGGTAAGGGCTTCTTTCATTTCATCTGTTGTAGTTCCCCAGTACAGTTCGCCGGAATCATCTTTCAGAAAATATCCCGGTGTTGCATTGAATGCCTGATATACAGCATCGAAACCGTATCCGTTGTTGGAGGAGTTCAGGAAGTTGGAGTAGGTTCTTCCGCCGTTATCAATACCTGCGATTGCATAATCCGGGCTGAGACCTGCGTCTTTAAATTTCTGAGCTACTTCGCCGAGTTCATCTACGGTCTTCGGAACTTCCAGTCCTAACTGATCCAGCCAGTCCTGACGGATAAAGTACAGGTAAACACCATCGGTATCTACCGATATGTTTGGCAGTGCACAGAAGGTTCCGTCTACGGTTGCATTGTTGATCGCACGTCCTTCGGTAGTCTCGATGATTTCTTTTACCTGTTTGGATGCGTACTGGTTGAACTCCGGCCAGAGGTCTGCAAGAAGATCTGCTCTTGCTGCCTGTACCAGGTAGTTACGGGTTGGTGCAACGACTGCATCCGGAAGGGAAGCAGATGCGATTGCCAGAGATACTTTCTGCTGGAAGTCAGATGCATTACCTGCAGTCCAGTCGCAGACAACTTTGATGTTGTAGTTATCCAGAAGGTATCTGGTGTACTGGTTGTTATCTACGGAATCGCCGTCCGGAAGTGTGGTATCCTTCGGGTCGATCTGATATCCATAATGTACTTCTACGACATGATCAAATTTTGCAAACGCACGATCGTCATTTTCACCCGGTACTGCATCATCTGCTTCATCAGCTGCTGCAACCCAGTCACCAGAACCTGCTGCATCGCCGGAGCCGCTGTCCGATGAGGTATCCTTTGCTTCATCGCCGCCTGCCGTACTTGATGCTGTTGTGCCGCTGCTCTTGCTGTTTGTGTCAGAACTGTCTCCTCCAGTGCTGCCACATGCTACCAGGCTTACGATCATGGTGCTTGCCAGTAATGCAGAAATTACTTTCTTTTTCATTTGGTGTCCTCCTTGTGATTTACGTTCTTTTTGCGTGCTCCGTTGTTGCTTTTGTCCAGGCTTACGAAGAATCCATTGTTTTTAATCATACGTTTTGCCTAAAACTTTCACATTTTCGTCACACTTTTTATGCAATGATTATACCTCTCTTCCACCCGTTTTGACAAGCATTTTTTATTGTATTTTTCACAATTTATTTCGTTTTTTTTAATTCATATTGTCGATTTTGTACACTATTTTAAAATTTATAGTCAATCTTGACTTTTTCTTTTTCGTTATTCTTTTATCTAATTGACGGATTTTTTGTGCTTTTTCCGTCATTTTGTATATTCCTCGTATTTTCAGACATTTTACCTGCAGAGCCTTCTACCGGCAGTTCCCTCCGAATGCCGGGCAGCACAATAAAAAAGAACCTCTTATCTCTCCCCGGGAATACTTCTTTCCGGAAACATAAGAGGTTTCTTTTCTTTTTGTTCTTTTATTCTGCTTTTTCTTCTCTTTTGGAATAATAATATTCAGTACAATCGCCGCAACAGCTGCCGGAACAATACCAGAGCCGCCGAAAATCAGCTGGATATAATAAGGAAGCTCAGAAGTTGCTCCCGCTGTGGAACCAAGGCCGTAGCCAAGACCCAGTGCAACAGAAACGATCGTGATCTCACGGCTCGTAATCGGCTCTTTTGTGATGAGCTGGATACCGGAAACCAGAATTGACGCAAACATCATAACGGCTGCACCGCCGAGTACGGACTGCGGCATAATGGATACAAATGCTGCAATCTTCGGGCAGAGTCCGCAGAGGATCAGGAAAATGGCTCCGCAGGAAAGTGCCATACGGTTTACGATTTTTGTCATCGAAATAATGCCGACGTTCTGTGCAAAAGAAGTATTCGGGAGAACGCCGAGTGCTGCTGCAAAGCTGGATCCGAGACCGTCGCAGATGATACCGCCGGAAAGCTCAGAATCGGTTGCCTCGCGGTCCATACCGCTCTCTACGCAGGCGCAGATATCGCCGACCGTCTCAACGGTTGTTACGATGAACATGATCGCTACCGGGAGAATTGCCTCCACACGGAAGACTGGTTTTACCTCAGCCAGTTTTCCAAAGCCTGCAATACCAGGGAGTGCGAACCAGGACGCATCTTTTACCTGCTGGAAATTGACAACCCAGGAATATGTATAGGAAACAGTGCTTCCATCCTCAAGAACCGCCGTTCCGGTATGCGGCAGAACCATGGTCATAATAATAGCTACCACGTAGCCGACTAAAATACCGATCAGAATTGAAGCCGTACTTAAGATTCCCTTCGGATTTGTAAAGTGCTTCAGTGCCAGCGTTACAATCAGAACGACCATGCCAAGGAACAGGTTCTGTATGGAACCGTAATCGTTCGTTCCGGAACCGCCGCAGAGATAATTGATTCCAACCGGAATCAGCGAAAGACCGATCGCCATAACGACGCAGCCGGTAACAACCGACGGGAAAAATTTACGAAGCGGCTTTAAACAGACGCCAAGCACGCCCTCAAACAGACCGCCGACAATTGTCGCACCAAGGATAGCGCCGTACGTCAGCGCGCCCTGTCCCAGCACGGCTGTCACGCTCTTGAATACGCCGAGGAATCCAGAAGATGTACCCATAACAATCGGCACTTTACCGCCGATCGGTCCAATCGAAAACATCTGTACCAGTGTTACAATACCGGCTACTGTCATTGCATTCTGCAAAAGAGCCGTACGAAGTGCACCGTAGCCCGCATCCGCCGTCAGACCGCACGCTCCCATGATGATCAGAAGCGGGGTGAGGTTCCTACGAACATCGCCATTACATGCTGCAATCCAAGCGGAATCGCCTGCTTCAGCGGAATCCGTCCTTCAAAGGTGTACGGGGTTCCCATAGCTGAACTTTTTTCTTTTTTCATTGCTTTTCTCCTGCTTTTGTAGATTTGGGCTGCCTTGCCTTTCGGTATGGAATATGCCCTGCACAGCCGGAATTTTTCCGGCAAAGCGTCCTTGTTTTTTCTTATAGATACTTATAAGTTTTTCTTTTTAAACAAATCTTCTTCATAAGCTGTGCTTTTATGTAAAAAGATTATCATGTTTCTTTTTTCCCGTCAACCCGCATCTTGTACAGAATTCCATAAAAAGGAGACACCGGTCTGTGTTCCTCATCTCACAGATCAATGCCTCCTTGTTTTCTTCCTTCAATTTAAGCGTTCTGGAAATCCTCAATCGCTTTTACGGTGCGGTTATATTCTTCCGTCACCTTCTGCATCAGATCATCCGTCTCGGTCTCCTGCAGCGGTCTTAACCGCTCGGTCAGCTCGGCGCTTGGCTCGTACAGATTTTTAAAACCAAGATTCTGGCACACGCCTTTTAATGTATGAGCTGCACGGAATGCAACCTCAATATTTCCGTCCGCCAGTGCCTGGCAAAGCTCCTGATAGCTCGGATCCTGCGGAAATTTTAAAATGATCCGCTGAATTAGAGATTCACTGCGAAGCCGCTGAACGGTTTCCTCGTAATCTGCTCCCATCTGCATGTAGCAATCTTTTAATGTCATCTTCTCTTCCTCTTCCCTGTATGCAAATTCATTACATATTAATGCAAACAAGTTCTTTATCAATACATAAATAATTATATTTCTCACGCAAGCTCTTGTCAACTTCTGCTTTTCATTATTTTTGCATTATTTTTGTTTACTATACGCTCTATTTCTGAACATAAAACATCTTTTTTCTTACGTTTTTCTTACGTTTTTATCTTACCTGTATATTGCATTCATGCATAATAATACAACTTACTCGCATATTCTGTCGTTTTATTCACACGGTACCGCGTGAAAGTCTATTTCTTCTGTCTAGTCTCGTTGCAAAATGTAATGTTTTTTGTACACTGTAATTTTCGTTATTTTTCTGTGTTTCTTCTATCTTTTATGCAAAAAGGGACCCCCGGTCTTAACCGGAGATCCCTTTGGATTTCTCAAAATCAGATTAGCAGATTCCCTGAGCCATCATAGCGTCAGCTACTTTCTCAAAGCCTGCGATGTTAGCGCCCATAACATAGTCGCCCTCATGGCCGTAACGTTTTGCAGCATCAACCATGTTGTGTGTGATGTTGATCATGATATTTTTCAGTTTTGCATCAACTTCATCGAAGGTCCAGGACAGACGCTCGGAGTTCTGGGACATCTCGAGTGCGGATGTTGCAACACCACCTGCATTTGCAGCTTTTCCAGGTGCGAAGATTACGCCGTGCTCCTGCAGATATTTGGTTGCTTCCAGAGTAGTAGGCATGTTAGCGCCCTCGCATACTGCAGTGCATCCGTTCTCAACAAGTGCTTTTGCATCCTCAAGCAGCAGCTCGTTCTGAGTTGCGCAAGGAAGAGCAAGGTCTGCTTTTACAACCCATACGCCGCGTCCTTCGTGGTACTCAGAGTTTGGACGATATTTCTTGTACTCGGTCAGACGGGCACGATTTACTTCTTTGATCTCTTTTAATGCAGCTACATCGATTCCGTCTGGATCGTAAACCCATCCGTTGGAGTCAGAGCAGGTGAGAACTTTCACACCAAGCTGAGTAGCTTTCTCGATTGCATAGATTGCAACGTTTCCGGAACCGGATACACAAGCGGTCTTGCCTGCGATGTCGATGCCGTTCAGTTTCAGCAGCTCCTGGGTCAGGTACAGCAGTCCGTATCCGGTAGCCTCTGTTCTTGCTAAAGATCCGCCGTAGCTTAAACCTTTACCAGTCAGAACGCCTTCGTATACGCCGCGGATTCTCTTGTACTGTCCGAACATGAAGCCGATCTCTCTTGCGCCTGTTCCGATGTCACCAGCCGGTACGTCGGTGTCTGCGCCGATATATTTGCAAAGCTCTGTCATAAAGCTCTGGCAGAATGCATGATCTCTCTGTCAGATTTTCCTTTCGGATCGAAGTCAGAACCACCTTTACCTCCGCCGATCGGAAGGCTGGTCAGTGAGTTTTTGAATACCTGCTCGAATCCCAGGAATTTGATAATACCAATATTTACAGAAGGATGCAGACGGATTCCTCCTTTGTAAGGTCCGATTGCACTGTTAAACTGTACACGATATCCGGTGTTTACATGAGCCTGTCCTTTATCGTCTACCCACGGCACACGGAATTTGATCTGACGCTCTGGCTCTACCATTCTCTCCAGAAGAGCGACTTTTCTGTATTTTTCCTCGTTTGCTTCAATAACAGGGCGAAGAGATTCCAGAACCTCTTTGACTGCCTGATGGAATTCCGGCTCAGCTGGGTTTTTTGCAACTACGGACTCAATAACCTCATCTACGTATGACATGTTAGTTTCCTCCTTGAAATTTCTCCCTTAATGTAGTGCAGAAAGATTTCTTTAAAAGATCCATCTGCGGTTCTCATCAGCCTTAAAGCGTGGAGAAAATCATTTCCGCACTCTCTCGCGTCTCCGGTGGATTCTCCCGTCCTCCGGAACACTTAATTTTATAAGGTCAACGATTGGTTGATATTATAGCATAAAATATCCGGTTTTTGCAATATTTCACGCAAAAAAATTCCTAATAAATCATGATTTTGTAGCGTTTTCTAATATTTACCCAGTATTTTTGTCGATTTTGTATATTTTTACCGAAAGTACTATAAAATTTCGCGTGCTGATTCTTTAGAAAATAAAGATTAGCTGCGGTTTTTTGTTTTTATATTAGGTGTTTTCGATTTTTTCTTCACGCTCCAGCCAAAGGTTCCCTGCTTTTTCCCGATTCCAAAGTACTCTCCGTGGGAATACACAATCGGTTTCGCGCGGTTCAGATCGAAGCGGCCGCGCTCATCCATGTATGCCTCATCCGCATGGACAGCCACAACTTTTGCAAGAAACATGTGATGCGAGCCCAGTTCGAGCACCTGCTCCACTTTACACTCGATATTAACCGGCGACTCCCCGATCATCGGTGCGGAAATCTCCTCCGCCTCGACTTTCGTCAGTTTCATCTCTTTGAACTTATCCACATCTCTTCCCGAGCGCACGCCGCAGTAGTCGGTCGCATAGCAGAGGTCCTCCGTCGTCAGGTTGATGACGAACGCACCGCTCTCTTTGATCATCTGATAGCTGTAGCGTTCCGGCCGCACCGAGATCGATACCATCGGAGGATTCGTACACACCGTGCCGGCCCAGGCAACGGTGATGATGTTGTCCTCCCCGTTCTTTCCGCGCACCGACACCATGACCGCCGGCAGCGGATACAGCATATTTCCCGCTTTCCATGTCTGTTTTCCCATTCTTATTTCTTTCCTTTCCTCTTTTTCACCCTTTTATGACCGAAAAAAGCGTGCCCCGGATCTGTTTTCAGGCCCGGAACCACGCTTTTTTATTTTTTCTGTTTTTACTGATTCTGCAGCGCCATCATAAATGCCGGAATCAGCTGTTTCTTTCTCGATACAACACCCTTCAGCTCGCAGCTGACCTCGTTGACCGGAAGTCTTCAAAAGCTTTTTCGATGACTTCCTTTGCCCCGCTTCCATAATACAGAAGCTCTGTAGATTCTTCTATAATATTGGTCAGCATAAAGAATACCATCTCGATGCCGTGTTTTCCGCACTCGCTTTCCATCTGCGGCAGAAGCTGTTCCTTGATGGATTCCAGCTCGCCCGCATCGAGGGATGTAATCTGGCCGACACCAAACGTAACATCGCCCATGATGAATTTTTTGAAATCCTGGTAGAAAATTTCTTCCGGTGATTTATCTTTCAGGTTGCTTCCTGCACGGAACATTTCGGATGCAAACTCCGGAATGCTGATGCCTGCAATGTCCGCCAGTGCCTCTGCTGCCGCTTTGTCAAGAAACGTACACGTCGGCGACCGGAACATCAGCGTATCGGAAATGATGGCTGCGCAGAGCAGTCCTGCGATGTTCGGCGCGATCTCCAGCTCTTTTTCCTTATAAATTTCATACATAATCGTTCCCGTGCAGCCCACCGGCTCATTGCGGAACATAACCGGCGCCATCGTCTCAAGTGATCCCAGACGATGATGGTCGATGATCTCGAGAATCTCCGCCTCTTTGACGTTATCGACCGCCTGTGATTCCTCATTGTGATCGACGAGAATCAGTTTCTTTCCTGCATTTCCGATCAGGTTCCGACGGGAAATCGTTCCCACATATTTTCCTTTCTTGTTCAGAATCGGGAAATCGCGGTGTCTCTGATTTTTCATAACTTCTTTGATATCATCGAGGAAATCTTCGGTGTTGAACGTGATCAGATTGCTTCTGCGCATCAGATATTTGACCGGAATACTCTGGTTAATCAGACGCGCAATCGTATACGTGTCATGCGGACTGCTGATGATCACACAGCATTTTTCCTCTGCAAATTTCTGAATCGTTTTCGTCACCTTTGCGCCAAGTCCGACGATAATGCAGCTTGCATCCATCTCGATTGCACAGAGCTGGTCCTCCGCACGGTTTCCGAGAATGACAAGGTCATCTTTTTCGATGTAGTTCTCCATCGTATCCGGATGGAATGCGCCGACAACGACTTTTCCGCGGATAAAATAACCATGTTCATTTCCGACAATAACCGAACCATCCAACGTATCCGCGATACTGCGGTATTGCGTCCTTGCCAGTGACATGACATGGCTGTCATAAGAATCCATATAGGATTCTGCGATATCACTGACCGTAATCACGCCCTGCAGATCATTGTCCGGCGAAGTAATCGGCAGTGTGACCACGTTGTTGTTTTTCATCATGGAATACGCTTTCTTCACGGAAATCGTGCCCGGTACGCTCGGCACCTCATGGATTTCAATTTCCTTTACCTGCGTTCCCGCATTCGGCAGATACCCCGGTGCGCGCACGCCAAAGCGCTTCAGTACATACTCGGTCTCCTCATTGATCTGACCGGCACGCCGCGCCATGTAGGTTTTGGTTTTATCTGTCCTGTTCTTGATATCCGCATAGGCAATCGCCGAACAAATGGAATCCGTATCCGGATTTTTATGGCCAATTACATAAACTCTTGAATTTGATTTCATAATAGTACTCCTCCCTTCTGTATGTTTGTGGTATACAGTAAGTTCGTCCCGGTAGTTTTACTTCTTTTTTTGTAACGACTACAGTTACTGCTCACTTCGTGACCAGTAACCGCCGCCCTGCACATGCAAATTCGCTCCGCGAAGTTCCGGGCGGCCACCTGAATCACTTTCTCCTGCAGCCGCGCAGCAAGTGCGCGTCTCAGTAATTTTGGTAACGACTACACACATATTACCATCCTTTTTTCATCTGGTCAAAGAAAATCTTTTATGTTAAGATAAACGCAGATAGAAAAACGTGCAAAATTGAACCCGATTTTTTCATAAATCCACAATTTTCCTCTCGTTTTCCTGTTATTCTTACGAAAAAGGGGTGTTTCATTATGTCAGAAGAAAAATTAACCATGGATGACTTCTCCGCAGAGCTGGAAGTCTTCTCAAAAAATTGAGGAAGGCGACATGCTCACCGGAACCGTCATCTCCGTAGATGAAAAAGAGGTGATTCTCGATCTGAAATACTACGCAGAGGGCGTCATCCGCGCCGAGGACTTCAGCAACGAGCCTGGCTTCTCCTTAAAAGACGCTGTTCAGGTCGGTGACGAAATCACCGCAACCGTGATCCGCAAAGACGACGGCCACGGCAACATTCTTCTCTCCCGCGCAGAGGCAAACGATATCCTCGCATGGGAAAAACTCGCACAGTACAAAGAAGAGAAAACCGTACTGGATGTAAAAGTCAAAGGAATCGTAAACGCCGGTGTTATCGCTTACGTCGAAGGAATCCGCGGCTTCATCCCGGCTTCCAAACTCTCCCTGAACTACGTGGAAGATCTGAATGAATACTTAAACAAAGACATTCAGTACAGGTTTTTGACCTCGACAAAGAAAAAGACCGCCTGATCCTCTCCGCCCGCGAAATTCTCCGCGAGAAAGCAGACGAAGAGCGCAAAGAGAAAATCTCCAACGTAGAAGTCGGCCTCGTCACCGAAGGAACCGTTGAGAGCCTGCAGCCATACGGCGCCTTCATCAGCCTCGGAAACGGCCTCTCCGGCCTCGTCCACATCTCCCAGATCTGCGCCAAACGCATCAAACATCCGTCCGCAGTTCTGGCAGTCGGCGATAAAGTCAAAGTAAAAGTCATTGCCATCAAAGACGGCAAACTCAGTCTCTCCATGAAGGCACTCGACGATGTTGCCGCCGAAGAAATTCAGGAAGAAACCATCGAACTCCCGGAGACAGAGGAAGTGACAACGACACTGGGATCGCTGTTTAAAAATATTAAACTGAACTAAAGTGACTGTTCACGTTGTTATAACAGCATTTTCCAGGGGTTTTGCAGCATCACAGATTTTACCCCCATGACACGTAAACATAAAGCAGCGGCTGTACCGGATTTTTCTTTCCCGGTACAGCCGCCACTGTTATTTTATACCGGCATCGCCGCCACAAAATAGTACATCACAATAAAATGACAGAAGCTTCCACCCATCACAAACAGATGAAAAATTTCATGTGTTCCGAACTTTTTATGTTTTGCATTAAACACCGGCATTTTTAAGGAGTAAATCACCCCGCCGACTGTATAAATAATTCCGCCGGCCAGCAGCCATCCAAACGCCGGCCGCGAGAGGGCCAGAAACAGCGGATGAAACGCCAGAACGCACAGCCAGCCCATTGCGATATACAGCACCGAAGAAAACCACTTCGGACAGTTGATCCAGAATGCCTTGACGAGAATCCCGCCAATCGCTGCCGCCCACACCAGTGCACAGAGTGCAATTCCCGTCCGTCCATGCAGTGCAATCAGGCAGATCGGTGTGTAGCTTCCCGCAATCAGCACTGAAATCATCATATGATCAAACTTTTTCAGTCGACGGTTCACCTTCCCGTTTACATCAAACGTGTGATACACGGTGCTCGCCAGATACAGCAAAATCATACTCAGCATAAACACTGCCATTGCGACCACATGCAGATGATCCGGCTCCCGCGCCGCCTTCAAAAGCAACGGCAGCGTTCCCACCACCGCTAGGATCAGCGCAGTCCCATGTGTAATCGCACTGCCAGGATCCTTGATTCCATTTTTTCTGATATACTTCATTCTGCCCACTCCTTTCCTGTCAGAAACGCTGTTTTATTTCAATTACTGTATCACATAGTTTTTATTACTACTTGTTGCCGTTTCTTTTATTATAACAGGATGAAATTATTTTGCAAGTCAAAATATCTGGTTTCTTCCGGAATCGTTCGACACATTTTCACAAAAAAACAGACTTTCCGCATCCACACATTGTTGTGTCTGTTCGAAAAGTCTGTTTTTGATTCTTATTTCGCCTTGATCAGCTTCCATTTCTCTGTCCGCGAAAGCTGTTTAATCTCCCACTCCCGCCGCATCGCCTCTTCTTTGGAGGAATACGTTTCAAAATACACCAGTTTTACCGGTCTCCGGCTTTTGGTGTATTTGGCACCTTTTCCCACATTGTGTGTCTCAACGCGGTGCTCAAGATTGTTGGTCCAGCCGGTGTAAAGTGTTCCATCGCTGCATTCCACGATGTAAGTGAAATTTTTCGGATGTTCCTGCACCTTACTGCATTGCCAGCTCATCTACAGCCAGTTTCAGCGCGCCCATGATACCCTGGTTGTCGTTCAGGCTTGGAAGTACAATGTAGCTGTCGAGATCCTCAAGTTCTTTTGTTACAAGATATCCGTTCAGCTGTTTCTTTACTTCTTCTCTTACGAGCGGCATCATATGCTCCTGATGCATAACGCCTCCGCCCAAAACGATTCTCTGCGGGGAGAGCAGCATGATGCAGTCTACAAGTGCCTGTCCGATATAGTAGCCTCAAGCTCCCATACCTCTTTTTTGTCTGCCAGCTCAATACCTTTTTTGCCCCAGCGTGCTTCAATGGCAGGACCTGCAGCAAGGCCTTCCAGGCAGTTGCTGTGATACGGGCATTTTCCGCCGTAAGTATCTTTCGGATGTCTGGTCAGCAGAACGTGTCCGCCTTCCGGATGAAGCATGCCGTGCAACAGCTTGCCATTGGAAATAATTCCCATTCCAACGCCCGTTCCGATGGTGATGTAAATGCTGTTGTCCAGACCTTTTGTGATTCCCCAGGTAGCCTCACCCAGTGCAGAACCGTTTACATCGGTATCAAATCCAACCGGGATGTCCAGTGCATCTGCGAAAGCGCCTACGATGTTGTAGTTCTTCCATGCTAATTTGGGAGTTGTGGTAATGTAACCATATGTTTCGGATTTTCTGTTCAGGTCGATCGGTCCAAAGCAACCGATTCCCAGTGCCTGAATGTCCTTCTCTTTGAAATACTCAATCATTTTCGGAACGGTAATTTCCGGTGTCTCGGTCGGGATAGAAATTCTCTCATAAATTTCTCCATTTGCGTTTCCAATTGCGCAGACCATCTTTGTTCCGCCTGCTTCTAATGCTCCAAGTCTCATTGTGTTTTTCTCCTCTCTTATGCTTCTGGATTTGAGCAGATTACAGAAAGTTTTCCTTCAAATCTGCATCCGTTAAAATTAGCCGGAATAATAAAGTGTGTACCTTTTTTCACCGGAATACCGTTTACGGTACCCTCTCCGGCAATAACGCTTACATTAGTATAATATTTTTTCGCATCTAAGGTGAATACACCGTCAATGTCGTATTTATCTACAGAGTAGAACTTGCATGTTACAAAATGGGTATGTACCGCGCCCGGGATTTCCTCTGTAAAGGTATCGATATCTGCCGGTTTAAACGGAGCCTCGATAACATCGATACTCTGCTCTACATGAAGTTGTCTCGGTTTGCCGTTCTGCAGTCTGTCATAATCGTATACACGATAGGTGATATCGCTGCTCTGCTGTGTCTCCAGAATCAGTGTGCCGCCTTTGATGGCATGTACGCATCCCGGATTGATCTGGAAGAAATCTCCCTTATGTACCGGCACTTTGCGGATGAAATCGCTCCACTCATGATTGCGGATCATTTTCTCCACTTCTGCCTTGTCTTTTGCATTGTGTCCGATAACAATTTCTGTACCCGGTTCGCAGTCCAGCACGTACCAGCACTCGGTCTTTCCAAGAGATCCATTCTCATGCTCTCCTGCATAAGCATCATCTGGATGAACCTGGATGCTCAGATCATTTTTTGCATCAATGATCTTGATCAGCAGCGGAACCTGGCTTCCCGGGTAATTTCCGAAAATTTCCGGCTCCTCGTTCCAGAGCTCACCTAATGTTTTTCCATCAAATCTTCCGCCTGCCACACGGCTCATTCCGTTGGCATGTCCGCTGATCGCCCAGCACTCGCCGGTTGTATCGCTCGGAATTTCGTAATCAAATACGTCTCTTAACTTTGTTCCACCCCAGATTGCTTCTTTGAACACCGGGTCCATAAATAAAAGCTCCATATTTTTCTAATCCTCCTTGTTTTCAGGATCTGTCCACTACGTCTATTTTAACCGATAACAGCCAAAAACGAAACCCCTAAAATGACAAACTTTCACATTTTCTGTAACCGGTTACTTTCCTTTTATTCCGCCTGTTTTCTATATCAAAACAATCCTGTTTGTTATATGTAAAGCTGACTGTTTTCAGCCAGCCTTTTTTATAAAAAGCAATCGAAAAACGGTATTTTACCATCCGCGGTCTGCGCCGCCTTTTTGTATTCAAAACCTGTAAAAAAGATTCGATTGCGAATCCTACACTTTATAATACTTTCCCGCATCCCATTTCGTGCAGGTCCTCTTTTTTATTCCGAAATTGCCGGGAGATATACCATAGGATCAATGGCTTTTCCGTCTTTTTTCATCTCAAAGAAAAGATTGCTTCCCTCTTTTACATAATATTTCGTCGGTGCTGCAACTGCTCCGATCCGTGCTGCTTTCTGAACTTTCTGGCCTGCCTCGAGGGAAACGTCTGTGAGCTGTCCGTAGATGGCTTCGTATCCATTTCCAAGATTCATGGTGACGGTGAGGCCGGTTCTTGCATCATTTTCCACACTCACAACTTCTCCGTCCGCTGCCGCCAGAACCGGAGTTCCTTCTGCCGCCGAGAAAACAACGCCTGGATTGCACTGGTAAAGATCCAGTGTCGGGAAATAAACGGTATTTTCCATGTTATACGGAATCAGAACTGTTCCAGTAACCGGCAGTTCCATGATTGTCGCTTCGCTGAACATCAGATCCTGTGCAGCCCCTGCTGTCTCAACTGCCGTTTCCTGATTTTCTGCAGAATCCACAGTTCCGGATGCTGCACTCGTTTCTTCATTCGCCGCTGCTTCTCCTGATCCTGTTTCTCCGTTCTGATCCGCCGCTGTTCCGTTTACCGCCTGCGCGTCCTGTCTTTCTGTATTCCCATCTGATTCTTCCGGTGTATTCTGAGCCGTCTCTGCATCTGCTTCTGGATTTCCCGCCGCCTCTTCTTCACACGCCGCTTCCATTTCCGGCACCTGTTCCAGACTGTTTTCCACATCATCTGCCTGATCCTGTACGGCACGCGTTCCGTCTGCATCTCCCGCCGTCTCCTCCGTCTGCTGTTCTGTAGTTCCGGTGCTTTCGTCCTCTGTAAGCTGTGCCGTCTCTCCCTGTTTCGCCTGATCTGCCTTACCGTTTCTCGCATCCTGCTGCCAGGTCAGCACTCCGCCTGCAATCATCATTGCCAGTGCCGCTGTGATCACGCCGATTCTCAACTTGTCTCTTTTCATGTTCTTACCACCTCTGCTGATATCTTTTTAAGCATTTCAGAGGCGTTTTTCGATTTCTCGCTCTCCTCCTGCTTTTCTACAGTAAGCAGTATTTCCCATCCGGCGCGATCTATACACAAAAACTGGATTTTTCCTTTCCGTTATCCACAATTTTTCCCCTGCGCTTCTTTCTTTTGTGGAAAACATAATTCTTTTCTGCGCATTCCGTGCAAAACATCCCCAATGTTATCCACACCTTATTTTCTCGACTTGCTTCACGTAAAAAAAGAGCCGGAACCGGGAATTTTCTCCCGTTTCCAGCTCTCGCTTTCACCTGTATTTACTGTAATCTTCCATACACCGTACTCGCATCCGCGATGCTGTCCACCGCAGATCCCGAATCCGTCATGGCCTCTGCCGTAACAAGTATGTACTCTTCGCCTCCATATTCTGCAAAGCTGACCAGGCACTGACCCGCCTCATCGGTAAATCCGGTCTTTCCGCCTTCAATGACTGCCCCGTTCTCCAGTGTCGTACTCATCTCATAGCTGGTAAACCGGTGGAGCATCGTGTCATACAGCGTAATTCCCTCCGGGTGTGATGCGGTAGCTTCCGTTGTGTAAACCTCCCTCGTCACGATCTCGCGAAACGTATCACTCTTCAGACACTCGCTCATCAGCACCGCAATATCACGGCAGGTAGAATAATGGTTGTCGTTATGCAGTCCCGTGCAGTTCTCAAAATGCGTATTGGTAAGTCCCAATTCTTCTGCTTTCTGGTTCATCATGGCCACAAAACCTTCTTCCGATCCGCCGACTGCTCTCGCCAATGTCTCACATGCATCTGCGCCGGATGGAAGCAGCACACCATAGAGAAGATCACGAACCGTCGGCTGTTCGTACGGATTAAATCCCGCTACCGACGCATCCTGTGCCGTCAGTTCCTCGAAGATGTCCTCCGGAACCGTAATCGTCTCGTTCAGATCCGGAAGATTTTCAATGGTAAGCAGCGCTGTCATAATCTTTGTCATCGACGCCGGATAAATTCTCTCATCTCCGCCCAGATTCATCATCTCAGCCAGATCGCTTTCCCGCACCAGCAGGGCATGCTGACTGTTCAGACCATCTGACGAAATCTGCTGTACCGGCTCAGGCGTCGGTGTAATCTCCTCCTCCGGGCTGGAATCCGATATCGGCTCTGAACTGTCCCCAACAAGAGAGGATGACGAAACCGAAGAGGATGCACTTGCGTTTCCATCCGTCTGTTTTTTCTCGTTCTTCTGCATCTGATATCCAAGCACGCCAATCAATCCGATAATGATAACAGCAGAACACTTAAAATCACTTTCTGCTGAAACTGGCGTCTTCGTCTTTTT
>ENA-OQJI01000078-OQJI01000078.1-human-gut-metagenome-genome-assembly--contig:-NODE-78-length-21163-cov-1.012122_pt1 | contig 21163 bp, 19 predicted proteins | sample MGYA00242602_ERZ504768 | MGnify/ENA primary metagenome ERZ504768 (study PRJEB26092, sample SAMD00036368) | human gut metagenome | host: Homo sapiens | study: EMG produced TPA metagenomics assembly of...
CTCTGCCGCGGCAATACTGGTAGACATACACATAACCCCCTGCGCGCCAGTCCCTCACCGTAGGCACGGTGAATACGGTCGTTGCCCGGATAGCAGGTACGAGTCAGGATGACGGGATATTTCTTGTTTTCTCCTGATCCGCCTTCCCTTGGAAAATAATAGATTGTATGCAGCTTCACACCATCGCGCATCTCGATCTGGCTGTCTTTTCTTTCAAATGCTGCACAGCTTTCGGAAACGCCGCTTTTCGCAAACTGTTCCTCCACGCGTTTTACCACTGCCGCCATAAAATCTTCTGCCATTGCCCTAAACCTCCATTTCCAGCAGTGCCATGCCGAGTGTCTTTCCATGTTTGTCCAGCGCCAGCGATCTTGTGACACCGCCGCCGAGTGTCTTGTCGAGGACAAAGTTCAGCGCATGGATTCCGTCCAGTTCGTAGCGGGTTACTTTTCCGTGACAGATTTCGCGGAAGTATTCTGCTACGCGTGCTTCTGTTACTTTTTCTTTCAGCATTTCATAATTGTTCTCATCATATGGGATCACCGAAATATTGGAGATCTCGCCTTTATCGCCTGTTCTTGCATGTGCAATCTCTTTTAATTTCATCGCCTTATACCTCCCGGAATGTAACTTTTGCTTCTACTGCATCGCGCGGCACAAAAATTGAGCAGACCGAGACAATCTCGGACACCCGTTTCACTGCTCCGCCGCCTCCTGCGGGACCGTTGGTATAGAGAGCCTCCACCTCGTTTGCCAGCAGAACGGCATTTTTCCGGTCTTTCGTTCTGCCTGCGGCGCGGAGGCGCACTTCACACGGAGTTCCACTTCCGATCTCCTTGGAAATTGCATCACGATACAGGGAATTGCATCCGATAAAATCAGTACGGTACTCTTCCAGCTCGATGCCTGTCAGTTCAATCCGCTTCTCCAGAATCTCCGCCGCCAGCTCCGCCCGTGCCATACAGTTGCTTCCGCCGTAGGAAATTTCACCCTCACCGATGAAGCAGTCCTTGTAGCCGACACTCACTTTCAAAGTTTCCGGTCTTCCATGCGTTGTCGCATGCTCGGCGCGAACCTGGTTTTCCCCGATCTGCCGGAACGTCACCTTTGAAAAGTCCGCTGTTGCATCCGGGGTCAGGTAAGCCTTGGGGTTGTGGATTTCGTAGATCATCTGCTCTTTACAGGTATCCACACTCACCAGTCCGCCACTTCCCTCGACTTTTGTCACGGTAAATGCGCCTGTCTCGTCGATCTCAATGAGCGGGAATCCAAGTTTCCACAGATCCGGCACATCCTTGTAGCCCGGATCCGCAAAATAGCCGCCTGTCACCTGTCCGGCACACTCCAGCAGATGGCCTGCCAGAACCGCCTGTCCCATCTGATCCGGGTTGTCGTCAATGTTCCATCCGAACTCATATACCAGCGGTCCGATCGTCAGTGCAGGATCGGAAACGCGACCGGTAATGACAAGATTGGCACCCTCTTCCAACGCTTTTGTGATGCCCTCCGCACCCATATAGACGTTCGCAGAAATCAGAACATCTTTTTTCTTTTTTAACAGCGTGCCATCCTCCAGCACTTTTTCATTTTCATACTTATCCAGTTCGTCTGTAATATCATCGCCGGTCACACAGGCAATCTTCAATCCACTGACACCCAGTTTTCTGGCAATTTCACACGTCCGTTCTGCAGCAGATACCGGGTTGGCAGCTCCCATATTGGTAATAACTTTTACTTTGTTTTTCGCCATCAGCGGGAGAATTTTTTCCATTCGGTAGTCGAGCAGCTGGTTATAACCCTTCGACGGATCTTTCTCTTTGTCCTGCTGCCCGATCGCAACGGTGCGTTCCGCCAGACACTCGAAATAATGTAGTCCAGATTTCCTTTTTCCATCAGCTCCACTGCCGGCTCAATGCGGTCTCCCGCATAGCCTGCGCCGCTTCCGATTCTGATTTTTTTCATGTTCTATGGCCTCGCTTTCTTTGATCTGAGATCATTGTAATGCGATATCCGGGCAGATACTACAAAAGGGATCGTAATTTCTAAAATTTAGAAATCATGATCCCTCTTTTATGTGAGTTCTGTTACAGCAAAGACAGAAAATACCACAAAGCCCCAAAGCTGCAGAAATTCCGGCATTTCATTCTCCTTCTGTCTTATTCTTTGATTTTATTATATAACGTTGCCAGCGAAATTCCGAGTTCCTTTGCCGCTTTTTGCTTCCCTTCCATATCCCGTCCGTACAGCAACAACGTATTTTTGATCTCCTGCCGTTCAAAGCGGCGCACCCGCTCTTCCAGCGTCATGTGAGCCTCTGATTCCCGTTTTTCAAACTGTACGAGACTCGTCACAATTGAGATGCTTCCGCGGATATGATGCTCTTCCCAGATCGGATAAACACTTGCAAAGTATTCCTGCGTTCCTTCCCTCCGCACCATTCCCTCGACCGGGATGCCGCTCCAAATGACTTCCGGAGCAATGGCAGATTTGCGGTAATCCGTGATTTTATGACCTTTCGCGGTTTCAAGCGGAACGCCGATGAAATCGCTGTAGACTTGATTAAAGAACACAATCCTGCTGTGCTGATCGCAGATCAGGATTCCCTGCTGTAGAGATTCCAGAATGGAATGTACCTGCATTTCTTCTCCCTCCCACTTTCATCCATTTTGTACTCAAAAAAACACTCTCTGTGGGCTTCTTTCGTTATCACTGCAGTCACCACGGGCAGCGTCGGCAAGGACTTTATCTCGTTGCCTCCGCCACAGTGCGCTCCTGCCCGGATGGCTTTTTACTTTACAGAAAAATTCAACGAAGTATCCTGTGAAGAAAAAAACGCACGGCAGGAAATCCCGCCGTGCGTCCATAGATTCTGATTTACGCTTAAATTATTTAAGAGTAACTTTAGCGCCTTCAGCCTCAAGTTTAGTTTTGAGCTCTTCAGCTTCTGCTTTGGAAGCACCCTCTTTGAGGACTTTCGGAGCACCGTCAACTACTTCTTTAGCTTCTTTCAGGCCAAGTCCTGTAGCTTCACGTACAACTTTGATAACTTTAACTTTGTTCGGGCCAACCTCTGTCAGCTCTACGTCGAACTCGTCTTTCTCCTCAGCTGCTGCTGCATCGCCTGCTGCTGCTGCAACTACAACGCCTGCTGCTGCGGATACGCCGAACTCTTCCTCACATGCTTTTACAAGATCGTTTAACTCTAATACAGATAACTCTTTGATAGCGTCAATAACTCTGCGGTTGTTAACTTTGCCATTTTATTTTCCTCCTTGGATATTTTCTGAATAATGTTCTCAGGCTGCGTATTTCACGCTGCCCGCTTGAGGCTTAGGCCTCTGCTGCGCCGCCTTTGGACTCTGCGATCTGGTTGAGGACGCGAGCCAGGTTTGCGATCGGGGACTGGATGCTTCCAAGCAGTTTGCCAAGAAGTTCTTCTCTTGACGGAACGTTTGCCAGTGCTTCCATTCCAGCTTTGTCGTAGTAGTTTCCTTCTACAACACCAGAAACCATCTCCAGCTTCGGAGCGGTTTTTGCAAATTTAGCGATGATTCTTGCCGGAGCTGTTGCATCGTCCTTGCTGATTGCGATAGCGTTTGTGCCATCCAGGTCTTTGGTAAGAGACTCGAAAGCAGTACCAGCGAATGCACGTTTCATCATTGTATTTTTGTATACTTTGTAATGAACGCCTGCTTCTCTTAACTCTTTACGCAGCTGAGTATCCTGAGCAACGGTTAATCCGCTGTAGTTTACCAGCAGCACGCACTGTGCGCCTTCTACCTGTGCGCTGATCTCTTCCAGGACCGGCTTCTTCAGATCGATTTTTGCATTGATTGCCATGATTGCACCTCCTTGTAGTATTTCGTACCTACGCTTTGGAAGTATAAAAAAGCTCTTCGCGAAGATTGGCGAAGAGATCTCAAAATTCCATAACATGAACCTTGTGTAACTTCTCCTCGGCAGGCGTTTGAAACTTACGCCTTGCGGCACCTGCTGTCTTCGGCGTGATACAGGTGGTATGATATCATATGTGAGGCGGGTTGTCAAGATCAAAATGGATTTTTTTCATATTTATGCAACTTCATCGTTACTGTTCACTCAGCAGTGAAACACCTGCTGTTTCGCTGCGTAAGAAAGTGATTCAGGAGTGAGCAGCCCTCCTTTTGCGAAGCAAAACTTTAAATGAGGGCTGCGAATGTTACAGTTCGCAGGGAATCTGTGAACTGTAACACTTCATCAAAATATACGTTCTATTTTTTCAAACCGTTTCTACACATTATCATGTTATACTTGTTTTGTTGTCTCACCTACACCAAGGCAACTTGGAAAGGAGGTGACGTTGTTGGAACCTATTACTTCGCTTATTGTTTCCGTTATGGCAGGTGTGATTTGCCACCTCATCTGCAAATGATTGGACGAAAACGATTAAAAGGACAACCAGCCTAAAAGTTTAAGCCGCTTTACGGAATAGAAAACCCCGGAGACTGCCATCTCCGGGGTTTTCGTTGTTGAAACCTTCTAGCTTCGCTTTGCCTACGGCAAGTATATCATATGCAGAACCGAATTTCAAGATTCCTCTCCCACATTTTTATTTCACTTTCACCAGTCGCACAGCCATATACGGTCTTGACGGCATGTCGATCGTAAATTCTCCGCTGTGACGGCCTGCCTGGGTGATCGTCATGTTCCAGGTGTCGATGACTTCCACATCAAACTCCTGGCCTTCCGGCATGTAGAACGGGCGGCGGCATGGGCGGTTGGCACCGTAATAGTACATCACGCAGTCCTTTCTCGGATGGCTTGCGCTGTTTGTGCAGCAGGTCTCATCAAAGAATGCCGGAAGCGGCTCCATATAGCCCCCGTTTTCTTCCATAATATCCAGCAGGAACTGGATTCGCGCCGGGCTTCCGCCCTTCAGCTCTCCGCCGTGTGACCACCAGATCACACCGTTTTCATTTTCATACGTCTCGCCGTGCTGGCCATATCCACCTCTGGTATATGCCTCCCAGAACCGGCGTGTCATCTCCTCGCCGCTGATATTTCCCCAGCCGAACGGAAGATTTCCTTCATATGCAATCTCATCGAGTACGCACGGTTTTCCATACTGCGGGCGCCAGATTTCCACATTTTCTGCGGTACGGTACAGATCGATTCTCTGCAGACTGCAGTGCGTGATCCATCCCCTGGAATGATCGTACATGGTCATACAGTTGTGAATGGAGCGCAGATGGCGGTACGGATCCTGACGGCAGACGGTTTCTGCATTGGACTCCCACTCGGATACCGGTTTCCAGCGGAACAGGTCAAATTCATTTGCCATAGCCCACCATACATTGTGGTATGCGCTGAAACGGTTAACAACGTATCTTAAATAAAAGTTCTGCTGCTCCAGATTCATGCGTGAATAGCCCCAGCGGTCGTACGGATGGAACAAAATCAGATCAGCCTGGATTCCCATGGTGCCAAGGCGTACGATCGTATTTTCTATGTGTTCAAAATAAGAAGGATTTGGACGGGTATAATCCCATACTTCATCCGGGTTTTCGATCATGGCATCAATGCCGCCGAACATATTGCGCGGCGCTTTTTCCAGCTTCTCTGTCTCAAAGTCAGACGGAGACCACGGAGAATTTTCACGAATTTCAAACGGATACTGTGCCGGCTCTTTTAAATTGTAGACATAGTGCTTCGGGAAAACGCAGAAGCGGATCTTATTAAACGGAGAAGCAGCAAGGCTTTCATACGTTTTCTCCTGAGTCTCCTTACTCTGCAGCTCCCACACATAGCAGGTCGTACCGCACGGGTAGTATTCCTTTCCGTCATCGTAAGCAAAATGATAGGTGTTTGCTACCCGGACCGGACCGTGGCAGTTTTCATCGGCTGCGCTGACCTCCACCGTCACCTTTGCCTCATCGCCCCAGCTTGTTACTGCGGTAATCTCATACGTTCCTTCGCAGGATGGCATAAAGCGCAGTTTGTATACGCCGTTTCCATCATAAAAGCCCTCGGCACGCTTTTCCTCTGCCTGGCCTGCCATCGTTCCTTTCACCCACTGCTCCGCAAACGGATTTCCCTCGGACGGTCCCCGGAAAACCAGTTCTGCAATTCCATATCGTTTTACATATTCGGTATAAGACTGTAACATACGTTCCACCTTTCTAAAATAAGTATTGCTTCGTATCGCGATAATTTAATTTTACTAAATGTATTTTGAATAGTCAATCTTTTTAAATTAAACTTTTAAACAATAATTCAGTTGTTTTTTTATCACTTTTGCCGATATCTATTTCTTTTTTCCTTGTATTTATTGACGTTTTTTCACTTTTATTGTAAACTTTCCCATAGAGTCTGCCGGACTTTTTGCTGAACAGTTCCGGCATTTTCTTTTTATCTGGCTCAAAATTCAGCATATATCTAACATGTACAGGAGAGGAGATGGTCCTTTGAAAAAACGCTTTTCCAAAATTTCCATACACTCACTTGGTTTTCGTATTTTTGTTCTGCTTGCAGTCATGATCGTCCTTTTTTGCGTGCTTGTCGCGTACAACAACACAGCCGCTTTCGGTCTGATGCTTGAGCGGATCCATGAGAACTCGGAAAATACACTGGTTCTGTACCAGAAAAGCCTGGATGAAAATCTTTCCCGCACGGAAACCTACCTCTATGTTTTCGCATTAAATGATGCCGATCTTCTTTCCCTCCGCGCAGCAGAACCACAGACAACCAACTGGTATATCACATTAAACCGAATCAAAAAAAGCTTTGAAAACGCAACGCCAAACTATACCGTAGACGGCTTTTTCTGCTATCAGGAAGCCACAGATGCCCTGGTCCTCTATGACCAGACCACCAACCCGACACCGTTCCTCTGGAACTATATCCGTGAAATCGCCAAAACAGAGGATCCGTCCTCTGTATGGAATCTCAACGAAATCAACGGGAAATATTACCTTGTCCGTATTCTGAACCTGAACGGATATCTGCTCGGCGCGTACATTTCCACGGATACACTCCTTGGCACTCTGGTCGATACAAAAACGCAGGACAGTCTTCTGTATTTTTCCGATGGTCCCCTTCTTCTGCGCACCCCGTCAAACGATGTCCGCCTGGAGGCTCCCCGCTTGAAATGGCGACGATATCCTTCCTACGACATTGATGGAACCTCCTGGATGGCTGTTTCACATGAACTGAACGAAACACCGCTGTCGCTGACCCTGCTTTTAAAGGCTTCGGAATACACCAAATATCAGAGCAGCTTTTATCTTCTCGCCCTGATCGTTTCGCTCGGTCTGTTCGTAATCTGGCTGCTCCTGTCTGCTTCCCTGCACCGCTGGGTTCTTCACCCGGTTCACATGCTGACGCATGCGCTGGAACAGCTCCGCGGCGGTGATCTCAAGGTGCGGATTCCGGATGACGCTATGCTCGACGAATTCCGGAAAATGACGACCGCTTTCAACGATATGGTCGAAGAGATCGATGATCTGAAAATCGCGAATTACGAAAAACAGCTCGCCCGTCAGAAGCTGGAAGCGCTTTACCTGAAGCAGCAGATCACGCCGCATTTTATGATCAACTGCCTGAACACCATTTATCAGCTGACTGAAAATAACCATGCGGACCTGGCACGGCAGATGCTTCAGAACCTGAGTGTACATCTGCGCTATACGCTTTCCTCCGGCCAGACCGTCTCGCTTTTAGAAGAGCTAAACCTTGTAAAAAACTACGTGGAGCTTTCCTCCATCCGCTATCCCGGCGCGCTGCGCCTGCTCCCTTCCTGCGAAGAATCGCTGCAAAATGCAACGGTTGTGCCGCTTATACTCCTGAACTTTGTGGAAAACACGATCAAATATGAGGTCGTTATGGGGAAAGTGCTGGACATGCATATCGATATCACCGCGCAGGAAGAAAATCAGTGTACCCGTCTTCATATCTGTATCTGGGATACCGGATGCGGTTTTTCCGAGGATATACTTGCCGTGCTGCAAAAGCTTGATACCTATGTAAACTCCGAGCAGGAACACATCGGCATCACAAACGTGGTGCTCCGCCTCCGCCAGATTTTTCCCGACGCGGCTTTTGCTTTTGGCAACCGCCCCGGCGCAGGCGCTCAGATTACCATTGATTTTCCTTACGTTCCCTTTTTCCGCATCGACGGATAACCGGAACAGCTAAAAATATGTTTTGGGGAGGTTATTATGAACCTGTTAATCGTAGACGATGAATATTATACCGTCGAAAGCATTTCCAACAAAATCCGCACACTGCGACCGGACTTTTTTGAGATTTTCTGTGCCTACAATCTGACACAGGCATTGGAAGCCTTTTCCGCGCATCCGATTGATCTGATGATTTGTGATATCGAGATGCCCGGCGGTTCCGGCCTCGAACTGCTGGACCAGATCCGCCAGGCACACTACGAAACCGTCTGCATTTTTCTGACCGCCTATGCAAAATTTGAATATATTTCCCGCGCTATGAAGCTTTCCAGCAGTGACTATCTGTTGAAGCCGCTGGACGACCATGCTCTTCTGGAAGCTCTTGACAAAGCCTGTGCGCAATGTGAAAAGCAGCAGAAGGACCGCGTCAACACCCTTCATGCCAATTACTGGAAGGAAAGTGAGCTCCCGCTTGCGGAACAGTTCTTCCTCGACCTGTTAAATGGCAGTATTTCCTCTGCTCCTTCCAAAGTGATGGATGAAATCCGCTATCGCCGTCTGAATGTCGAACTGATTCATCAGCCCTTCTGTCCGCTTCTGATCCAGCCCGGACAGCACGAACTCCTTTTCTCCGACCGACAACCGTACCCTGTATGAATTTGCCTTAAAAAACATTGTCCGTGAATATTTTTTCAAAGCTTCCGAGCTTCCCCTGACGATCCGCGCATTGGACGGTTTTTATCTTCTGCTTCTCCCGGCCTCCACACACTCTCGGGACGCCGTGATTGGCCGATGTCGTCAGGCCCTGACCGACTTTGTGACACACTTTCCGTTCTCGATCAACTTTTTCGTTGATCAGAAGGTCTGTCTCCCGGAAGACCTGCGAAAAGCTTTTCTTTCCATGAAAGCCTTCGCCGGAAAGAACGTCACCTACGAAAATCACGTTTTCGATCTTGCCGCTGAAACCGAAGCTCCTGTTCAGACGCCTTTTCAGCCGATTCCATCTGACCGCTGGTCCGATCTTCTCACATCCGGAAAAACGGAACAGCTTCAGATTGAGGTTTTCGCTTTCTTAAATCAGACGAAAAGCTCCGGCACTGCTACACGGGAATTTCTGACCGGCTTTTACTATCAGTTCCTGCAGCTGCTGTTCCGCCAGATGGATCATCCGGGCAGCGAAGACGAAGCCTTCCGCCGCCAGATTACCGTTGCTTCCCCGGAGCAGACCTTCTCCTCGTTTGGTGCTTTACGAGAATGGATTTCCAACAGTCTTCTGCTGTTCATACAAAGCCGTCAGGCAGCCGCTTCCCAGGACACGGCTGTTGCCACCGTGAAAGCATATATCGAATCGCACCTCTCCGACGAGCTGGACCGCGATACGCTTGCAGCCATGGTATACCTGAACGCCGATTATCTGTCCCATCTCTTCAAAAAAGACACGGGAAGTTCTCTCATCAACTACGTCATCGATCGCCGGATTGCGCGCTCCAAGGAGCTTCTCGCAAAGGGCGAAATGAGCATCCGCGACATTGCCATCACCTGCGGCTTCCAGAATATTTCGTACTTCTCCCGCCAGTTTAAAAAATCGACGGGCATGACACCACGGCAGTTTAGAAATTAAAAAAATCCGGCCTTCCTTTTGCATATCGGAAAGCCGGATTTTTTGGATTCACTTACTTTTTTATCAGCCCTTCACGCCGCCAAGGGTAATACCTTTTACAAAGTTTTTCTGGATGAACGGATAAATGATCATGATCGGCAGAATACCAAGTGCTGCCATCGCCATACGAACCGTTCCGGATGGGATCTGGGAGAGGCCTTCGCCTGCCTGCGCCATGTTGTTGGCGTTCTGCGTCAGCGCCTGAATATTCTGCATCAGACGGTTCAGCAGGTTCTGGATACTGTAGAGATCCGTTCTCTTTGTCAGATAGATATAACCATTGTTCCAGTCATTCCAGTAAGCGATACCGGAGAACATGGCAACGGTGGTAATAATCGGTTTGGACAGCGGAATGGCGATCTTCCACATAGTCTGGAATTCGTTTGCACCGTCAATATAGGCAGCCTCAAGAATTTCATCCGGCACACCGGTGACAAAGTAGCTCTTCATCAGGAGAACGTTGAATGCGCTCATCATCAGAGACGGAACCAGCAGCCCGAAGAACGTATCTTTCACATGGAATACGGTCGTGTAATTGATATAAGTCGGTACAAGGCCTCCATTAAACAGCATGGTAAAGAATACCAGGAAGGTCAGGACATTTCGTCCCGGCAGACCCTTTTTCGAAAGGCCGTAGGCCAGACAGGTTGTCAGTGCAAGGCTGCATACAACGCCGGTTGCGGTCAGGATAAAGGACATTCCATAGGCTTTGATTACCATGGAACTGCTGGATGTGAATACCCACTCATAAGCATAGGTACTCCACTTTTCCGGCAGAAAAGAGTATCCATTCTGTAACAGAGTTGCATTGTCAGTCAATGAGGAAATGAACATCAACAGAATCGGAATGATCGCGAGCAGTGTCAGGATTGTCATGATCAGATGGCCGAAAAAGCTATAAATTTTATCTTCTCTTGTTTTCATACCGTTCCTCCTAGATCAGCGCGCTGTCGCGGTCAATTTTACGTACCAGCAGGTTGGCGCCAAGCACCAGAATAAATCCTACGATCGACTGGTAAACACCGGCTGCGGCAGACATCGAAACATTGCCCATCTGAAGCAGTCCGCGGTATACGTAGGTATCAATTGTGTTTGTTGTGGAATACAAAGCTCCCTGGTTCATCGGCACCTGATAAAAGAGACCGAAGTCAGAGTAGAAAATTCTTCCGATTGCCATCATGGTCAGCATGATAATGGTCGGACGCAAAAGCGGCAGGGTGATATATTTGATCTGCTGCCATCTCGTTGCACCATCGATCTTGGCTGACTCATAGAAGGATTTATCAAATCCCATCAGTGTTGCCAGATACACAATACAGTTGTAGCCAACCGACTTCCATGCAACTGACAAAAACCAGGATAAACGGCCAATATTTCGGTTCCGAATACCAGGAAACCGGATCTTTTCCCAGCGCCTTTAAAATCGTGTTGTTAATGAATCCGTTTTCTACACTGAAGAATGCAAAAACAAGATATCCAATGATAACGGTGGAGAGGAGGTTCGGAAGAAGGATTGCACTCTGGTAAACTTTCTTCCGTTTTCCTTCCAGTTCACTCAAGACAATAGCTACTGCGATTGCCAGTGTTGTGTTGATTACGATAAATGCCACATTGTAGAGAATGGTATTTCGTGTAATAACAAAGGCATCGCTTGTCGTAAACAGATATTCAAAGTTTTTCAGTCCTACCCATGGACTTCCGTAGATGCCTTTTCCGGCATTGTACTGTTTGAATGCAATCACAAGACCCGGCAGAGGCATGTAATTGTTGATAAACAGATAAATGAGACCCGGCAGCATCAGAATATAGATCGGCAGAAAACGTACAAATGTTTTTCGTCTTTTCTGGCTCTTCTGACTTTTCACTCTTGCCATGTTTTTCCTTCTCCTTTTTTTCTTATCCGCAGCCGGTCATGACGCGTTCCGGTTTTGACAGATTTTTCTCTTCTTACAACCTGCGCCGTCCTGTTTTTGGGACGGCGCAGTCATTTTTTGATCTAAATTCTTAAACTTTATTTGTTTGCTTCCTGCCACGCTGCAAGCTGTGCCTTTTTCTCGTCGATAATCTTCTGGAGGCCTGCAGTCATCATCTTATCATTCATCTCAGCAATTCCGGTCTCCGGGTCTACAAAGCCGTACTCTACGCTGGTCTGATACTCGTTGTATACGTTCTGTACTGCTGTGAGCTCGTTTGCCACATTTGTGCTGTCAAAGGAGAAACCGCTTGCTTTGGAAACCTTTGCATTGGTGTTAAACTCTTTCATCTCTGTCCACAGATCCGGATCATTTCCTTCCCATACATGGGTCAGGAACTGGTTCGGCATCATCCATCCCATGGAATGATTCCATCCGGAGTTGGATGCATCTACACCGTCTGCATAAGTAGCAAGTCCGTCATCGCCAATTTTATAATGTGTTCCCTCGATGCCCCATGCCAGAAGGTTTGCGATATCGGCATTTGTGTAGCACTCATTCAGGAATTTCATGGCTGCTTCTTTATGCTGTGCAGAGATCGGAATGGTCCAAGGCATACTATCCACAGATGTGGAACTGATATAGTCATCCAGGTGTCTGGAAGATGGTCATATCGCGACCGGTCAGTGTAGTCTCCTGCGCTTTGATGCCAGGCTTTCCGCCTGTGGTATAGCTCATCAGAGTTCCGGCTTTTACAAGCTCTCCGACTGCTGTTGTATCGGTCGATGCATCGGCACTGATATAGCCTTTCTGATTGTAGTCATACAGTCTTGCACAATAATCCTTGTAGAAATCGCTCTCAAAGAGATTTACAACATCAAGGTTCTGGCCATAGTCAAGCAGAACACCGAACACATTTCCTCCAAGGGAGTCTACGTTAGAGAACTGCGACATAGAACCTGTTGTCGGACGATAAACCTCTTTGTCCGGATATTTCTCATGCAGCTGTGCATAAATATCGTTTAATTCATCCAGACCGATTTTTACGATCTCATCGTCTGTGTTTGCTTCGTAGCCAATACCATCGAGATACTCGGTTGCGATCGCTACGCATCCACGTCCCTGTGCAATGTCCCGGTTGCTTGGAAGGCCATAGAGAACTCCGTTCACACGGCAGGCATCAATGTTATCCTGTCCAACTGCTTCTGCGATGTCCGGTCCATACGTTGCAAGAAGATCGTTCTCTTCCAGATCGGAAAGATATCCCTGCTGAATTCCGGTTGCATATGGGAAACCTACACATGCAAGTACATCAATTTCCTCATTTGCGGAAAGCGCCAGTGTCGTATTCTGATTAAAGGATCCGAAATCGGTAATAGAAAGCTCAATTTCAACGCCAATCTTATCTCTTGTGATATCATTGATGGCTTCCTGTACTTTCTCCGTGTCTGCCGGAGCACCCGTCCAGGTCGGGAAGCTTACGATGATTTTTTCCACTTCTCCGCTTCCGTTCTCTGCTGTACTGGATGCGGTACTCTTATCCTTAGAATCTGTCTTTCCGGAATCTGAACTTCCGCCGCTGCTTCCGCATGCAGCCATGGAGCATGCCATAATGGATGCCATGAAAATCGCTGCTACTTTCTTTTTCATTCTTTCGTCCTCGCTTTTTATCTTTTTGTCTTGCTGCTTTATTTCGTTTCTGAGTTTCGGCCGTGACTCATTTGATGATCTTATTATATCTGCTTTCTTACCTCCAAAAAAGAACAATCCTGCGATGAATTTGCACTTTTCTGCGGTTTCTTTCCGCATTTTGTATAGTTTATGATCACTTTTCAGTCTTTTCTATGCATTCTGCTATCAGCATCCAGTCTCCCGCCGCCGGTTTCTTTGGCATAATGCACGACTTTCCACGCACTTCCACCTGGATTTCTGCTTTTTCTGTCTGTCCCGTTCTCGGATCAAACCAGGAAATTGCATAGATTCCGTCGCAAAGGCCCGCGAGCGGTGTACTCATGCCATCCATCTCTCCGTAATAAATCAGTGCTCTCGTTTTATCCCGGCTGATCGTGGCAGCCGCAAGCTTATTGGCAAACGGGCTGATACTCTCTTCCATTTCTGCCGGTTCATATGGCACCATCTCCTCAAAATGATGTTCTTCATAGAAACGTTTCAGATATCCCATCTGTGCGCCTCCGGGGCCGTCAATGGCTTTCGCCCAGGTGATGCCAAATTTGTTGAATGCATTAAAATCCGGGTTGATGTCACTTACCTCCCAGATATTATCCCAGATTCCCTGCGCACCGTACGTATAGCCGCAGCCGCCGGTCTGGACTGCCATATATGCCACGCGGCGCAGCATTGCATCGGTGCAGAGCCGGGTTCCGTTTTCTTCCAGTGTGGAACAGTATTCATACAGGGACTCGCCTTCGATGAATGGTTTTGTTCCGTGTTCCTTCCGATAGGCACGGTACCAGGACGGATTGATCGGGAAATCGCCGTGTCCGGCCTGATTCAGCACAAAATCAAACCACGATTCGTCATAATAGTAATCTGCAAACGGACGCTCATTCGTATAATGTGCGGTCTGCAGTGTTCCATATCCGTCCATTTTTTCCACATACTTGCGACCTCGCGCCAGCCTTTGATGGCTGTTTCCCGCGGCTTTCCCGGGAAGTAGCCTGCCACTTCGCCTGCCAGCGTCCACACAACCGGAAGGGCACCATAGCGGGCAATGATATAGCGTGCCAGATGTTTCTGGTGCTCCACGCCCTGCTCGATCGAGCCGGACCAGGCAAAACCGAGCGCGTTGATAAAGCCAAGGTCAGCGAGATACTGCATGCGGCGGTCGAGTTCGTTCTGGTAAAATGCCACATCCGGCACATCATCTGCGGCATCCGTTTTCCAGTAACGGCTCTTGTGCTCCTTCCAGCTGTCACTTCGAAGGTTTGTCTGATAAACGTTATAACCCTGTTCCTTCCTGCGGTCCGCCATGCCGCGGAACATGCTCGTCATCTGCGGATGGTTCGACTCGTCCCACCGCTCACCAAAGGCAAATGCCCAGTGCGTATCGCCAAGCCAGAAAAACGGTGTTCCGTCTGCATACGTCAGATATCTTCCTGATGGATGCACTTTCAGAAATCCGTGCTGATAGATAGCAAGATCTCCTTCGTATGGAATACATTCGATCGTTCCCTGCACTCCGGAAAGTCCCGTCTCCTCCGGTGCTTCCAGTCTATAACTCCACATTCCGATTTCGGTCGGCGCAAAGGCAATCCGATAGGTATTTCCGCCGTCCCAGTATGCTTCTCTTCTGATCCTTCTTCCCGACGGTCCCGTAAAAACACTCCAGATGGAACATCGAGGAATGGATTGTTGTATGTTTTCTTGCTCTCAAATGATAAAATAATTTGTCGCCACTGTTCTGCTTTCATCCCCATTTTATTTTCTCCTTTATCTGCGCAGAGCGCGCCCGGTTTTTTTTCGGGCACGCTCCTCGAATCTGATTTTACCGTAACTGTTTATTGTTTATTGTTTTTTATTCCAGTCCGCGTTTCTTTGCAAGCTGCACGGCAATCTCAACCAGCTCCGCCGCATCCTCGCGGCAGACAAAGCCTTTCGTTACCTGCTCTTTCGTGTTTTTCTCCGCCATTTCCCGGTAATGTGCCAATGTTCCGTACAGCTCTTTTATCATTTCTTTCGAAAACGCCTGCTGATAACCGAACAATCCTTCCTTTTCCGATTCCGGATCCAGGAAATTCTGGCCTTTTTCAATGTCGCTGGTATTGCTGTATCTTCCGGTTGGATAGTCAAGGAGGCAGGTACGCAGTCCACCGATCGTATTTCCGAACGCATCCTTTTTGTTTTCTCCGTCGCTGTCAACCGCAATCCGGTCACAGTGCGCCGGAGCTGCGCCTGTCCGTACCCAGGTAAAGAGATTCCGAAATGCTGCCGCAAAAAGAATCTGGGACGGATAGTCGTTTCCTTCCTCATTTTTTCCCATATAGAATGGCAGATGGTTGATCCGCACCAGATCCGGATCGTTCTGATAGTAATTCACGTAGCTATAGGAAGTGTCATGGCTTGCACCCGTCACATCATACTGGCGGAACAGGAACTCCGGATCATCGCTGTCCTGCTGGGCAATGCGCCATGCTTCCATTCTTCCGTTTTCACTCTCCGTCTGTACAGCGATAAACGGCTCGCGCGCCTTTTCCACACGTGTCAGACTGTAATGGTACGGAGTCATGGTTTCATACTGGTTGACCGGAATACCAAGGGAATGGACTCCTCCTCCGGAAAGGTAACCATTAAATACACACGCACCGCGTGCCACCTCCGGACGATACGCAAAGCTGTTCAGATAGCGGAACAGATACGAACCCGACTGTGACCAGCCCGTCAAATAGACGTATTCTCTCTTATATTCCCGAATCGGATTCTGCTCCTCATCGCCGCGCAGCAGCCACGCCAGGTCTGTCAGCATATCCCAGAAAAGACCCGTTTCGTAATCATGATTCAGATCGCCGAGTCCGCCCGTGGCCTGCAGTCGCTCCGAGAACGGCACATCCGGCGTCGGGTTGGCCCAGGAAAGACAGCCGTAACGCTTTTCATCAAACTCCACCATTTTTGCAATCGTATTCGGTTTGCTTGTGATTCCCACATAGATATCTCCGTCCCGCACAAATTTCTTCCAGCCGAGAATCCACATGCGGTCAATCTCCATAAAACTCGTTGGGTTGATAATCTCCACTACAACGTTTCCGCTGCATTTTGTAGTGTCCTGCGGTGCGCGGACAATGATGCGGTTTGTATACGGCGCATCCGCAGTGCGCACACGGACGCCGCCGCGCTCGTCGGCTGTCTCGTAGACATTTGCCGTTCCATACATATAATATTCCTTCTCCACATAGCCGCGCTCCGACAGCTTCAGGTAACGCTCCGCACTGGCAAACGGATAGCTTTCTTTCGTTACCGAAATCTCCTCTAGTCTTGTAATCATCTCGTAAAACCTCCCTTTTTCCTTGTATGATTTTATTATTCCATACGGCTCCAATACGAAAAACAACGATTCTGCTGTTTTTTGACACTTTTCTGCTGTTTCTGTTTCGATCAGACTTTTTCCGTTCCGGAAACAAAAAACGCAGAAAAAGCGTTACAGTTCACTGGTGCCCGGCGAACTGTAACATTCGCAGCCCTCATTTAAAGTTTTGCTTCGCAAATGGAGGACTGCTCACGCCTGAATCACTTTCTTACGCAGCGAAACAGCAAGTGTTTCACTGCTGAGTAAGCAGCAACGAAAAAGCATCTCCGTGCAAATTTATCTCTGATTTGTACTTTTTCTTTCGGAATGTCTGTAGTAGACTGGTATTGTAGGGCAGAAAAAATCTATCATTCCCAATACCGTCTTTTCTGCCCATGCAAACAACTGTACTCTCAAGCTTTTTCTGTACCTGATTTTGTGAGATGATTTTTGTCAGTCGCAAAAGCAAGTGCAGAAAGACTCTGAGCGTACATTCCGTACCAAAGGAGGGTTTTTACAAATGAACGGAACTTATTATACCATTACCGAAGTTTTTGATTTCGGTCCGCATATTTCGAAAATAATTCTGGATTATGGCAAAAGCATGAAGGGTGCGGCCCCATCTCCGGAGCAGTTTACGGTACACGTTACCCGTACATCCACCGAGGGTGAGAACTTTGTCTGGCCGAATTTCATGGGTGACAAACCGGATGATTCCATGGACGGCACACGCCGCGTTTCGAACGTTTACGTTTCTGACAAAACCGGTGCACCGTGCGAGGACGGTACCTGTCTGACGCTGGAGCTGCCGTGTTTCATCATGGAAGGAATCGGCTCCATCATCAAATTCAACGGTAATTTTAATGTATTTGTCAATGTTGCTTACGATGTAACACAAGTCTCTGAAATTGCAACAGACGATGATGCCATTTCTCCGCAGACGTTCGACGTAGACGGCGGAAACCGCGTCATCTACGGTGAATGGCTCAAAGAAGACCGCTACGAGGATCCGCAGATTCCGCTCTCTTACGTTTACTACGAGCCGGAAATGGATGCGGATGAGAAAATCCCGCTGATCATCTGGCTGCACGGCGCAGGTGAGGGCGGACAGGAACCGCCGATTGCAGCAATCGGAAATAAAGTTGTAAACCTGATTTCCCCAAAGGTTCAGAAAATTTTCGGCGGCAAGACCTACCTGCTCGCTCCACAGGCTCCAACCATGTGGATGGATGACGGAACCGGCGAATATACCAAAGACGGTTCTTCCAAATATACCGAAGTTCTCGATGCCCTGATCGGTGCTTTCGTGGATGCCCATCCGCAGATTGACCGCTCCCGCATCTACATCGGCGGCTGCTCCAACGGTGGCTTTATGACCATGAAACAGATCATTTTCAACCCGTCCCGCTACGCTGCCGCATATCCGGTCTGCGAGGCTCTGGCGGATGCATTTATCTCCGATGAAGATATTCTGAAGCTCAAAGATCTGCCGATCTGGTTTACACACGCAAAAACCGACCCGGTTGTCGTTCCGGATGACTTTGTCGTTCCGACCTATGAGCGTCTGGCAAAGGTCAACCCGAATGCACACTTTACCTACTGGGACAAGGTACTCGATCACACCGGAACCCAGAAAAATGCAGACGGCACCCCATTCGAATACATCGGCCACTGGTCCTGGATCCCGATGCTGAACGATGAGTGTGTCCTCGATTATGACGGCAAACCGGTTATGACGGACGGAAAAGAGACTCCGATTCTGGAGTGGATGGCTGCACAGAAAAAAAGCATAACACAGCACTTGCCGGATTCTCCGCCTACGGCGGATTGTTGCAGTGAAAAAAACAGATGGTATGAAATCGGACTTCAAAGCTGATTTCATACCATCTGTTTTTTGTCTGTTCTTGTCTTTTTTTCTCTGTTCCGTTTGATATCATCAACCGTGCAAGTCGGCTGATCTTTTTTGAAAAGCTCTTGCCCCTACTGTTCTTTTCTTTTTCAGCTCCTCATAAAATTTCTGCAGCACATAAAATGCCGGTTTGCGGTACTTTTTTGTCCTCAGAGAGCAGCCCCTTCCGGTTATAATATTTCTGGATCAGGCTTGTTCTGCGCGGGCAGCGGAAGTCGTAGAGAATCCAGGGGGTCATGCCCTTGATGTAGTCAATGTTCCGCAGCGTTGCAATCTGTTTTTCGTACACATCCGCCTGGCACTCCTCGGTTCCTTTGTCCGAGATGGTTCCATGGTGATGCGGCAGCGCGTCTGCGCCGAACTCCGTTACGATAACCGGCTTGTCCGGCTGGCTGTTTTCCATCAGTGCCGGCAGCATCGCAAAATCCGGGGTGTACCAGCCGCAGTACTCGTTGATGCCGATGATGTCAAGGTATTCCATCAGACGGTCCTCAATCTTATTTTTCGCAGCATTAACCAGGCAGGCCGCAGACACCATTCGCGTCTCATCCTCCCGATGCGCGCACTCTGCCAGTGCGCTCATGAATTTCAGCCGTTCATCCGTATCGGCATTCTCATTTCCGACAGACCAGATGATCACGCTCGCGCGGTTCCAGTCACGGTTGATGAGTTCGCGGAGCTGATTCTGGGCATCCTCATATGTTTTTTCACGTTCAAAACGAATTGCCCAGTAAACCGGAATTCCTCCCACAAAAGAAGCCCAAGCTCGTCGGCGAGTTTTGCCATTTCTTCGTTATGCGGGTAATGTGCAAGGCGCATGAAGTTGCATCCCAGTTCTTTCGCAATGCGGATATTTTCGATCCGTTCCTCTCTTGTCAGGCCTTTTCCGTTTTCCACGCTGTCTTCGTGGCAACTGATACCACGCAGGAAAACGGGCTCTCCGTTCAGCAGAATGTCTCTGCCGTTCACGCGAATTTCACGAAAGCCGACCCGGTCGCTGACGGTATCGGTTCCACAGGTTACTTTTACATCATACAGCTTCGGTTTTTCCGGTGTCCAAAGCTCCGGTTTTGCATCAAAAACAACTTCTCCGGCTCCGTTTTCCAGCTGGATTTTCCGGCTCACGCCAAGCTCCTCGATGACAAGCTCTGCCTTGGCTGTGATTTTTTCCGACAGTGTCACTTTCGCCATAACATGTCCAAATGTTCCGTCCGGCACAAGCGCAATTTTAAAAGTTTTGATATGGCATTTCGGAACACGGATCAGTGCGATATCGCGGTATACGCCGCAGTAGTTGAACCAGTCGGTATTCTCGGTCGGCACCTGCTCCGGCCGTCTCGTTCCGTCAACAGCAAGCACGATGCGGTTCTCCGCTTTCAGGTATTCTGTGATATTCCAGAACGCCGGTGTCGATCCGCCGCGATGCATACCGACGTATTTTCCGTTTAAGAAAACGCGGCACAGATAATTGGCTGCGCCACCTTCAGAAAGACTGTTTCCTCTCTTTCTGCGATATAGGAAAATTTTCTCGTAAAGACCATGCTTCCCTCATACAGGAGATACATCGGATCGATGGTATTCCAGCTGCACGGAAGCTGCATCACCGGCCACTCGTCAAAGGAATAGTCGATTGGCACAGTGAAGCCTTTTTTCGTCGCGGTATCTCTCTTTGTACCATTTTCTGGCGCAGACAGGTATCGTACTGATCGACTGCATAATGCCAGCCGCCGTTCAGCAGCTCCTCTCTTCTTCCCCCTTCAAATATCATCGTGTCCACTGTGGCAAATCCCGTTTCGTACTGTTCGGTATAATCCTCGAGATGGATATCCGACATATACTTTTTCTCTTTTTTTGCTTCCATAAACTTTTCCCTCACTTCTCCAAACGATCCGAAACACGCTCTGCGAGTTTCTCAGGGTATCGCGGCAGTCGCCGGGTCTCGTGCAGACACGGACTTTGGCGCGGCACCACCCATTCCTTGTTTTTATTATAACGCTTTCACAGGAAAAATCTATGGTCAAAACTGTTGAGGATATTGCAAAAATTGCGGTACCGCTTATTTTTCTTCGTTTTCGTTCTTTCCTTCCGCCGCCATCTGCCGCTTCCTCCGTGTCACAAGGCCACCGATCCGTCCCGTTTCTTTTGCCGTGAGTGATCGCCAGCCGTCATTCAGCACGCGTTCTAAAAGCCCCAGCTCACCTGCGATTTCGTATTTCATTTTCTCCTTCTCCGTCATATGTTCCAGATCAATTTTTCTTCTGCCTTGCCATTTTTTTCTGCACTCCTTTTTCTCTGCATTTTTTGCTTTATCCAGAGTGTAGACACTTTTTTCCAGCCTTATACCTCCTGTTGTCAAACGGATATTCGCAATCCGCTTCGCTGCTTGCTCATAGCCGAAGAGCTGCTTCGCAGCTTATCTTTTCATCCCTGCTTTCGAAATCCCCCCGAAGGCAGGGATCTTTTATCTGCCGCCACAAAAACCTCGCTTTTTGAAATACGGTCCGG
>ENA-OQJI01000079-OQJI01000079.1-human-gut-metagenome-genome-assembly--contig:-NODE-79-length-21148-cov-1.000190_pt1 | contig 21148 bp, 39 predicted proteins | sample MGYA00242602_ERZ504768 | MGnify/ENA primary metagenome ERZ504768 (study PRJEB26092, sample SAMD00036368) | human gut metagenome | host: Homo sapiens | study: EMG produced TPA metagenomics assembly of...
TTGTACTTCCAAAGCCCGAGAAAGCGGAGGAAAGCTACAACAAGGTTGAGCAGATTCTTTCCGAACTTGTATCGGACGATTTTGCTGTTACATCTGACTATGTAGAGGCAAGAAGTATTGCAATTGTTGCAAGTATTATTCTTGAAGAATTTAAGGAGGGCATAAAATAATGCTAATCAACAGTATTTATGCAGATAACATTATAAAGACAGCTTTGCTTGAGGATATTAACTACCTTGATACCACAACCGACTATCTCATTGACGAGGAACAGGAAGATACCGCTAAATTCCTTGCAAAGAGCGACGGCGTACTCTGCGGTATTGAGATTGCACTTCGTGTTTTTGAAATTTTACAGCCGACAGGTTTTGAGGCTAAGGTTTATAAAAAAGACGGCGATGTGCTCAAGAAAGGCGATATTATTGCGGAAATCCACGGCAAAACCCGTACAATCTTAAAAGGCGAGCGTACAGCGCTTAACCTTATTCAGCATATGAGCGGTATTGCTACCGCAACGCACAATGCGGTTGAAATCGTAAAGGGTACCAACGCATCTATTGCAGATACAAGAAAAACTCTTCCGGGACTTCGTGCTTTGCAGAAGTACGCTGTTACAGTAGGCGGCGGCAGAAATCATCGTTACAACCTTTCGGACGCTGCTATGCTTAAGGACAATCACATTGATGCAGGCGGCGGCATTGCAAATGCTGTTGCCAAGCTCAAAACAAAGCTCGGTCATATGACAAAGATTGAACTTGAGGTAAGAAACCTTGACGAGTTAAGACAGGCGCTTGAGGCTGATGTTGATGTAATTATGCTTGACAATTATGAGCCCTGCTCTTATGAAAAGAGGCTGTTGAGATTACAAACGGCAAAGCTTTGCTTGAGGCAAGCGGCGGTATTACAGACGAAACTTTAAGAGAAATTGCCGAAACAGGCGTTGACATTATTTCAATGGGTGCGATTACCCACTCTGTAAAGGCATTTGATATTTCGCTTAAAATCGCAAAATAATTTTTTATACACATAATAAAGAAAAGTAGGGTAGAATGAAGAAAACAGGAATAAATAAAAATGTGATTATGCTCTGCGAATGTGCGGTTATGGTTGCGCTTGCAACTGTATTGAGCCTGATAAAAATCGAGTTCCCGTACGGCGGAAGTATTACGATTTGCAGTATGCTGCCGATTTTAATTATCGGTTATCGTTACAAGCCGTTGGTAGGTTGTCTGACAGGTGTTGTCTACGGACTTATTCAGATGCTTTTCGGTATGTCAAACTTTGCGTATGCAACTTCTTGGCAGGCAGCTTTTATGATTCTCTTCTTCGACTACCTTATTGCCTTTGGCGTAATCGGTCTGGGCGGAGTTTTCAGAGGTATTAAAAATCAGGCAGTCGGACTTGCTTTGGGCGCATTGCTTGCAAGCGTGTTGAGATTTTTTGTGCCATTTCTTAAGCGGTATTACCGTGTGGGCTGGTTTTTGCGGACGGTATGCCTGTTTGGCTGTATTCGCTTATATACAACGGTTTGTATATGCTCCCCGAATTTGGCATTTTGATTGCAGCGGCTATTGCTTTGGGACTTTTGGTTGATTTCAGAAGCGAAAAACTCGGAGCGGTAAAAAGAGCTAAGAAGTAAGTTTAAGTATTACGATAAAAACTATAATAATTAAACTTGTGTTTCAATAATAATATGAATTTGTAAAAGGGATTGAAAGCAAAGACATATTAACGAAATATGAAAGGATGTTATTTATATGAGCTTTTTTCAAAATACTTGCAAGCCTGACGGCTTTGGCGGAAAATTGATGGTTAAGTTTATGAATAACGGACACCGTCAGTTAGCAAATTGGGGCTTTTCAAATCTTTCCGTAAAAGATAATCTGAACATTTTGGACGCCGGATGCGGCGGCGGAGCAAACATAGCCGCATGGCTTGAAAAGAGCAAAAACAGTTATGTAACCGGTCTTGATTATTCGGAAATAAGCGTGGAAGAATCTAAAAGAGTAAACGAAGACGCAATCAATCAGAAAAAATGTAAAGTATTGCAAGGAAATGTTGCGGATATGCCTTTTCCCGATTCTTCGTTCGATTGCGTATCCGCTTTTGAAACTATTTACTTTTGGCCGGGCTTAGAGGACTGCTTTAAAGAAGTGAACCGTGTTGTTAAGCCGAACGGAATATTTATGATATGCAACGAATGTGACGGCACGAACGAAAAAGACGAGAAATGGACTAAAGTGGTTGACGGTATGAGTATTTATGACGAAAAACAAATTCGTGACGCTTTGGAAAAATCGGGATTTTCCGATATAGAAAGTCATTATAACAGCGAGAAACACTGGTTGTGTATTATAGCAAAGAAAAAATAAATTTATGCGTAGCCTTCCTCTTGTGAGGGAGGCTTGTTTAAAAGATTCTTTTTCGATAGTTGGAGTAAATTATGGTTTAGCATAATTCATTGTCGGGTAATTATAAAAGTATTTTGATAAACCTTAATTATCTTCGCTTAGGAAAACATTCGTTTAAAAATATTTGCGGAAACTTTAATGTAACAGTTACAGAATGAAAGGATAACTAAATGAACAACAAACTTATTAACCGAGAGATACGCACGCTGTCAAATTACAGCTCTCTGCCGCTTTTGTGTTTTGTGATTTTATCGCAGGTGAGCTCATACTTTGTATATTTTATATTTGACCTGCTTAAAGGCACGGCACTTTACGATGACTACGGCTTTAAAATGCTTATAAGCTACTGCGTTATATACCTTGTCGTAATGCCGCTTATTCTGCTGATTTTCTCTGAACTGCGGGGCAAACGGGTAAGGCTTTCGCTGAAAACTTGTTTTGTAAAACCTGCAAAGCCTGCCGGTTGGGTGTGTAAGTATGTAATAATAGCAATCGGTCTGACATATTTGATTGCTGTTTCGTCATCTATTATAAGTGCAATCCTTGAGTCGTTCGGAATAAAGCTAAATACATCGGATATTTCATTCGGTGATTCGCCTTTCGGAGTAATTGCAACGGTTGTGGCTTTGCCTTTGTTCGCTCCTTTCTTTGAAGAGCTTTTATTCAGAGGAAGTATTTACAGAAATAATGAGCCGATGGGACAGTGGTTTGCAATCATTGTGTCCGGTGCGGCTTTCGGACTGTGGCATACAAACTGTGTTCAGACTGTTTATGCAACGGGTATGGGAATTATTGCCTGCGCACTCTATGCTAAAACACGCTCAATAATTCCGTCAATGATAGTGCATTTTGTTATTAATTCAATAGCGGCGCTTCAACAGCTTTGTATGAACGGACTTGATACCGATATACTTAAGGACATAAATACAGAATACATTATGAACCATTACGGACAGATTATGTTTATAGGCCTTATGGAACTTGCTGTGTTTGGAATAATTATTGCGGCAATAGTTCTTTCTATAATTGAGCTTGTAAAACACCGTGGACGCTTTCCTTTATATAAAGGAAGATATAATATGTCGCTCGGTAAAAAACTCGGTGTGTACTTTTCGGCTCCTGTAACTGTTGTTGCATATGCAGTGCTGATTTTTGAAACAATAGCAAATGCTTTGTACGGCGGATAAAAATATAAAATAAATGCCGAATTTTATTTTAGACTGTAATTTCCGTTTTTAATAAAGAACCTATAAAGTTAAACGGTGACATCTTGTGAATGTCACCGTTTTTTAATATGCTTAATTTTAAACTGTCGGTGCTGTACCTGTAATAATTGCTGTTGCGAATGAACCTGCCGGGATTGTAACAGGTTCGGCTGTGCCTGTAGGGAAGGTGAGGGTATTGCCAACCTGCGTCCATTGGTCTGCGGTGTAAATAATTGTAGGCTGACCGTTTACGGTAAGCTCAATTCCCGTTACTGTATAGCCTGTAGGCAGAGTGTCGGTAAATACAATATTTTCTGCGGCAACCGTACCTTCGTTTTGAGCTATCAGAGTGTAAGGAAGCACTCCTCCCGAAGCAACGGTTGACGGAGCGGCCTTAAGCAAGGTTACAAGTTCCTGCTGTGCGGGTGTTATTGTTGCTGTATCAGATGCGGTAACTGTTGTGGCAAGAGGAGTGGTTGCCGTTACCGTAGCTGTATTTGTGATTTCGTTAGCCTGTGCGGCAGAAGGAAGAAGTGACAGTGCTATTGTAATCGACTGTCCTGCCGCAAGTGTGCCGAGATTTGAAATCACGAGAGAATCGGCGGTTCTTGTAACACTTGGCGAAAGCGCTGTTGCCCCTTGGCGAGCAACTATTGATTTATCTACATAGCTAAGCAGTTTGGCGGTGGTTTCACTTCCGAGGTTATCAGACACTGTAATGTCGGTAAGATTGCCTGTTCCTGTGTTTGTTACTGTTATAACATAACCTACAGGCTCTCCCGGTACATAGTTTGTGAGCAGAGCGTCTTTTACAATAGCGACGGATTGCGACTCACGAACTTCTGTATCGACTTCGTTTGAACTTGCAGTGCGTTCATTATTAAAGGTAAGTGAAGCGGAGTTTGTGATAATTGCCATATTTTCACCTCCTTGCCTTTTTGGTGAAATCCGTAAAATTATCATCTTAAATTTTATTTGCTTTTTTATTTTTTACTTCATTTATTTTGCGAGAAACTTTACTTGTCCCTCGGTATATAGTATGATAATGAAGATAAAGTGTTACATTATATAAAGAAAAACAGACAGCCGAAGCTGTCCGTTAAAACTCAATTCCTATTCTGCCTGTAATTCCCCTGTCATACGGGTGCTTGATTTTTTTTGAACTCGGTAATATAATCTGCGCAATCCATAAATTTTTGCGGAGGATTGTGTCCTGTCATAACTATTTCCATACTTGACGGTGCGTTTGTTATAAATTCGTAAACCTCGCTCTCGGAAAGCATATGGCATTGATTGCCTCAAACACCTCGTCAAGCACAACCATATCATACTTTTCGGTAAGAGCGGTTGTAACGGCGTTGTCGAAAATACCTTTAAATATTTTTGCAGCCTGTGCCTTTTTCTTTATCGTCCATTTCAAAAGTAAATTTAAGCTCAAGCGGGCAGAATGTAAGAGTAACATTTTCGGTATGGCTCAGTATATGCCTTTCTCCCGAAAATTCTGTTTTTAAGAATTGTACAAACAGCACTTTCATTTTACTGCCTGCCGCTCTGACCGCAAGACCTATTGCAGCTGTGGTTTTGCCCTTGCCGTCGCCGTAATAAATGTGTTTCACAAAAATCAACTCCAAAACTTTGTATGAGTATAATTATATATGTTTAGCGCTGATTTGACAATAATGTCAAATTGCACAAAAATATATTTAAAATTTCTCAAAAGTTCTATAACGCTATATTTGCTAAAAGCTTGCAAAATAGGGGAACATATTGTATAATAATGCTTGCGTGACTGCAATATAGATATGCGATGAAGCGGGAGGTTGCGGCTGAAACAGGTCGGTTTTTCCGTGGAGTATGTCCGATTTTAAACCGGGCGATTTACAATGAAACACTGAACATACTTTGACATAGGGGTTGCTGTGTCTATAGCTATGCTCAAGAAGCTTTCAGAACGTCCCGGTTAACTGAATAGTTAAACGGGTTTTTTAATGCAGGGTGGTGAAACACCCGGCTGTGTTATTAAAAAAGTTCTAAAGCGAACGCCCGCCAACTAACGAAGAACCGCAAAAACGGTTCGGCAAAATTTTTAAGGAGGCGACGATAATGGCAGTCAAGGAAAAGATTAGAATAAGATTAAAGGGTTACGATCATCAGCTCGTTGATCAGTCAGCTGAGAGAATCGTTGCAACAGCAAAGCGTACAGGCGCAAGAGTTTCAGGTCCTGTACCGCTTCCAACAGAGAAGCAGGTTGTTACAATTCTTCGTGCTGTTCATAAGTATAAGGACAGCCGTGAGCAGTTTGAGATGAGAACTCACAAGCGTCTTATCGACATCTTAAGACCGTCAAACAAGACAGTCGAAGCTCTTATGAGCTTAGAGCTCCCTGCCGGCGTTGATATCGAGATTAAGTTATAATCCGTACCAACCTACAAGCAGACAGGGTCAAGTTGGTGAAAACCAACCAATAACCTAACAAGGAGGATACATTTTATGCAGAAAGCAATCATCGGTAAGAAAATCGGTATGACACAGATTTTCGATGAAAAGGGAGTGTTCGTTCCCGTAACTGTTATCGAAGCAGGCCCATGTGTGGTTACAGCTAAGAAGACAGTTGAAAACGACGGCTACGCATCAGTTCAGCTTGGCTATGGCGATTTAAAGCCACACAAGGTTACAAAGCCAATGAAGGGCTTTTTTGACAAGAACGGTGTAGCACCAAAGAAAACTCTTAAAGAATTCCGTTTTGCTGACACAGACGCTTACAATGTAGGCGATCTTGTAAAGGCAGACGTATTCACCCCTGGTGACAAGATCGATGTTACCGGCAAGAGCAAAGGTAAGGGTACAGCCGGCGTAATTAAGCGTTGGAACTTCCAGCGTCTTAAGGAAACTCACGGTACAGGTCCTTGCGTTCGTCACGGCGGTTCAATCGGCGCTTGTTCATCTCCTTCAAGAGTATGGAAGGGCAAGAGAATGGCAGGCCATCTCGGCGCTGAGCAGGTAACAGTACAGAACCTCACAGTTGTTAAGGTTGATGTTGAAAACAACCTTATCGCTATCAAGGGTGCTGTTCCAGGCCCAAATAAGGGAATCGTTGTAATCAAAGATTCCGTAAAGGCTTAAGGAAGGGGGATTATAAATGCCTAATTTTGCAGTAGTAGATATGGAAGGCAAGCAGGTTGGTTCTATCGACCTTAGCGAGTCCGTATTCGGTATTGAGCCAAACACAGCAGTTATGCATCAGATGGTTGTAAACTATCTTGCTAACCAGCGTCACGGCACACAGTCTGCTCTTACAAGAGCTGAAGTTTCAGGTGGCGGCAGAAAGCCATGGAGACAGAAGGGTACAGGCCGTGCAAGACAGGGTTCAACTCGTTCACCACAGTGGACACACGGTGGTATTGTATTTGCTCCAAAGCCAAGAAGCTACAGATTTACTGTAAACAAGAAAGTAAGAAGACTTGCTATGAAGTCAGCTTTCTCAGCTAAGGCTGTGGATAAGGGAATCATCATTGTTGATTCAATCGCAATGACAGAGTACAAAACAAAGAAAATCGCTGCTATGCTCGAGGCTATCGGTGCAGAGAAGAAAGCTCTCATCGTTCTTCCTGAGAATAACAGCATGATCGTTAAGTCAGCATCTAACATTCCGGGTGTTAAGACTGCACAGGTAAACACACTTAATGTTTACGATATTCTTAATGCAGGCACACTCGTAATCGCAAAGGATGCTGTAAGCAAGATTGAGGAGGTATATGCATGATTGCTCACGATATCGTAATTCGTCCGATTATTACAGAGAAGAGTATGTCAGGTGTTTTAAACAAGGTATATACCTTTGAAGTTGCTAAATCGGCTAATAAAATTGAAATCGCAAAAGCTTGCGAAGAGCTTTTCAAGGTTGAGGTTGCTAAGGTTAATACAGTAAGCGTTCGTGGTAAGTTCCGCCGTCAGGGCAGAAACAACGGCGGTTACTCAAAGAGCTGGAAGAAAGCAATCATAACACTTAAGGAAAACAGCAAGCCTATCGAATTTTTTTGAAGGCATGATGTAAGCCTGAAAAATTATTCAGGCAGAATGTATGGGAAAGAGCCATTTTCCCGCAAAGCCATCATGAGGAGAGTGAAACCAAATGGCAATTAAAGTATTTAAGCCGACCATTAACTCCAGAAGAAATATGTCGGTAACAGATTTTTCTGTTCTTTCAAAGGTTGCACCTGAAAAGAGCTTACTCGCTCCTTTAAACAAAAAGTCAGGTCGTAACAGCTACGGCAGAATTACTGTTCGTCACAGAGGCGGCGGTAACCGTAGAAAATATCGTATCATTGATTTCAAGCGTCAGAAATTTGATGTAGAAGGCACAGTTAAGACACTTGAGTACGATCCAAACCGTTCAGCATTCATCGCTCTTATCGAGTATACTGACGGCGATAAAGCTTACATTATTGCTCCGGAAGGACTTAAGGTAGGCGACAAAGTTACAGCAGGTGAGAACGCAGATATTAAGCCGGGTAACGCATTACCTCTTACTGCTATTCCTGTAGGTACATTCATTCATAATGTTGAGCTTTATCCGGGCAGAGGTGCTCAGCTTGCTCGTTCAGCAGGTAATATGGCACAGCTCATGGCTAAGGAAAACGGTCTTGCACTTTTAAGACTTCCTTCAGGCGAGCTCAGAAATGTTCCTGAAAGCTGCATGGCTACAATCGGCCAGGTAGGTAACGTTGATCACGAGAATGTAAAGATCGGTAAAGCCGGTCGTAAGAGAAATATGGGTTGGAGACCTACAGTTCGTGGTTCTGTAATGAACCCTAACGATCACCCGCACGGCGGTGGTGAAGGTAAATCTCCTGTTGGTCGTCCGGGACCTGTTACTCCTTGGGGTAAGCCTGCACTCGGTTACAAGACTCGTAAGAACAACAAGAGCAGCGACAAGCTTATCGTTCGCAGAAGAAACGGTAAGTAAGGCAGAGAAAGGAGCTTAAATTATGAGTAGAAGTACTAAAAAAGGCCCTTTTGTACAGCCTGTATTGCTCAAAAGGGTTCAGGAGATGAACGAAAAGGGTGAAAAGAGAATTCTTAAGACTTGGTCAAGAAGCTCGACAATTTTCCCTGAATTCGTTGGTCACACATTCGCAGTTCACGACGGTCGTAAGCATGTTCCTGTATATGTTACAGAAGATATGGTTGGTCACAAGCTCGGTGAGTTTGCTCCTACCAGAACATTTAAGGGACACGCAGGATCTAAGACATCTAAGTAAGCGGAAGGAGAGTATTGCAGATGGAAGCTAAAGCAATTGCAAAATTTGTTCGTATCTCACCCCGCAAGGTAGGCGTTGTTCTTGACCTTATCAGAGGTAAAGACGCTAAATATGCGGAAGCTGTTCTCAAGCACACTCCTAAGGCCGCTAGTGAGCCACTTTTAAAGTTGCTCAATTCAGCTATGGCTAACGCTGAGAATAATCATGATATGGATGTATCAAGACTGTATGTTGCTGAATGCAACGCAACAGCAGGCCCCATCCTTAAAAGAATTCGTCCGAGAGCACAGGGCAGAGCGTTCAGAATTAACAAGAGAACATCTCACATCAGCCTTGTCCTCAAGGAAAAAGAAGACTAAGGGGAGGTTTAAATATGGGTCAGAAAGTTAATCCGCACGGTTTGCGTGTCGGTGTAATTAAAGATTGGGATTCCCGTTGGTTTGCAGACAAGAAGAACTTTGGTGCAACACTCGTTGAGGACTATAACCTCCGTAAAACACTCAAGGCTCAGCTCTACAACTTCGGTATCGCAAAAATTGAAATTGAGCGTGACGGCAAAAAGGTTAAGATTAGCATTCACTGTGCTAAGCCGGGCCTTGTTATCGGTAAGGGCGGCGCAGAGATTGAGAAGCTCAAGGCTCAGTGCGAAGCTATGCTTAAGAAGCCTGTTGCTATCAATATAGTAGAAGTTAAAGCTCCTGAGCTTGACGCTCAGCTTGTTGCTGAAAATGTTGCTCAGCAGCTCGAAAAGAGAATTTCATTCCGTCGTGCTATGAAGCAGTCAATCGGTAACGCAATGCGTCGTGGCGCTAAGGGTATTAAAATTATGTGTTCAGGTCGTCTTGGCGGCGCTGAAATCGCTCGTTCAGAGCAGTACCACGAGGGTACTATTCCGCTTCAGACACTTCGTGCCGACATCGACTACGGCTTTGCCGAGGCTAACACTACTTACGGTAAGATTGGCGTTAAGGTATGGCTTTACAAGGGCGAGGTTTTAAACGAAGTTAAGTCAAGAAAGCCACGCAGAGAAGGAGGCAGAAAGTAATGTTATTACCAAAGAGAGTTAAGTACAGAAGAGTACACAGAGGTCGTATGACAGGTAAGGCTCTTCGTGGTAACAAGGTTACTTACGGTGATTTCGGTCTTCAGGCTACAGAGCCTGCATGGATTACTTCAAACCAGATCGAAGCTGCCCGTGTTGCCATGACTCGTTACTGCAAAAGATTCGGTAAAGTATGGATCAAAATTTTCCCTGACAAGCCTGTTACTGCAAAGCCTGCAGAAACTCGAATGGGTTCAGGTAAAGGTTCACCTGAGTATTGGGTAGCCGTTGTTAAGCCGGGCAGAGTTATGTTTGAGCTTGGCGGTGTAGATGAAGCTACTGCAAGAGAGGCTCTTCGCCTTGCTGCAAATAAGCTTCCAATTAAGTGCAAGTTTGTAAAGAAAGAGGAGGGTGAGCAGTAATGAAAGCATCAGAAATTAGAGAAATGTCTGTAGAAGAGCTCGAGTTAAAGCTCGCAGACCTCAAGGAAGAGTTATTTAACCTTCGTTTCCAGCTTGCTGTTAATCAGCTTGAAAACTCATCCAGAATTGGCGCCGTAAAGAAAGACATCGCAAGAGTTTCTACAATTCTTCGTATGCGTGAACTCAATGGCGCTGAGGCTTAAGAGAGGAGGACTTAACAGTGAGTGAGAGAAATATGAGAAAAGTTGTTGTCGGTAAGGTTGTAAGCAACAAGATGGACAAGACTATTGTTGTAGCAGTCGAGGACAGCGTAAAGCATAAGCTTTATAACAAAATTGTTAAGCGTACAGTTCGTTTTAAGGCACATGACGAGAATAACGAGTGTGGCATTGGCGACCGTGTAAAGATTATGGAGACCCGTCCTCTTTCTAAGGATAAAAGATGGAGACTCGTCGAGATTATTGAGAAAGCAAAATAAGTTGCGGCTTTTGAGAAAAGGAGGAATACACTGTGATTCAACAGCAGACACTTCTCAAGGTTGCCGATAATACAGGTGCAAAAGAACTTATGTGCATTCGTGTACTCGGCGGTACCAGAAGAAGATATGCCAACATTGGCGATGTAATCGTTGCTTCAGTTAAAAAAGCAGCACCCGGCGGTGTTGTTAAAAAAGGCGACGTTGTTAAGGCTGTGGTAGTTCGTTCTGCAAAGGGCGTAAGACGTGAGGACGGTACTTATATCCGTTTTGACGAGAATGCAGCTGTTATTATTAAGGAAGATAAGAACCCTAAGGGTACTCGTATCTTCGGACCAGTAGCAAGAGAGCTCCGTGATAAGGATTATATGAAGATCTTATCACTTGCTCCTGAAGTACTTTAATTGGAGGTGTCACAATATGAGTAAAGTTCATGTAAAAACAGGCGACACCGTTATCGTTATCAGCGGTAAGGATAAGGGCAAGCAGGGTCAGGTTCTTGCTGTCAGCCCAAAAGAAGGCAAAGTTATTGTTGAGAAGGTAAACATGGTTTCTAAGCATGTTAAGCCAAGAAAAATGGGCGAGCAGGGTGGCATCGTTAAGGCTGAAGGCGCTATGTACGCATCTAAGGTTCAGATCGTTTGCCCTCGTTGCAAGAAGCAGACAAGAGTTGCTCACAAGATTTACGAAGACGGTTCTAAGGGCCGTGTTTGCGCTAAATGTGGCGAAGCACTTTAAGGAGGATATAAGATATGGCAAGACTTAAAGAATATTATTCAAAAGAAGTTGCACCTGCTCTTATGAACAAGTTCTCCTATAAGAGCACAATGCAGATTCCAAAGCTTGACAAGATTGTTATCAATGTTGGTGCAGGCGAAGCAAGAGAAAATTCAAAGGTTATCGACGCTATTTCTAAGGACCTTGGTATTATCACAGGTCAGAAGGCACTTGTTTGCCGTGCAAGAAAGTCAGTTGCTAACTTTAAGCTCAGAGAGGGTATGCCGATCGGCTGTAAGGTAACACTTAGAGGCGAGAGAATGTATGAGTTCCTCGACAGATTCTTTAATGTAGCACTTCCGAGAGTAAGAGACTTCAGAGGTATTAACCCTAACTCTTTTGACGGCAGAGGCAACTACAATATGGGTCTTAAAGAGCAGCTCATTTTCCCTGAAATTGAGTATGACAAGGTTGACAAGGTTCGTGGTATGGACATTTGTTTCGTTACCACTGCAACTACAGACGAAGAGGCTCGTGAGCTTTTAACACTTATGGGCGCACCGTTTTCAAAGTAAGGAGGGATTGTTGTGGCTAAGACTTCAATGAAAGTTAAGCAGCAGAGAGAGCAGAAGTTCTCAACAAGAGAGTACACAAGATGTAACATCTGTGGTAGACCACACGCCTACCTCCGTAAGTTTGGTATTTGCCGTATTTGCTTCCGTGAGCTCGCTTACAAGGGCGAAATTCCGGGTGTAAAGAAAGCAAGCTGGTAAGGACAAGGGAGGTAACATCTAATGCAGATTACAGATACAATTGCTGATTTACTTACAAGAATCCGTAATGCTAATTCAGCTAAGCACGATACTGTAGAAATTCCTTCTTCAAACCTTAAGAAGTCAATCTGTCAGATTCTTCTTGACGAGGGTTATATCAAGAATTTCACAGTTATAGAAGATGGTAAGCAGGGCGTTATTAAGGTTACTCTTAAGTACGTTGACGGCAAGACTCCTGTTATTACAGGTCTTCGCCGTGTATCTAAGCCCGGTTTACGTATTTACAGCAATGTAGAAGATATGCCAAAGGTTATGAAGGGCCTCGGTATTGCCATTATTTCAACATCAAAGGGCGTAATGACAGATCGTCAGGCTCGTGCTGAACATATTGGCGGCGAAGTTCTTGCTTACATTTGGTAAGGAGGTACGATAAATGTCTCGAATTGGAAGAAAACCTATAAATATTCCCGCCGGAGTTACAGCTTCAATCGCTGACGGCGTTATCACTGTTAAGGGACCGAAGGGCTCACTTGATTTCAAGTACAACCCGGCTATGACAGTAGAAGTTAAGGGCGATGTAATCGAAGTTACCCGCCCTGACGACACAAAAGAAAACCGCTCACTTCACGGCCTTACAAGAACACTTATCCACAATATGGTTATCGGTGTTACAGAGGGCTACAAGAAGACTCTTGAGGTAAACGGCGTTGGTTACCGTGTTCAGAAGCAGGGTAACAAGTGCGTTATGAACCTTGGTTATTCACACCAGGTTATCGTTGAGGATACAGACGACATCAAGATTGAAGTTCCTGATCCAAACAAAATCATAATCACAGGCATTGACAAGCAAAAGGTTGGTCAGTTTGCTGCTGAGGTTAGAGAAAAGCGTCCACCGGAGCCATATAAGGGCAAGGGTATTAAGTACGATTATGAAGTTATCCGCCGCAAGGAAGGTAAAGCAGGTAAGGGTAAATAATTAAGGAGTGAATGACTATGGTAAGCAGACCTGAAACAAAAAAAGCACGCATTAAGCGTCATAAGAGAATCCGCAGCAAGATCAGCGGTACTGCTCAGTGTCCACGTTTATGCGTATTCCGCTCCACAAACAACATCTACGCTCAGCTTATTGATGACGTAGCTGGTGTTACTCTTGCTCAGGCTTCAAGCCTTGACAAGAGCATTGAAGGCAATGGCGGAAACAAAGAAGCAGCTAAGGCAGTAGGCAAGCTTATTGCACAGCGTGCAGCTGAAAAGAATATCGTTGATGTTGTATTTGACAGAGGCGGTAACATTTATCACGGCCGTGTTAAGGAATTGGCCGAAGGCGCTCGTGAGGGCGGACTCAATTTCTAAGGATAGGAGGAATAACTTTGGCTAAAACAGTAGAAGTAACAGGCGAATTAAAAGAAAGAGTAGTTACTATCAACCGTGTATCAAAAACGGTTAAAGGCGGTCGTATTTTTAAGTTTGCAGCTCTCGTAGTTGTAGGCGACGGCAACGGCGTAGTAGGCTTTGGTATCGGCAAGGCTGGTGAGGTTCCTGATGCTATCCGTAAGGGCATTGAGGATGCAAAGAAAAACCTTATGAAGGTTTCACTTAGAGGTACAACAATCCCTCATGAAATCGTTGGTGAATTTGGTGCAGGCAGAGTTCTTATGAAGCCTGCAGCTCCCGGTACCGGTGTTATCGCAGGTGGTCCGGTTCGTGCCGTTATAGAGGCAGTAGGTATTAAGGATATCAGAACAAAGGCTCTTCGTTCAAACAATCCTTGCAATGTTGTAAGAGCAACACTTGCAGGTCTTGCAGCTCTCAGAACTGCTGAAGAAGTTGCCGCTGTACGTGGTAAATCCGTTAAGGAAATCGTATAACAGGGAGGTTGTAAACTATGACAATTAAGTTAGTAAAGAGCCTCATCGGCTGTACAAAACCACAGATCGCAACCGCCCAGGCTTTAGGTCTGAAGAAAATCGGCGATGTAACAACTCAGCCTGATAACGCTCAGACAAAAGGCAAGGTAGCAAAAATTTCTCACCTCGTAGAGGTTATCGAAGCATAAGCAAGGAGGTGCGTACTTATGAAGTTACATGAACTTTCACCGGTTGAGGGCTCAAAGAAGGACTCAAAGAGAATTGGCAGAGGTCACGGCTCAGGCTGGGGCAAGACTGCAGGCAAGGGACACAAGGGCCAGAAGGCTCGTTCAGGCGGCGGTGTTCGTCCGGGCTTTGAAGGCGGCCAGATGCCACTTCAGCGTAGAGTTCCAAAGAGAGGCTTCAATAACATTTTCGCTAAGAATGTTGTTGCAATTAACCTCAGCACTTTAAACAGAAAGTTTGAAAACGGTGCTACAGTTGACGTAGAAGCTTTAGTAAATGCCGGCGTTATTAAGAACGGTTTTGACGCAGTAAAGGTTCTCGGCAACGGTAAAATCGACAAAAAACTTACAGTAAAGGTATCTGCTTTCTCCGAATCTGCTAAAGCAGCCATTGAGGCGGCAGGCGGAAAGGCAGAGGTGTATAATTGTTAAAAACAATTAGAAATGCCTGGTCAATACCTGACCTTCGTAAGAAACTTTTATTTACACTTATGATTATCATCGTATTCAGAATCGGTTCAGTTATTCCTGTTCCGTTTCTGGATATGAGTGCACTCGCTACCGCCATGAACGGTATGAACGAGGGCAATACTAATGCTTGCATATCTTAACACATTGTCAGGCGGCGCTTTTTGCAAATGCAACACTTTTTTGCAATGGGCGTTACACCTTACATCAACAGCTCAATTATTATGCAGCTCCTCACTGTTGCAATTCCTCCTCTTGAGAGAATGGCAAAAGAGGGAGAGGCAGGCAGAAGAAAAAATCGGTACTATTACCCGTTATGTAACAGTTGGTCTTGGTCTTGTTCAGGGCTTTGCTTATTGGTTCTATCTCCACAGATCCGGTGTTACAGTTTACACAGAGGGTTTCTCACTCTGGTTCTCTGCTATTGTAATTATTCTTGTATTCACAGCCGGCACAGCACTTATGATGTGGCTTGGTGAGCAGATTAACACAAACGGTATCGGAAACGGTATTTCAATTCTCCTTTTCGCCGGTATCGTTGCTCAGCTCCCATACACATTAAGTATGCTTGGTCAGTTCTGGGAACTTGCAGGCAAGGGTTCTACTCAGTTCTACTTCCTCGTTCCTCTCTGGATCGTTATCTTTGTTGCTATTGTATGGATTATCACATTTATGCAGGACAGCGAAAGAAGAATTCCGATTCAGTATGCAAAGAGAGTTGTTGGCAGAAAGATGTATGGCGGTCAGTCAAGCCACCTTCCAATCAAGGTTGCTCTCGGCGGCGTACTTCCAATCATCTTTGCAAGCTCAATTCTTTCTATCCCGGGTACTATTAATCTTTTCTTAAAGGTTAAAGACGGTTTCTGGGGTGCTTTCTTCAATGCATTTGATACAAGCGGTTGGCTTTACAATGTATTGTACTTTATCTTAATTATAATGTTCGCTTATTTCTATACTACTATTCAGTACAATCCGATTGAAATGGCAAACAACCTTAAGTCAAACAACGGTACTATCCCCGGTATTCGTCCGGGTGCTCCGACAGCTGACTATATAAGAAACATTCTTTCAAGAATCACTCTTATCGGCGCTCTCTTCCTCGCAGTAATCGCACTTGTTCCAAGTGTTTACGGTTCTGCAACAGGCATGGGTCGTATGGCTATCGGCGGTACTTCAATCATCATTCTCGTTGGTGTTGCACTGAAACAGTAAAAACAGCTTGAGTCACAGATGATGATGAGACATTATAAAGGTTTTCTTGACTAATTTCTTGACTTATTGAGATAAAAGAGTATAATAAAATGAACATTATTATGTTAGGTGCTCCGGGTTGCAGGTAAAGGCACTCAAGCAGCTGTACTTTGTGAGCATTTTGGAATTCCCACTATTTCAACCGGAAATATGATCCGTGAAGCGCTGAAAAACGGCACTGAGATGGGTTTGAAAGCTAAGTCTTTTATGGACGAAGGCAAACTCGTTCCCGACGAGGTTGTTATCGGCATCGTAAAGGAAAGACTTTCACAGGATGACTGCTCTAAGGGCTTTATCCTTGACGGTTTCCCAAGAACCATTCCTCAGGCTGAGGCTCTGGATAAAATGGGCGTTGAAATTCAGTATGTTATCAACATTGATGTTGCCGACGAAAGAATTATCAAGCGTATGTCCGGACGCCGTGTTTGCGAAAATTGTGGCAAGCCTTATCACCTCACTAACCTTCCACCAAAGGTTGAGGGCGTTTGCGATGATTGTAACGGCACCCTTGTTCAGCGCAAGGACGACCACCCAGATACTGTACTTGCTCGCCTTGCTGTATATCACAAAGAGACTGAGCCTCTCGCAGATTATTACGAGAAGCAGGGCAAGCTCATTAATGTAGAGGGTAAAGACGATGTAGTTTCTACTACAAAGCTTATCTTAGAAGCAATCGAGGCTTAAGTATGGTTATTGTAAAACAAGCACGGGAAATTTCTAAAATGAAAGATGCATGCAGAATATCAGCGGAGGCACTCCGTGTTGCAGGTGAGGCTGTAAAGCCGGGTATCACCACTTACGAAATTGATACTATAGTTCGCAAATATATCGAGAAACAGGGTGCTACACCCTCGTTTCTCGGTTATGGCGGTTTTCCTGCAAGTGCTTGCATTTCCGTAAATAATGTGGTTATCCATGGCATACCGAGTAAAAAACAGATTCTTAAAGAGGGCGACATTGTAAGCGTTGATGTCGGCGCATTTTACGAAGGCTTTCACGGCGATAATGCCTATACATTTGCCTGCGGTAAAATCAGTGACGAAGCTCAGCGTTTGCTTGACGCAACTAAAGAAGGCCTTTTTGAGGGAATTAAAATGGCTGTTGCCGGAAATCGTGTAGGCGATATAGGCAGCGCTGTTCAGAAGTATGTCGAAGCTCGCAGTTACTCGGTGGTACGAGATTTTGTCGGCCACGGCGTAGGTGCGAAATTACACGAAGACCCAAGTATCCCCAATTACGGCACACCGGGCAGAGGCGTAAGACTGTTGCCGGGTATGACAATCGCTATTGAACCTATGGTAACTCAGGGCTCCTATGAGGTGCGTGTTCTTGATGATGAGTGGACTACCGTTACGGTTGACGGTAAGCTTGCCGCACATTTTGAACATACAGTAGCAATTACTCCTGACGGTCCTAAGATTATGACTCTTTGTGATTAAAGGTGATTTATGAACATTCAAAAGGGTAGCATAGTCAGAGCAAAGTCAGGGCGTGACAAAGGTAAATTTTTCCTTGTACTCTCGGTTGAGGGTCATTTTGCGTTTATAGCAGACGGTAAAACCCGTAAGCTTGAAAAACCGAAGAAGAAAAATTTACTTCATCTTGCGGCTACAACTGTAGTTTATACAGGTTCAGCAGAAACCAATCCGCAGATAAAACGAATTTTAAGTGATTTAAAAAACGACTAACGGAGGTTTATGATATGTCCAAACAGGATGTAATTGAAATCGAGGGTATTGTAAGGGAGGCTCTCCCTAACGCACAGTTTAAGGTTGAGCTGCCTAACGGTCACGTGATCTTAGCTGTTATTTCAGGTAAATTGCGTATGAATTTTATCCGCATTTTGCCGGGCGACAAGGTAACGGTGGAAATGTCACCGTATGACCTGACAAGAGGAAGAATTACCTGGCGTTCTAAATAAGCCGGGGGCAATACGACTTTTTTAGAAAGGAATGATTAACTAATGAAAGTCAGACCTTCAGTAAAGAAAATGTGCGATAAGTGCAAAGTAATCAAAAGAAAAGGTAAGATTTTAGTTATTTGCGAAAACCCTAAGCACAAACAGCGTCAGGGTTAATTACCTTAAAAACATTAAAACACAGACTACTAATTTAATTTATTGATTTTTGATGGAGGTGCAACTGAATGGCTCGTATAGCAGGTGTTGACTTACCAAGAGATAAAAGAGTTGAAATCGGTTTAACTTATATCTACGGTATCGGCCGTAAAACTGCAGGCGACATTATTGCTGCAACAGGTGTAAATCCTGACACTCGTGTTAGAGATTTAACAGAAGAGGATGTATCAAAGCTCAGAGAATATATTGAGCATCATTGTCGTGTTGAAGGTGACCTTCGCCGTGACATAGCTTATGATATAAAAAAGACTTATTGATATTGGTTGTTACCGTGGCGTTCGTCACAGAAAAGGTCTTCCGGTAAGAGGTCAGCGTTCTAAGACTAACGCTCGTACCCGTAAGGGCCCACGCAAAACCATGGCTAACAAGAAGAAGTAAGGAGGGCAATGGATTATGGCAGCACCAAAGGGTGGTAAGAAAGTTATTCGCCGTCGCCGTGAACGCAAAAATATTGAAAAAGGCGCAGCACATATTCAGTCAACTTTTAATAACACAATCGTTACTATTTCCGATACACAGGGCAACGCTGTATCTTGGGCAAGTGCCGGCGAACTCGGCTTCAGAGGCTCAAAGAAGTCAACTCCGTTTGCCGCACAGTCAGCAGCAGAGACAGCTGCAAAGGCTGCAATGGAACACGGTATGAAGTCCGTTGAAGTATATGTTAAAGGTCCGGGACAGGGCCGTGAAGCTGCAATCAGAGCTTTACAGTCAGCAGGTCTTGAGGTTACTATGATTAAGGATGTAACTCCAATTCCTCACAACGGATGCCGTCCTCCTAAGAGAAGACGTGTATAGTATTTAAAATATTCTATTGGAGTGAAAATAAAATGGCAGTAAACAGAGATCCTATCTTAAAAAGATGCAGATACCTGGGCATTAGCCCTACTGTTGTAGGCATAAACAAGGAATCTTTCAGAAAGCCAAATGCAAATGGTAGAAGGAAGGTTTCAGAATACGGCTTACAGCTTAAAGAGAAGCAGAAGTTAAAGTTTATCTACGGCGTTCTTGAGAAGCAGTTCTATCACTACTATGAAATTGCTACAAAAATGGAAGGTCAGGCAGGTACTAACCTCATCGTTTGTCTTGAAACAAGACTTGACAACATCATCTTCAGAATGGGTATGGCTCAGACAAGAAGAGATGCAAGACAGGTTGTTACTCACGGTCATTTCCTCGTAAATGGTCAGAGAGTAGATATCCCATCTTACAGAGTTAAGGTTGGCGATGTTATCACAATCAGAGACAAGAGCAAGAACAGCGTTAAGTTTAAAGAAATTCTTGACAAGACAAGCGGCAGACTCTCACCAAAGTGGCTTGAGGTAAATAAGGATGAATACACAGCAAAGGTTGTTGCTTTGCCAAGTCTTGAGGACATTGACTACGAAGTAGCTCCTCACCTTATTGTTGAGTTGTACTCCAAGTAATCCCTTTTTTCACAGGCAGGTTACACACGCATTGGCTGCATTATGCAGCCGCATAATGTTTAGGAGGATTCGCGAATGATCGAAATTGAAAAGCCAAGAATTGAAACCGAGGAATTAACCGAGGATGGAAAGCACGGCAGATTTGTTGTTGAACCGCTCGAGCGTGGCTTTGGCAACACATTGGGCAACAGCCTGCGCAGAGTTTTGCTTTCTTCTCTTGAAGGCTGTGCCGTTACATCTATCAAGATTGACGGAGTTCTTCACGAATTTTCAACTATTCCCGGCGTAAAGGAAGACGTTACGGAAATTGTTCTTAATATGAAAAGCGTTGTTGCAAAGCTTTACGAAACAAGCCCAAAGGTTGTTGAAATCTCAGCACAGGGTCCTTGCGTAGTAACTGCCGGAGATATTAAATGTGACAGCGAGGTTGAGATTCTCAATCCTGAGCAGCACATTGCAACTCTCGGTGAGGATGCAAAGCTCAATATGGAAATCACCATTGACAAGGGCAGAGGATACATCCCTGCTGAACGCAACAAGCTTATTAGCGGCAATAATGTTATTGGCGTTTTACCTATTGATTCTATTTATACTCCCGTATTAAAGGTAAATTACACAGTTGACAACACTCGTGTAGGTCAGATTACTGACTATGACAAACTCACACTTGATGTTTGGACAAACGGTGTTATCAATGCACAGGAGGCTGTTTCACTTGCAGCTAAGGTGCTTACCGAGCACTTAAACCTCTTTGTAAACCTTTCGGATAAGGCTTCAAGCGCAGAGGTTATGGTTGAAAAAGACGATAAGGGCAAGGAGAAAATCCTTGAAATGACAATTGAAGATCTTGATTTGTCAGTTCGTTCTTTCAACTGCTTAAAGCGTGCCGGTATTAATACGGTAGAAGATTTGATCAACAAGTCAGAAGAGGATATGATGAAAGTAAGAAACCTCGGCAGAAAATCTCTCGAGGAAGTAATCCAGAAACTCAATTCTCTCGGATTTAGTCTTCAGAAGGAAGACGAATAAACACTTTAAAAACCCAACGGTAAAGGAGTGAACACAATGCCAGGTACAAGAAAATTAGGAAGAACAACTGCTCAGAGAACAGCTATGCTCCGTGCAATGGTTACATTCTTTCTCGAAAACGGCAAAATCGAAACAACTCTTACTCGTGCCAAGGAAGTTCAGGCTATGGCAGAGAAGATGATTACTACAGCAAAAGAAAGATAACCTTCACAACAGAAGACTCGTTTTAGGTTTTGTTACTAAGGAAGAGGTTACAGTAAAGCTCTTTACTGAAATCGCTCCAAAGTATGCTGACAGAAACGGCGGTTATACAAGAGTAACAAAGATCGGTCCTCGTCGTGGTGACGGTGCAGAGATGGCTGTTATCGAGTTAATCTGATTTTTCGGTAATAATATTTGCTGATATACGACTCTCAACTTCGGTTGAGAGCGTTTTTTGTG
>ENA-OQJI01000081-OQJI01000081.1-human-gut-metagenome-genome-assembly--contig:-NODE-81-length-20987-cov-0.722052_pt1 | contig 20987 bp, 27 predicted proteins | sample MGYA00242602_ERZ504768 | MGnify/ENA primary metagenome ERZ504768 (study PRJEB26092, sample SAMD00036368) | human gut metagenome | host: Homo sapiens | study: EMG produced TPA metagenomics assembly of...
GCTTGGCATCAACGTCTTTTTCCAGGTGATGATTTTTCTGATTACGTGGGTTTTGTATCTGATTTTTCGGAACGGCTGTCGTTGCCTATGCAAAGCTGGTGAAAACGCCGTCTACCGTTGTCAGTACCGTCATCGTCTACGGTGACTGGGTCAAATCGACGATGAGCCTGATCGGCGGAGCGTTCGGCCTTGTCGGAAGCATTACGTATCTGTATCTGATTTTTATCCGTTCCTCCCGAAAGGGCTACCAGAAGAGCCGGACAACGAAAAAGCCGAGCTCGAAGCTGGTACGCACCTTCTGCGGTCCGGTAACGGCGGTGGTTCTCACGATCGCCATGCTGGCGGGAGAAACGGTTTATCTTGTATATGCCATGCGCGCAACACGTGCAGAGGCAACGGCTTCCTCCCAGTATATTTCGGTGTCAGCGCACCGGGGCGGAGCCAGAAAAGCACCGGAAAATACGATGAGCGCGATCAAAATATGCAGTGGACAGCATGTCGGATTACGCGGAGATCGATGTACAGGAGACGAGTGATGGTGAGATTGTCCTTATGCACGACACAAATCTGAAGCGGACAACCGGTCTGAATGCCAGCATCTGGACCCTGACCTACGATGAAATCAGCCAGCTCGATGCCGGTGTACGATTCAACAAAAAAATTCCGCGGCGAGCAGATTCCGAAGCTGGAAGAAGTCATCGCGTACGCGAAAGGAAAAATCAACCTGAATATCGAAGTAAAATACAACGGCCACAACCAGAATATTGTCAAAAAAGTGGTGAAAATCATCGAGGACAATGACTTTGTGGATCAGTGTGTGCTGACTTCCATGAACTACAATTTCCTCAGGCAGGCAAAGAAAATCAATCCGGATATCAAGACCGGGTATACGATGAAAATGTCGTACGGAGGCCTGGAGGATATGGACGCGGCGGACTTCTTTTCTGTAAAATATACGTACATCACAGAAAGCTTTGTAGAGCATGCGCACAGTCTTGGTAAAGAAGTCTGTGCCTGGACGCTGAATTATCAGGGAGATATGCAGCGGATGGTCAACTGCGGCGTGGACAACATTATCACGGACGATCCGGAGCTGGTGCGTAAGGTTATCCTCGGAACGACCGACCGAAATCCGGGCTTTGTCAGCCTGCTTGGCTATGCACTGAAATAAATGGAGTAAAACAATGGAGGTGGAAACTTCATGGCAGAGAAAGTAAACATGCCATCCCAGAAGAAAGAAAAGAAGAAAAAGAGGAAGAAAAAACTTCCTTCGGATTTTTATGATTATAACCTGCTGGCCTGCACTATTTTGCTGGTCAGCTTCGGACTGATTATGCTGTACAGCGCGAGTGCCTACGAGGCGGCCAGTACATTCAAGGGAAATGATATGTATTATTTCACGCATCAGGCGGGGCTTTCTGCTATTGTTCTGGTGGGGATTGTGATATTGTCGAAGTTTGTAGATTATCATAGTGTATGGTTCCAGCGGATTGCAGCACTGGTATACTGGGGAAGTCTCCTTCTGATGGCGGCGGTAAGGTTTACGCCGCTTGGTTATGAAGCCTACGGGGCGAGAAGATGGCTCCGGATCGCGGTGGCAGTCTTCAGCCTGCGGAGATTGGAAAGCTGGGCTGATTCTGTATTTGCCATACATTATCCTGAAGATGGGAAAAATATGCGTACCATCCGCGCAAAAAAGCAATTGTCCTCGGACTTGGCGTGCTGCAGGCGCTGGCTGCGTGGATTCTGACGGACAACCTGAGTACCGCCATTATTCTGGGACTCATCGCCTGCGTCATTTTTGTTTCTGGCGGACCCGGAGGTAAAATTTTATGCGCGTGTGATTCCGGGCGCGGCGGTAATTGGCGTTTTTGCGATTATCATTTTAAAAAATAATCTGCAGATCTTTGAAAGAATAGGCGGTGACTTCCGGTCGAACCGTATCTATGAATGGCTTTCCGGAGGCAGCTATCAGATTCTGCAGGGACTTTATGCGATTGGATCCGGTGGATTTCTCGGAAAAGGACTTGGCAACAGTACGCAGAAGATTACAACAATTCCGGAAGCACAGAACGATATGATCTTCTCGATCATCTGCGAGGAGCTTGGAATATTTGGCGCGATTCTTGTATTGCTGCTGTTTGGCTACCTGCTGTACCGTCTGTTTGTGGTTGCACAGAATGCGCCGGACGCGTATGAATGCTGATGGTGAGCGGCGTTTTTGCACATATTTCCATTCAGGTTATTCTGAACCTGTGCGTTGTTCTGAAACTGATGCCGGCAACGGGAATTACCCTTCCATTTATCAGTTACGGAGGAACATCGGTGCTCTTTATCCTGACGGAAATCGGCATTGCCCTGTGCGTCTCCCGCTTTATTGTGTTCCAGGATGGAAAGAGCGGAGAAGGAGAGGCACAGGCGGAAGAACAGTAAAAGTAGAAAAATCTATTGACAAATGCCGGAATAACAGATACACTTTTTTTCGAAAGAAATACTGGCTGCCGGGTAGAGGCAGGAAGGAGCAGGACAATGTTAGAAAAGATAAAAAGAAATTTTAGTAGAACAGCTCAACTGTGATGCAGACAGCATCAACGAAGATACCTCTTTTAAAGATGACCTGGGTGCAGATTCCCTGGATCTCTACGAGATGGTTATGGCATTAGAAGACGAGTACGGAATTGAAATCGACACCGACGAACTGACAGACCTTTCTACCGTCGGCGACTTTATGGAATATTTGAAACAGCACGGCGTAGAGGTCTGAAAAAGAGCATTGCCGCTGGCAAAAGTGGAAGGATGGTGCAGCTCGGAAGAAACGCCGGGCTGTTTTCCATTCTAAATAAATGGTGGAAGGAAACAGACAAAAGGATTGTTCCAGAAAAACCAGAAATCAGGAGAAAAGAAAAATGAGCAATGTAAAAACAAGATTTGCACCGAGCCCGACAGGCCGGATGCATGTAGGAAACCTGCGTACTGCCCTGTATGCGTATCTGATCGCAAAACACGATGACGGAACCTTTATGCTCCGTATCGAGGATACCGACCAGGAGCGTTTCCAGGAAGGCGCACTTGATATCATCTACCGTACCTTAAAAGAGACCGGCCTGGTACACGACGAGGGACCGGACAAAGACGGCGGCTGCGGCCCGACGTACAGAGCGAGCGTAATGCAGCAGGGTCTGTACCTGAAATACGCAAAACAGCTGGTAGAGCAGGGTGACGCTTATTACTGCTTCTGTGACGCAGAGCGCCTGAGCCAGTGCAAGCGTAACGTAGGCGGAAAAGAAATCTCGATCTACGACAAACACTGCCTTGGTCTTTCCAAAGAGGAAGTAGAGGCCAATCTGGCAGCCGGCAAACCGTACGTCATCCGTTTCAATATGCCGACCGAAGGAACCACAACCTTCCACGATGAGATCTACGGAGATATCACCGTAAACAACGAGGAGCTGGAAGACCTGATCCTGATCAAATCCGACGGATATCCGACCTACAACTTCGCAAACGTCATCGACGACCATCTGATGGGTGTAACCCACGTTGTCCGCGGTAATGAGTATCTGTCCTCATCCCCGAAATACAACCGTATTTTACGAGGCATTCGGCTGGGAAGTTCCGGTTTACGTACACTGTCCGCTGATCACCAACGAGGAGCATCAGAAGCTGTCCAAACGCTGCGGCCATTCTTCTTATGAAGACCTGATCGATCAGGGCTTCTTAAAAGATGCCATTGTCAACTTCGTAGCCCTTCTTGGATGGAGCCCGGAAGGAAACCGCGAGATCTATTCTCTCGAGGAGCTGGTAAAAATCTTCGATTACCACCACATCAGCAAATCTCCGGCCGTTTTCGATATGACAAAACTCCGCTGGATGAACGGCGAGTACATGAAGGCAATGGACGACGAGAAGTTCTATGAGATGGCGCTTCCGTATATCCAGAAGACAATCCACCGTCCGCTCGATTTTAAGAAAATTGCAGCCATGGTAAAAACAAGAATCGAAGTATTCCCGGATATTGCAGACCTCATCGACTTCTTCGAGGAAGTTCCGGAGTACGACGCTTCGATGTACACTCACAAAAAGATGAAGACAAACGAGGAGACCTCCCTTGCACTTCTTCAGGAAGTAAAACCGCTGCTGGCAGCGCAGGAAGATTTCAGCAATGATGCTCTCTTTGAGATGCTCAGCGCATTCGGAAAAGAAAAAGGATACAAGACCGGTTATATTATGTGGCCGATCCGTACCGCTCTTTCCGGAAAACAGATGACACCGGCCGGCGCAACGGAAATCCTTGAGGTTCTGGGAAAAGAGGAGTCTCTTGCCCGCATCAACAAAGCGATTGAGAAATTATCCAAATGATATATAATGATTCACAAAAAAAAGCGGTGATGCATACCACCGGCCCCATGATGGTCCTTGCCGGACCGGGGTCGGGGAAAACCGCAGTGATTACGGGGCGGACCTGCCAGCTTGTAACGAGCGGCATTTCCGCCTCTCGTATTCTTGTCGTAACATTTACGCGTGCGGCGGCAAAAGAGATGAAGGAGCGGTATTTGAAGGCGATGGGAAAGACGAGTACCCAGGTCACCTTTGGAACGTTCCACGGGGTATTCTACGCGATTCTGCGCCATACGTACCGCATGTCCGGCAACAATATTTTAAGCGAGGAAGAGAAAAAGCGGCTGATGCGCGAGCTGGTCAACCACTATGCCAGAGACCTGGAGGAAGAGGATCTCGAGGAAAATCTGGCGCGCGAAATCAGCACTGTGAAGAACAATCAGATCCCGCTGGAACATTACTATTCCGCCTGTATGCCGCAGGAAAAATTTCGCGAAATCATATGAGGCGTATGAGAAATGGCGGAAGGAGAACAAAAAAACTCGATTTCGACGATCTGATGGTGCAGTGCAAACGTCTCTTTCTGGAGCGGCAGGAGGTCCTCCGCGCCTGGCAGCAGAAATTTCAGTATATCCTGATTGACGAGTTTCAGGACATCAGCCCCGTGCAGTATGAGATTGTGCGGATGCTGGCGCTGCCGGAAAATAACCTCTTTATTGTCGGGGATGACGATCAGTCGATTTATCAGTTCCGCGGGGCCAAGCCGGAGATCATGCTGAATTTTCCGAAAGATTACCCGGGCGCGGCGCAGGTAGTGCTCGATAAAAATTACCGTAGTACGGAATTTATCGTGAAGCGGTCCCAATGCCTGATCCACCACAACAAAAAGCGGTATGAAAAGGCGATTTCCACCAACAACGAGAAAGGCGCTCCGGTTGCAATCCGGGGATATAAGAACCCGCGCGAGGAGATGCGTGCCGTTGCCGAGGAGCTGCGGGAGGCGGAGAAAAACGGCTGTCCGTATGAAGAGATGGCGCTTTTGTTCCGCACGAATCTTGGCTGCCGGACAGCAGTAGAGAAACTGATGGAAGCACAGATCCCGTTCCAGATGCGGGATGCCCTGCCGGATCTCTATGACCACTGGATTGCGAAAGATCTGCTGACGTATCTGAATCTTGCGATGGGAAGCCGGAAGCGCGGCGAGTTTTTAAAGATTGCCAACCGCCCGAACCGTTATTTGTCGCGGGATGCCTTTGAGGAGGCGACTGTTTCGTTCGATGCACTTCTGGAATATTACGAAGAAAAAGACTGGATGTGCCAGCGGATCCGCAAACTGGAGCAGGATATCACGACACTGACGCATTTATCGCCGTTCGGCGCGGTCAATTACATCCGCTATGCGATCGGCTATGAACAGTATGTGAAGGAATATGCTGCATACCGACATCTGAAAGAGGATGATCTGATTTCCGTTTTGGACGAGCTGCAGGAGGCGGCAAAGAGCCAGAAAAGCATCGAGGGCTGGTTTGCACATATTGAGGAATACCAGCAGAAGATGAAGGAAAAACAGAAGCAGCGCGCAGAGAGTGCGGAAGGAGTTATGGTTTCCACCCTGCACAGCGTCAAGGGACTCGAGTACGACAAGGTCTATCTTCTTGACGTCAACGAGGGCGTAATGCCGTATCAGAAAGCAGTCCTTGCGGAGGCGATCGAGGAGGAGCGGCGGATGTTCTACGTCGGAATGACGCGCGCCCGGAAAGAGCTGACGCTCTGTTACGTGGAGGAACGGTTTGAAAAGAAAGTCGAGCCGTCCCGGTTCCTGGACGAGGTGATCCAGTAAATTTGTACTGTTGTGAAAGATGTTGAAAATAAATTTACTAATTGATAAAATTTTAACAAATAATACATTGACAAAGTTTTAACAATGAAGTATAGTAATGCATGTAAGCGGGAACAATAAGATGACCGCAAAGCGAGGAGGAAAACATTATGAAAATTTTATTTTACGATACCCAGAACTACGACAGAGAATCTTTCGACCGAACCAAAGAGCAGTTTCCGGAAATTGAAGTGGAATATTTAAAAACCGGCCTTGCTGCAAGAACCGCTTCCCTGGCAAAGGGCTACGATGCCGTGTGCGCCTTCGTAAACTCCGATGTCGGAACAAAAACTGTAGAAGCACTGCATGAGGCAGGCGTCAAGCTGATCCTGATGCGCTGCGCAGGCTTCAACAACGTAGATTTAAAGACAGCTGCAAAATACGGCATTGATGTACGCCGTGTACCGGGTTACTCCCCGGAGGCTGTAGCTGAGCATGCGATGACACTGGCCATGACGGTCAACCGCCACATGCACAAAGCATATACGAAAGTAAGAGAAAACGACTTCAGCCTGGGCGGACTGATGGGATTTAACTTCTATCAGAAGACCGCCGGAATCGTCGGAACCGGAAAAATCGGTGCGGCTATGGCAAGAATCTGCCGCGGTTTCGGCATGAAAGTCATTGCTTACGATGTATACCAGAATGAATCCTTAAAAGATTTTGTTACGTACGTAACTCTTGATGAACTGCTGGCACAGAGTGATCTGATCTCCCTGCACTGCCCGCTGATGGACAGCACATACCACATGATCAACCGCGAGAGCATCAAAAGATGAAAGACGGCGTGATCCTGGTCAATACGTCCCGCGGAGGTCTGGTAAAGACAGACGACCTGATCGAGGGAATCCGTGCAAGAAAATTCTTCGGCGTCGGCCTTGACGTATACGAGGAGGAAACCCCGAACGTATTCGAGGACCGTTCCGATGAGATTCTGGAGCACTCCACCACAGCACGTCTCCTGTCCTTCCCGAACGTTATGATCACTTCACATCAGGGATTCTTCACCGAGGAAGCACTGCGTGCGATTGCAGAGACCACACTGCAGAATGCGCTGGATTTCGAGGCAGGAAAAGAGACCCCGAACATTGTCCGTGCATAATGGAAATCCACTAGAAAACAGTTATCTTATAAGAGAACAAGAGACAACCCATTTTCGGCGGGTTGTCTCTTTTAAATTATGAGAAAATAGTGTATGATGGTAGATAGCAGAAAAAACGGCCAGAGAAAAACACTGGCCGGATACAAAAGGAGAGCAGGATTTTATGGACTGTAAAGAAGCAGAAAAATTAATACAGCCATACGTGCAGGGAAATATGCCGGAGAAAGAGATGGAACCGTTTATTTCCCATATCCGGAAATGCCATACATGCCACGAGGAACTGGAGACATATTTTATTGTGAACCGTGCGATGGCATATTTCGAGGATGACGCGCCCGATTCCTACAATCTGACAGGACTTCTGGAACGCGATCTGGAGAAAAAAGAGGAAGAAGCGAGATACCGCCGGTACAAAGATACGTTTTTCCGGGTGCTGATGCTGATTCTCGTTCTGTTTCTGGTGCTCCTGGCTCTGCACTATTTTGAAGTGATAGAATTACCCTGGCTGAAAGGATTATTATGAGTGATAAAATCGTATTACTGGACGGACACAGTATTCTGAACCGGGCTTTTTACGGCGTACCGGATCTGTCCAATGCAGAAGGACTGCACACGAACGCCGTATATGGATTCCTGAATATTCTGTTAAAATTCTCGAATGAGGAGCAGCCGCAGTATCTTGCCGTGGCGTTTGACCTCCATGCACCGACATTCCGCCACAAAATGTATGACCAGTACAAGGGAACGAGAAAGCCGATGCCGCAGGAACTGCGCGAACAGGTCCCCGGTGATCCAGGAAGTGCTCGCAGCAATGGACATTGAGATTGTCACAAAAGAGGGCTATGAGGCGGATGATATCTTAGGAACGCTCGGCCGCAAATGCGAGGCGGAAGGGATGGAAGTTACGATCGTATCCGGAGACCGCGACCTGCTGCAGCTTGCAACGGACCACATTCTGATCCGGATTCCAAAGACCGTAAAGCGTGTGACGACGATTGAAAATTACCACACGGCAGAGGTGCTGGAAAAATACAGTCTTCTCCCGAAACAGATCATCGATCTGAAAGCGCTGATGGGCGATACCGCAGACAATATCCCGGGTCTGCCGGGTGTCGGAGAGAAAACCGCGACGAAAATCCTGCTGCAGTACGAGACACTGGAAAATGCGCATGCACATTTCGAGGAGATCAAACCGAACAAGGCAAAAGAGGCGATGCGAGATCATTATGATCTGGCGGAATTAAGCAAAAAACTTGCAACGATTGATACCGATGCGCCGGTGGAGCTCGACCGTGAAAAAGCGGCACTCTCGAATTTTTATACATCAAAAGCGTATGAGATGTTCAAACGTCTGGAGTTTAAAAACCTGCTGGGCCGCTTCGAGGAGACGAATGCAGAACCAGAGGATGCCGTCTTTCTGCGCACCGTAACGGATTTTTCCGAGGCGGAAGAACTCTTTGGAACCATCGCGAAGGAGGAGAAGGCAGGAGCCGCTCTTCTGACAGAAGAAACCCCGAAGGACGGACCGATGGCAGATCGGAGCCGTTCACTTGTCGGTATGGCAGTTGCGTATGGAAGCGGAGAGCCGGATGTTGTTTACTTCCCAGCAGAAGGTTTCCTGACCGGAGATTATTTAAAAGAAAAATTGACTGAGCTGCAGAAGCAGGATTCCGGTTTCTGCGTCATGGACGGAAAGAATTTCTGAAGGATATGCCGGACGCCGATGAAGCCCATCTGTTTGATGCCGGAATTGCCGCGTATTTATTAAATCCATTGAAATCACAGTATTCGTACGATGATATCGTAAAAGAGTACGTACACTGCTATGTGCCGGCAGTGGAAGAGATCTTCGGCGGAAGCAAGATTCCGGCCGCAGGAAAGATGACGCCGGAACAGCAGGAGTCGTATGCAGGTCATCAGGCGTATGCTGTATTTGCCGCACAGGAAAACATGGAAAGCTGCTGAAGGAGCAGGGCATGTGGGATCTGTACCGGAATGTGGAGATTCCGCTGGTGTTTACGCTCCGTCAGATGGAAGCGGATGGAATCGCCGCAGAAAAAGAAGCACTTTCCGTTTACGGAGCTGAGCTGGCGGAGCGGATCGGAGAGCTGGAGGCACAGATCTACGAGGAGGCCGGCGAGGAGTTCAACATCAATTCCCCGAAGCAGCTCGGCGTGATTCTGTTTGAAAAGCTGCAGCTTCCGGGCGGCAAAAAGACCAAGACGGGTTATTCCACCGCCGCCGATGTGCTCGAAAAGCTCGCACCGGATCACAAACTCGTTGCCGATATTCTGGAGTACCGCCAGCTTGCCAAACTGAAATCGACGTACGCCGACGGTCTGCAGGCGTGATCGGGAAAGATGGAAGAATCCATTCGACATTTAACCAGACCATCACCGCGACCGGCCGCATCAGCAGTACCGATCCGAATCTGCAGAACATTCCGGTGCGGATGGAGCTTGGCCGTCTGATCCGGAAAGCCTTCGTGCCAAAGCCTGGCTGTGTCTTTCTGGATGCCGACTATTCCCAGATTGAGCTCCGCGTGCTGGCCCACATGTCGGGCGATGAAAACCTGATCGAGGCGTACCGCGAGGCGGAGGATATCCACCGCATGACGCATCGAAAGTGTTCCATGTGCCGCTTGAAGAGGTAACACCGCTGCAGAGAAGAAATGCGAAGGCGGTCAACTTCGGTATCGTATACGGCATCAGTTCGTTCGGTCTGGGCCAGGATCTCGGCATCAGCCGGAAAGAGGCAGAGGCCTATATCCAGCAGTATTTCGAGACGTATCCGGGTATCCATGAGTTTTTTGAACCGCTGCGTAGAGGATGCCAAAGAGAAAGGCTATTCCGTGACGATGTTCGGACGCAGACGGCCGATGCCGGAGCTGAAATCGAGCAACTTTATGCAGCGGTCATTCGGCGAGCGCGTTGCGATGAATGCGCCGATCCAGGGAACGGCGGCGGATATTATTAAAATAGCGATGATCCGCGTGGCGAAACGGCTGAAAGAGGAGCAGTTAAAGACCAGACTTCTTCTTCAGGTACACGATGAGCTGCTGCTGGAAGTGCCGGAAGACGAGCTCGAAAAGGCAGAACAGATCCTGGAAGAGGAGATGACCGGGGCAGCACATCTGGCTGTCAAACTCGAGATCGATATGCACACAGGAAACAACTGGTACGAGGCGAAATAGCGCACTCATACCAGGAGCGAAAGGATACAAAAGAATGAAAGTTTTTGGAATTACAGGCGGCGTGGGCGCCGGAAAAAGCGAAGTGCTCACGTACCTTGGACAGAATTATGATGCAACGGTGATCCAGGCGGACGAGGCAGGTTACCTTGTGATGCTGCCGGGCGGCGAATGCTATGGAGAGATTGTGAAGCTGTTCGGCAGACAGATCACCACAGAGACCGGCGAACTTGACCGGAAACGGATTGCTGAGATCGTTTTTCAGGACGAAGAAAAGTTAAAAGCCCTGAATGCGATCGTTCATCCGGCGGTAAAACGGTATATCAAAAAAGCCATTGCAGCCGCGGAAAAAGCAGGGACGGAATACGTCTTTGTGGAGGCCGCACTCTTAATCGAAGAAAAATATGATGAAATTTGTGATGAACTGTGGTATATTTATGCGGATGAAGAAGTCCGGAAGGAGCGATTGATCGAAGGACGCGGCTATTCCGAGAAGAAAGTTCGCGAAATCATGGCAAATCAGCTTTCCGAGGATGAATTCAGCAGCCACTGCGATTTTGAAATCGACAACAGCGGCGATTTTGAGGAAACAAAAAAAACAGTTAGACCATAGGATGAAAAAAATATGAAACTTTGTAGTATTGCAAGTGGTTCGAGCGGAAACTGCATTTTCGCGGGAAGCGAGACCACAAGCCTTCTGATCGATGCGGGCATCAGCGGAAAGCGCGTGGAGGCGGGACTGGCTGTTCTCGACCGCAGCGCGAAGGAGCTGGACGGCATTCTCGTGACACATGAGCATTCCGATCATATCCAGGGCCTTGGCGTGCTGGCGCGCCGGTATGGTATTCCGATTTACGCACGGATGGAACAATTCAGGCGATGCAGCAGACGAAGAGCCTTGGAAAGTTCCCGGAGGGGATTTTCCACACGATTCACGCGGATGACACGTTTACGCTGGGTGATATCGCCGTACATCCGTTTACGATCTCCCACGATGCGGCAGAGCCGGTCGGCTACCGCATGGAATCCGGCGGGAAATCGATTGCGAATTGCGACGGATCTTGGCGTTTACAGCGATTACACGGTTCAGAATCTGACCGGGCTGGATGCCGTTTTGTTAGAGGCAAATCACGACGAGAACATGCTTGCGGTCGGACCGTACCCGTATCCGTTAAAACAACGGATCGCCGGGGCGAAAGGCCATTTATCGAACCTGGCGGCAGGCCATCTCCTCTGCGAGATTCTGCACGACAATCTGCAGGAAGTGCTGCTCGGCCATCTGAGCAAGGAAAATAATTATGAGGCACTGGCCTTTGAAACCGTGGCCTGCGAGGTCACAACGGGTGATAATCCGTATCACTCGGGTGATTTTCATCTCGCTGTCGCTAAAAAGAAGCGAAGTATCACCGTTAATTGAGGTTTAAATATACATTTTTAGAGCTACATACCATGTTTTTCGCAAGGCCGCCATTACCGGTTTTTCCGGGGCTTTGACATAAAACTAGAAAAAGGAGAATGGAAACATGAAGAAGACAATTATCACTGTCGTAGGCAAGGACACCGTGGGCATTATCGCAAAGGTATGTAATTATCTGGCAGAGAACCAGGTAAACATCGAAGACATTTCTCAGACGATTGTGCAGGGATATTTCAACATGATGATGGTAACAGACGTCTCCAAGAGCGAGAAATCCAACGCAGAGCTTGCAAAAGATCTGGAGGAGCTTGGAAGTTCCATCGGCGTTGTCATCCGCTGCCAGCATGAAGATATTTTCAATATGATGCACCGTATCTAAAGCGAAGGAGAAAAACGACATGATAAATCTGTTTGAAGTAAAGGAAACGAACGAGATGATCGAAAAAGAGAATCTGGACGTTCGTACCATTACCCTTGGAATCAGTCTTATGGACTGTATCGACTCCAATCTTGACAAGCTGAACCGCAAAATCTACGACAAAATCACGACGACTGCCAGAAATCTGGTTTCCGTAGGTGAGGAGATCGAGGGCGAGTTCGGTATTCCGATTGTAAACAAGAGAATTTCCGTTACCCCGATTGCCTTAGTCGGCGCAGCAGCCTGCAGAACGCCGGAGGATTTCGTGACGATTGCACAGACTCTGGACCGTGCGGCAAAAGAAGTCGGGCGTCAATTTCCTCGGCGGCTATTCCGCTCTGGTAAGCAAAGGTATGACGACAGCAGATGAACTTCTGATCCGTTCTATCCCGCAGGCACTGGCTGTTACGGATTTTGTCTGCAGCTCCATCAACCTTGGCTCTACCAAAACCGGTATCAACATGGATGCTGTCAAACTGATGGGTGAGATCATCAAGAAGACGGCGGAGGCAAGCAAAGAGAACAACTGCCTTGGATGCGCAAAACTCGTTGTTTTTCTGCAATGCACCGGACGACAACCCGTTCATGGCAGGCGCTTTCCACGGCGTAACCGAGGCGGATGCCATCATCAATGTCGGCGTTTCCGGTCCTGGTGTTGTCAAACATGCTCTGGAAAAGTACGTGGCGAGAACTTTGAGGTACTCTGCGAGACGATCAAGAAGACCGCATTTAAGGTAACGCGTGTCGGCCAGCTCGTTGCACAGGAGGCTTCGAAGCGGCTGAACATTCCGTTTGGTATCATTGACCTTTCCCTGGCACCGACTCCGGCGATCGGAGATTCCGTTGCGGATATCCTTGAGGAGATCGGCCTCGAGCACGCAGGTGCACCGGGAACGACAGCGGCGCTGGCGCTTCTGAACGATCAGGTGAAAAAGGGCGGTGTTATGGCATCTTCCTATGTCGGCGGCCTCTCCGGCGCATTCATCCCGGTTTCTGAGGACCAGGGTATGATCAACGCAGTCAACGACGGCGCACTGACCATTGAAAAACTCGAGGCAATGACCTGTGTCTGCTCCGTAGGTCTTGATATGATCGCCATCCCGGGAGACACGAAAGCATCGACCATCTCCGGAATCATCGCAGATGAGCTTGCCATCGGTATGGTCAACCAGAAAACAACGGCAGTCCGCCTGATTCCGGTCATCGGAAAAGGCGTGGGCGAGACCGTAGAATTCGGCGGCCTCCTCGGCTATGCACCGATCATGCCGGTCAACAACTTCTCCTGCGAGGCATTCGTCAACAGAACAGGAAGAATCCCGGCACCGATTCATTCGTTTAAAAACTAAAGAGAAAGCTGAAAAGCCGGCAGTGATCCTGAATGGAAAGGATCGCTGCCGGCTTTTTTTTACTATCTGCGCAAATAAAAATAGTAATTTTAAGGAATGTATAGTATGATATATTACATACTGATAATTTTACTCGCAACCCATAAAAAGTGTAAGAAAAAATGAATTATTACGGGGAACTTCAGCGATAGCAGCCGTTGTTCTAGCAATACCTCTGCGGATGTGCATGTGAAGGCCGCCATAGAAAACACAAAGTATTATTTGAACAAAAACGGCAAAATGCAGACTGGCTGGCAGAAGATCGGTGGAAAATGGTATTACATGGATAAGAACGGAGCGCTGCAGGAATCTAAATGGATCAGCGGAATTTATTATGTAAAAGTCGATGGGCAGTCCGTTCGTCTGATGAAAGACCGGAAAGCTTTCCTTCCTCCCGGTAATCGCACGGATCTGGTTCATGATGAGGTACAAAACAGACTGTTCCTCAGATCTTTCGGGTATGACCTCCAGTGCCTCATGGAACTTGCGCCTGTAATGTACCCAGCACCCTGCGATCTTCAGATCTCCAAAATATGATGTTCCTCAACTTCGACTTTTCAGGCACAAAGCGGTAACATCTTGATATGGCATCTGGAAGCTGTTTTCATTCTTTTTGCCGATCTGTTTTTTCTTTTTTGGCTGCTCTTATTGGACAGCACGATCTGTTCCATCATCAGCTGCATCTTATCATTGCGGGTCTGTGTCTGTTTTGTCAGTTCCTCCATCTGATCCTGAAGACAGAGAAACAGAAGAAAATATATCTGCCGAAAGTCCATTTCCGTTTTTGATACACATCACTGGAACTTCGGGCACAGTTGCTGTTCTTTTTTTGCCTTTTAACGCTAAAAGGTAATGTTTTTCTTGTGTGCAGTAAAGTGTTAGAGTATAATAAAACCAGTTTTTTTGCATAAGTTTAGGCGGAGAATCCTGCCGTAGCAGGATCCTTTCTTACGGTGTTATTTCACAGACGTAACCATAATAGTTTTACTGCAGGGGGGGATAGAAAATGAAAACAAAAGAGATTCAGGAACTCTATCAAATAAAATTACATAGTATGGACACGATCCTGCATCAGATATCGCTTATGGATCAGGTGGAAAATGAGCAGGAGCTGTCAGAAATTATTCACTCTTTGTTGCAGGCGATTGGAAACTATACAGGGGCAGACCGGGTATATGTTTTTGACTGGGAAACTGATCAGAAGGACAGTCTGAGCAATGCATTTGAATGGTGTGCCGATGGAGTGGCACCAGAGATAGATAACCTTCAGGCAATCCCGGTCAGTTCGATGCCGAACTGGGTGAAACGATTTGAAAACAAGGAAGTAATCGTGATTCATGATCTGGAAGCGACAAAAAATTCTGAACCGGAAGAATATGAATTGTTAAAAACACAGGAAATATGTTCCTTGATTGCGGTGCCGATTTATGCCAATCATCAGATGAATGGATTCATCGGGGTAGATAATCCTGATTTGAGGCAGAATGAGATTTCCATTACACTGCTGTCTGATGTTGGCGGACATCTTGGATGTGTGAGGGAAAATCTGAAAAGTACGGTACTGTTGAAAAAGGCTCTTGATGAGGCGACAAAGAGGTCAGAGATTATTGCCGCAATTGCTACGTTGTATGTAACAATCGTACAAGCCAATGTTAAAGAGCGGACATATGAGCTTTTGAAAGGCCATGACCTTGTGCAAAAAATCCTTGGACAAAAGGGGAAAATTGATGATGTTATGGAAAGGCTTCCAACAGCATTTGCCGCCCAGGAAGAGAGAGAAAAATACCGGGAGTTTCTTGACTTTGATACATTGACAGAGAGACTTCGTAATACGAATTTTGTTTCGATTGAATTTATGGGAGTAAACGGAGAATGGCGGCTGGCCAGATTTATTGTAAAGAGCAGAGATGCACATGGAAACGCTGTGGATGTGCTTTATGTCGTACGAGATATTACGGAAGAAAAATCACGGGAACTCATGTATCAGAAACAGCTTAAGGAAAGCATGGAAGATGCTCATCGCGCGAATCTTTCAAAAACAGCCTTTCTCCGGCGTATGAGCCACGATATCCGTACACCGCTAAACGGAATCGTGGGGATGATCCATATCGCTGAAAAATATAACAATGATGTGGTCAAGTTAAGGGAATGCAGGAAGAAGGTACTTCAGTCCGCCGATTATCTGCAAAATCTGATCAACAATGTCCTGGATATCAGCAAACTGGAATCCGGTTCCCTTGTGTTGGAACATAAATCCTTTGATCTGGCAGAACTGTTAAGGAATAATCTGACGGTTGTTGCAATGAGTGCTTATGAGAATGGTGTAAGATTTGAAGGCGGCGTGGAAGCAAGCACAATCCGCCACAGATATTTGATTGGAAGTCCGGTACATCTGAGCAGGGTTTTAATGAATCTTTCTTCCAACGCGATTAAATACAATCATTTTCATGGAACAGTGAATGTTCATTGCGAAGAATTATCGGATGATGGGAATATAGCTGTTTTTCAGTTTGTATGTTCAGATACCGGTCTTGGTATGAGTGAAGAATTTCAAAAACATGCGTTTGATGCTTTTGCGCAGGAAGGCAAACAGTCAACTACAACATTCAGTGGCTCCGGTCTGGGACTTTCGATTGTCAAAGATATTGTTGAACGGATGGGTGGAACGATAGAACTGGAAAGCGAAGAAAATGTAGGAAGCACGTTTACGGTTACGGTTCCATTTGAAATAGATTATTTGGTTGAAAATAATGATTCACAGAAGGACAGCTACTCACAGGACATGGATCTGTCAGGAAAACGGGTGCTTCTTGTTGAAGATAATGTCATTAATATGGAGATAGCCATGCAATCCTGGAGGAGGAGCATCTGAACATTACAGAAGCGAAAAACGGAAAAGAGGCATTTGAAATATTTCAGAATTCCAGGTTGGATGAGTATGATGTCATCATCATGGATGTGATGATGCCGGTCATGGATGGGCTGGAAGCAACAAAAGCAATTCGTATGCTGGAACGTGAAGATGCCAAAAAGATTCCAATCATTGCCATGACGGCAAATGCTTTTGAGGAAGATCGGAAAGCATGTCTGGAGGCCGGGATGAATGAACATATTGGAAAGCCGATTGATATTCCGCAATTAAAAAGAGTGATCACAAAACTGCTGACAAAAAGGGGTAAGTAAACGCAAAAACATAATCATTCATTGAAATTAAGAAGAACTATAGCAATTTTATTAGGACTTTTGATATTTAGCAGTCACCCTGGCAGGGTGCAAAAACACAGATAACACGAAAGAAGAAACCGAAAAGCCTGTTATTACCCTCGGCAGCGACAGCTATCCACCATACAATTATCTGAATGAGGATGGTGTACCGACAGGAATTGATGTAGAACTGGCTACGGAAGCATTCAAAAGAATGGGATAACAGGTGAAGGTTGTCCAGATCAACTGGGAGGAGAAAAAAGAACTGGTGGAGAGCGGCGAGATTGATTGTATCATGGGCTGTTTTTTCTATGGAAGGACGTCTTGACGATTACCGCTGTCCAGTCCACAACCAAACCGGAAAGCATCTTTCTGAACCAGACGGATGAGAGGATCCCAAAGCTGGGAAATCTGATCATCCTGGGACACCGGGAGCTGATCTATACGTTTCTGGGAAAAGGATATGTAGATGCGGTTGCTGCACACGAGGAATCTATCGTTCAGTATAGGAAGGATTATGATGCAAGCTTCCGTATCCTGGAAGAGCCTCTGATGATCACCGGAATAGGCGTTGCTTTTGCAAAAGAGGATGACAGGGGAATCTGTGAGCAGATGGGCCAGACACAGGAAGAGATGCGTCTGGATGGCACATCCCTGAAAATCATTGAAAAAATACCTGGATGATCCCCAGAAGTATCTGGAGGTGGAGAAAAACGGATCCAGCTGCTCGGCGGTCTGATAGGAATCTGTGTAGCTGTAGTCTCTCTGTTTTATTTCTTCCACGCAGAAAAAGCAGAAGCAGAGAAAAGAATGGTGGAGATTGTAAACTATGTGAAAGTGCAGTGTTCCACTACACCCATTATAATGAATCTTCGGAATCCAAAAGTCTCCTCCGTGCCATTGAAAGTGCCAGACAGATGAGTACGAATATCGATATGGAAATAGAAAACGGCGGTCAGCTAAGCCGGGATTTCCTGAAGGAAAACCTGCAGACTCTATGGGTGGATGGTATCATTGTACTGGATGCAGAAGGAAAGACGGACTGTGAATACAGCATGGATGAGTCTCTGGCTAATGAGATTACGGAGTATCTGCAAAAAGAAATTATCATGGATTTTGCCGGATATGAAGAAAGAAGCTATTCGGAACGGTTTACCAGGGAAGATGGATCCTTTATTGACATTGCAGCCTGCGCCAGAAAAAGATGCACCGGGTATCGTTGCAATCTATTATTACACATCTCCTGAATTTGCCAGAAACTATACGCTGACGATACAGGGGCTTTTAAATGGTTATAGTATCCAGAAAGATGGAACGATTATCGTTGCAGACGACGGAATCGTTGTTGCCAGCAATAATGAGAGCCTGTTGGGACAGAATACAGCCGACAACGAAGTTGTTCAGGCAATGAAAAGCATACAGACAGTCAGCATATCTATCATTTTAGGAAGGAAGGAATTGGATGTTATGGAATCATGCTGAAACAGCGTGATTATTATATCTACGCATATCTTCCGGATACGGAAGTGTTTTGTAATCTTCCATTAAGTGTTATAGGTGTTATTTTTCTTTATTTTCTGATGTCCGGCATATTCTGGTTCTGGACATACAGAACCAATCTGGCGTACCGGAAACAAGAATTTGAAAAAGATGAAAAATATAAAGCAGAACTTCTGACAGCAGCAAAAAAGGCAGAAGCCGCCAATGAGGCAAAAACAGAATTCCTTCATCGTATGAGCCACGATATCAGGACTCCGATTAATGGAATCTACGGTTTGATCAATATGGCAGACCATTATGCAGATGATATGGAGAAGCAGAAGGAATACAGAACAAAGGTTAAAGCGGCATCCAATCTGTTGCTGGAACTGGTAAATGATGTTCTGGACATGAGTAAGCTGGAGTCGGGTGAAGTTGTTCTGGAAGAGAGTCCATTTAATCTGAGCAAAATCTCTGAGGAAGTGCTTGTTGTAATTGAACAGATTGCTGCAGAACAGAATATCCGGATTGTATGGGAGAAAAAAGAAATCATACACCGTGATCTTATTGGAAGTCCGGGGTATGTAAAACGTGTGATGATGAATATCCTGTCCAATGCAGTGAAATATAACAGAGAAAATGGACATATTTATCTTAGCTGCATGGAAATCCCATCCGAACAGCCAGGAATGACGACAATGGAATTTATCTGCCGGGATACAGGAATCGGAATGACTGAGGAGTTCCAGAAACATATTTTTGAACCATTTGCACAGGAATATACGGGAAGCCGCACAAAGTTTGTCGGAACCGGACTGGGAATGGCCATTGCAAGGAAGCTGGTCGAGAAAATGGGTGGAACCATTACTTTTGAAAGTGAAAAAGGCGTAGGGACGACATTTGTGATCCGGGTTCCATTTAAAATAGATCCGGATGCGGATAAACGTGAAGAACAGAAGGATGTATCCGAAAAATCTATAAAGGGATTGCATATTCTTCTGGCGGAAGATAATGAGCTGAATATGGAAATCGCTGAATTTATGCTTCAGAATGAGGGCGCGGACGTGACCAAAGCATGGAATGGGCAGGAAGCGGTTGAGCTGTTCAGAAAAAGTGAACCCGGTGAATTTGATGTCATTCTTATGGACATTATGATGCCGGTAATGAATGGTTATGAAGCCACAAAGATGATCAGGTCTCTGGACAGAGAGGAAGCAAAGGAGGTACCGATCATTGCAATGACAGCAAATGCCTTCACGGAGGACAGAATAAGAGCAAAAGAAGCAGGAATGGATGAACATGTTGCTAAGCCTGTTGATGTGGAATTACTGAATAAAAGTAATTCATAAATTGGTGGGGTGATGAAAAATTAGGAATTGCTGGATATATTGACAGGGCAAATGAAGGAGAACTTGTAATGAAAAAATAAAATGGAACAGAGTTTTGGCTGTACTTTTGGCAATGGTGACAGCCGTATCACTACTGTCAGCATGTGGCAGTAAAAGTGCAGAGAAAGAAGATGCAGACACAATCACGGTGTACTTATGGAGCACAAGCCTGTATGAAAAATATGCACCATACATCCAGAAACAGCTCCCGGATATCAATGTTGAATTTGTTGTAGGCAACAACGATCTTGATTTCTACAGATTTCTGAATGAAAATGGTGGATTGCCGGATATTATAACCTGCTGTCGCTTTTCACTTCATGATGCAAGTTCCTTGAAAGACAGCCTGATGGATCTTTCCACAACCAATGCGTCAGGCGCTGTCTATGATACATACCTTAGCAATTTTATGAACGAGGATGGAAGCGTAAACTGGCTTCCGGTGTGTGCAGATGCCCATGGCTTTGTAGTGAACAAGGATCTTTTTGAAAAATATGATATCCCGTTGCCAACAGACTATGAAAGCTTTGTCTCTGCCTGCCAGGCATTTGACAAAGTGGGAATCCGTGGGTTTACTGCAGACTATTATTATGATTACACCTGTATGGAAACACTGCAGGGATTGTCTGCTTCAGAGCTGTCTTCTGTAGACGGACGCAAGTGGCGCACCACCTACAGTGACCCGGATAATACAAATCGAGAAGGTCTGGATAGTACCGTCTGGCCGCAGGCTTTTGAACGTATGGAACAGTTTATCCAGGATACCGGTCTGAGTCAGGATGATCTGGATATGAATTATGATGACATAGTTGAAATGTATCAAAGTGGCAAGCTTGCCATGTACTTTGGCAGCTCTGCCGGTGTAAAAATGTTTCAGGATCAGGGCATCAACACAACGTTTTTTCCATTCTTTCAGGAGAACGGTGAAAAGTGGATTATGACTACGCCATATTTCCCAGATGGCTTTAAAACCCGTGATCTGACAAAAAGATGAAACACGCAGAAAGAAAGCAATGAAGGTGCTGAACACAATGCTTTCAGCGGATGCGCAGAACAGGATTGTTTATGATGGACAGGATCTGTTAAGCTACAGTCAGGATGTGGATCTTAAGCTTACAGAATATCTGAAGGATGTGAAACCTGTGATCGAAGAAAACCATATGTATATCCGTATTGCGTCAAATGAT
>ENA-OQJI01000082-OQJI01000082.1-human-gut-metagenome-genome-assembly--contig:-NODE-82-length-20738-cov-1.040318_pt1 | contig 20738 bp, 20 predicted proteins | sample MGYA00242602_ERZ504768 | MGnify/ENA primary metagenome ERZ504768 (study PRJEB26092, sample SAMD00036368) | human gut metagenome | host: Homo sapiens | study: EMG produced TPA metagenomics assembly of...
CTTCCGTTTTTCCAGTCCCGCCAGCGTCTTTTTCTGTTCCTGCTCCAGGCGCTTTCTCTTCTGCTTCAGCAGATCCAGCGCCGCCGCCACATCGAGCTCTCCATCGCTGCTCCCCTGGTAATTTGCCATATAGTTCCGCAGCTCATCCGCAAGCCCTCCTCGGTTCTGCCTTTTAACTGCCCGATCGAAGCCGTATTATCATACACAATCTCACTGACACCGCCGAGCAGCATGGAAAGATCGCCGTCCTCCACGGAGAGCACCTCGCCGTCCGTCAGGCACACCAGCTTTGCATTGGCGTTCTGCCGCCCGAAATTCCGTGTCAGGCGGAACCGTTTGCCGCCGCTTTCAAGCACCATCTCTCCCGCATAGTATGCCGGATTTTCCCATGGCTCATAACGACTGTAGACATCATTTTTTGCCGCCCGCCCCCGGCCGCGTGTCATGCCGAACAGCATGCTGCGGATGAAAGTATGGACGGTCGATTTTCCGCTCTCATTTTCCCCGCTGATGAGCTGAATCCCATCGGAAAATTCCAGTGTGCGGTTCTGCATTTTTCCAAAATTGCGGATTTCCAGTTTTTTTCTATTTTCATCTTCTATACCTCCCGCAATCTTTTTTCAGCCGTTCCTGCGTGCCGCCAGCAGCGCCTCGAGACCATAGTCGAGCGCCTTCTGTGACTGCGCATCCGTCTTTGTTTCAAACGCTTCAATATAGGCGCTGATCAGACTAGCGCCATACGTTTTCTTCAGCTGTTCCAGATCGTACGCCGGACGTGTTTCATCCTCCACGGAGATGACTCTGCCGCAGTCCAGCAGCCGTTTCGGAGAAAATTCCAGCTCGGCGGCACGGTGTCCCACAAGTTTCAGGCGGATGATTTTTCGGATCTTCCCATCCTCCCGCAGCGCCAGCTCCTGTTTCAGCTTCGTCTCCAGCGCATACTGTGTCAGATCCTCCGTCACGTTCAACACCAGATCTTCGTACTCATATCTGGCAAACGGCACAAACTGAATCCGCGTGCCGTGCTCGTCCACCGTTCCGCGGATGTAGCCGTGCGGCCCCAACTGCGTCTCATCCGTCGGTTCGAGTGCGCCTGCGTATGCCATTTTGTCGGGAATAAGAATCCCCGGCTTATGAATGTGCCCGCACGCAATATAATCAAACCCAGCCTGCGCCATGCGGCCCGGATTCCACGGCATGTGGCGGGCATCGCCGCCGTGCGCGAGCAGCAGATGATATTTCATTTTTCCCTCCGGCCGCACGCCGTCCAGCCGGTTTTCCAGAATCTCTTTTTTGTCGTAACTGCATCCGTACACCGCCGTCTTCTTCTCCGGGACTTCAACACACTCCGGCTCCGGCGACAGGAGCATTACCACGTTGTCTGCCCAGTCGAAACCGCGGTAAAAGCTCTCCCGCTTCACATAATCGTGGTTTCCGGCAATCAGCACGACGATCGTCTCCGGGATGGAAGCAAAGAGATCATTAACCTCTTTCAGTTCCCGCAGAAGCGGCTGGCACTGAAACAGATCTCCCGCAATCAGCAGAAAGTCCGTCTTTTCCCGACCGGCCAGGCGGATGATCCGCCGGAAGCTCTCCCAGATGGCCTCCCCTCGCTCCTCGCTCCAGGGAAATCCCGCATCCGGCTGCATGCCGAGATGCACATCCGCAATATGAATAAACCGCATAGGCGCATACCCCTTTCTGGATTCATTTTCTCTATTACTACAATACGGACGTCAGGTGCACCAAATCCACATTGGATTCCACTGCACCCGGCATCCGTATTTTTTAAGTTTCTATATCACTTTTCGTAATTACAGCTCGCAGTTGTTTACTGTTCTCGGGAACGGGATGACGTCGCGGATATTGCCCATTCCGGTCAGATACATGACGCATCTTTCAAATCCCAGTCCGAATCCTGCATGGTGGGTAGAACCATATTTTCTGAGGTCCAGATAGAATCCGTAATCTTCCTCAGCAAGTCCCAGCTCTTTCATACGGCCAAGCAGTTTCTCGTAGTCGTCCTCACGCTGGCTTCCGCCGATGATCTCTCCGATGCCAGGAACCAGACAGTCCATAGCGGCAACGGTCTTGTTGTCATCGTTCAGCTTCATGTAGAACGCTTTGATCTCCTTCGGATAATCGGTAACGAAAACCGGTCTCTTGAAGATCTGCTCGGTCAGATAACGCTCATGCTCGGTCTGCAGATCGCATCCCCAGTATACTTTGTAATCGAATTTGTCGTTGTTTTTCTCCAGAAGCTCGATAGCCTCGGTGTAGGTTACACGGCCGAACTCAGAATTTACGACATGGTTCAGACGCTCGATCAGTCCCTTGTCCACGAAACTGTTGAAGAACTGCATTTCTTCCGGTGCATGCTCCATAACGTAGCGGATGACATATTTCAGCATTGCCTCAGCAAGCTCCATATCGTCCTCCAGATCAGCGAAAGCGATTTCCGGCTCGATCATCCAGAACTCTGCTGCATGGCGGGTGGTGTTGGAATTTTCTGCACGGAAAGTCGGTCCGAAGGTGTAGATATTGCGGAATGCCTGTGCAAAGGTCTCGCCGTTTAACTGTCCGCTTACGGTAAGGCTTGTCTTCTTTCCGAAGAAGTCCTGTGTGAAATCAACAGCGCCGTCCTCGGTTTTCGGAATATTGTCAAGATCCATGGTGGTTACCTGGAACATCTCGCCGGCTCCCTCGCAGTCGCTGCCGGTGATCAGCGGGGTGTTGACATAAACGAAGTCTCTCTCCTGGAAGAACTGATGGATCGCATAGGCGCAGAGGGAACGAACACGGAATACTGCCTGGAAGGTGTTGGTTCTCGGACGCAGATGGGAAATGGTACGAAGGTATTCCATGGAGTGGCGTTTTTTTCTGCAGCGGGTAATCCGGTGCGGAAACGCCCTCTACGGTAATTTCTGCCGCCTGAATCTCAAACGGCTGTTTTGCCTGCGGGGTAGCAACGAGGGTACCTTTTACGATGATGCTGCGCCGACGTTCATTTTGGAAATCTCAGCGAAGTTTTCCATCTCATCGTGGTATACGATCTGCAGGGTTTCGAAATAGCTTCCGTCATGCAGAACGATGAAACCAAAGGTTTTGGAATCACGTACGCTGCGCACCCAGCCGCCTACGGTTACTTCTTTGTCCAGGTATACTTCCCGGTTTTTATAAATCTCTCGGATGGTTGTAAGTTTCATTGTCTTTTTTCTCCCTAAATATTCATAGTGCTTTCTTTATTCTAGCACTTTTTGCGTCATTAGAAAACCCCGCAAATCACTCGATCTTTACTTTTTTAATATAACTGATGAAGACATTGCCGTTCTGTGCGAACAATGCATCGCTGTCATCGTCAGAAAGTGCAGTTGTCTCGCCCGTTGCCGGGTTATACAGCCAGGAATTTCCAAAAATATCGTATCCAGTCAGAAGCAGACTCTCGTTCGCGCCGGTCTTTACAACAACGCCGTAGCCGCTGCTGATCATGTAGAGAATTTCTTCTCTTGTGCAGCCCGTCAGGTTCAGCAGTTCGTAATCATCACCGAGTGACTCCTTCAGCACGTTTTCGTCCAGAGATGCACTCTGAAATCCCGACGGCATCGTTGTCTCGTCGAGGCGCATGCCCTGCTGGCGGTTTCCGCGCTCCCACACATAGGACTGGCTGCTGTTCAGCACAACGCCGACATTCTCATCGGCAAGCTGTACGGCCTCGGCCGGGGAGCTTAAAATGGCGATCAGTTTTCCTTTTCCATATACATAGTAAAGATCTGCGCTGCCCGTGTCGTACGACATCGTAAGATCGGTCCGTAAGGTTGAATAGATATATTTCGGTGTCAGTGTCAGAAGCGACTGTGTTTTGCCGCTCGTCGAGAATTCCAGAAGGAACTGCTGCTCTCTTCTGTCGTCCACCGTTGCCAGGCGGCCCGTCACCAGTTCCTGGCTCTGCTGCTCGCCGTTCATGATGTGATCCTCCGGCGCATCCGCATAGCCGTTTTCCTGGCGTACCACGCGGTCCAGCTCCAGAAGGCCGTCCGAAATCGACACGCCTGTCACATAATAGCCGTCCTGGTGATACTCTTTTTTCACGGTTCCGTCGATGCTGACAATCCGCACCGTATGCATAGCGAAAACTTCATTGCCGGAAATATCTTTTAAAATATCGCTGTCGTTTGCCATACCATAGACAAAGTCTTCATTGATAAAGCCAAGTGCCCGGATCTTCTGTCCGTCATCCGCCGCAAAGCGCTGCGTTTCCCCGCTCTCCAGATTCATCACGGTGATGTTCATCGCACTGCTTGCATTGTCCGCATCCATCCACGCGATGCTCTCCTGGCTTTCCGATACTACAAAGCAGTCCTCCGGGATACTTTCCCGGACCACCGTCGTCGTGCCGGTTTCAATATCTACCTTACACAGGTTCTCATTCAGATAGAGATACATCTCTCTCTGCTTGTTGACGTAGGAGAGGCGGTCGAGCTGTTTTTTCAGCATCTCGTAGGAAATATCCGCCGGAACGAAAATCTCCTCGGTTGCCACATTCCGCTCGGCGCGATAATAGTAAACGGCTGCTCCCACTTCACCCTCGTGGTTTCCGCGGTTCATATAGCCATAAACAACAAACGTCACATCGCCCGCATCATCCACACGTACAATGTTGACATCATGCTCTCCGTGCTGTTCCCGGTCATCCATGCTGCCGTTCTCACGGAAGCTGAAAACGCGGATCGTCTTGTTGGCGCTGCGGTTGTAGCACCAGAGATCACCGTTTACTACAAATGCGACAATATCACCTGCCGTATTCGTCACATACTTGGTATCCTCGCCGGTCACACCGAGGTTAATGCCGGATTTCGTCAGAACACCAAGCTCCGGATCAAAGATCTGCTGTGCGCTCCGCTCGAAGTCCAGCAGAATAATCTCTCCGTCGGACTCTCGCATCCGGTAGAACTCGCTTACGGTATAATACTCCGTCTGTCCGTTCTCATCCTGCGCACTGATCATGTACTCCTGTTTGATGCTGGTCGTCGTCTCATTCGCTTCTTTGATCTGCTGCACCGGCTGCTGTACGATCGTCGGTGCGAGGCTTCCCCAGGAAATCTGGTCGAGGCTGGAATGAATGTTGACATTGAGGAACGAAGAATTATCCCCCGTCTCATCCGGCTCAAGCTGCGGAACGAGCGCTTCCGCCTGCGTTTTATCCAGGCATGTCTGCGCAAACATCTGCGTGTAGGCCAGATAATCGCCGACCTCCACGCCGTTGCGCTGTACAATGCGGGTGTAATACCAGGCAGACTGGCCGTTTCCGTAGGCAACCTCGAGCTTCAGCGTATATTCCTGATTCATCAGAATCGCGGTCTCTAACTGGAAGTCTGCTTTCAGATAGCTTCCGTCCTCGTCAAACGATTTCAGCACCGAGTTTTCAATCAGCGCTCCGCCGTCTGTGCTTTCCACCGTATAGGTCACGTTTATAATTTTCTGTCCCTTCGCATCAATTTCAAGCGTAAGCGAACGGTCCATCGGCAGCGGTGTCAGGTTTTCTCTTGTCGTTACGCCGTTCATCTCCTGGCGGTATCCGTACATGCGGTTCACTGTCGTGTCCGCGGTCTTCATGTACAGCACCGGAAGACTCGCTGCGTCCAGATCGGTCGCATTCTCCGTCGTCTCGTGGCTCATCAGGTGTGTGAACACACCGACTGATGCGGCAAAAACAAGAAAAAGGATCAGAATCCTTGCTGCTCTTTTATTCATCACGGCTCCTCCTTTTCTGTGAGGAGGTCTGCCAGTGTCGGCTTCACATGGTACGCTTCCATGCACACTTTCAGTTCTTCCGGCAGTTTTTTCGAGCCTTCCTGGCGTTTTACCGCGCGGATCAGAAGGTTCTTCGGCGTGTGCTCCATGTCGATGAACTCAAGAATCTGTGTCTCATAGCCTGCATTCTCCAGAAGCTTTGCCCGGATTCCGTCGGTCAGAAGCGCCGCCATGCGCTCTTTTAAGATGCCGTAATCCATGATCGGATACAGTTCTTTGTTTGCAATCTGGCGGTTCAGCTCATGCTGGCAGCACGGAACGGAAAGAATAACTTTTGCATTCCATTTGACGGCCTTTTCCAGCGCATAGTCAGTCGCCGTGTCGCACGCGTGCAGCGTCACCACCATATCGACCTCGTCGCGGCCGGTATAAGAAGCGATGTCACCTGATAGAAATGCAGCTTTTCATAGCCGTATTTCTCCGCCAGTCCGTTGCAGATTGCGATGACATCCTCTTTCAAGTCAAGTCCGATGATATTGACATCCAGTTTTTTCAGTTCGCGGAAGTAATAATACATCGCAAACGTCAGATACGATTTTCCGCAGCCGAAATCGAGAATCGTGATCTCGCGGTCCGATGGGAGCTGCGGCAGGATATCTTCGATGAACTCCAGAAAGCGGTTGATCTGGCGGAACTTGTCGTAGCGGGTCCGCACGATTTTGCCTTCTTTTGTCATAACACCGAGATCCTGTAAAAAAGGAACCGGGATTCCTTCTTCCAGAATATACCGTTTCTTCCGGTTGTGCGCCAGATTGACGGGTTTGCCGGTTCCTTTCATATGCGGTTTCTTTTTGATCGTCATCGTTCCCTTTTTGCTGACCAGAACGGATGCTGTGCAGGTGTCGGATTCAAGCTGCATCTGCTTGAAGGTTCCGTTCATCCAGTCGCTGATCCGGGTGATCACATCGTCTTTTGTCATATTTTTATGAAACTCCTTCGTGCCGACGGTCTCCTGGCACTGAAAGAGCAGTTTTCCTTTTATTTCAACCGGGCGTATTCTCACTTTGGACACTTCACTGTCCCCCTCTTGGGCCGCTGATCGTGATACGATACAGCCCTTCCCGGATTTCATCCTGTAATAATTTCTGTAATTCCATTTATACTCTCCAAACTTTCTGAATCGTTTGTAAACATGTGTAATAAAGCCCCTTACAACCCCGCTAATATTGTAATCTGTTTTCCGCAAAACCACAACAGAAAAATTATTAAAAATGTGTTACCCTCTTATTACTTTATAGCGCGGTTTAAAGCCACAGATTGTAATAATGTTTCCTCCTGCTCCGCCTCCGGAACATTTCATTATAAAAAAGAACGCCGATCAAATCGAGCAGTTCCTCTTCTGCCGTTTTCTCATCCTTCCCGCCGTTTTCCCTGCCGTACTGACGTGCGATATTCCGGCAGGTGTGCTCCATCATGAGCCGGTCCGGGAATTCGTCGTACATCATGCTGCCGCGGTAATCCATGCGGTCACACTCTGCCTCCACCAGCCGCTGCAGATCAGATGCCGTCCGGGAATAATACGACTGCATCCGCTGCCGTTCCCGCGCTTCCTGCTGCTCCTCCATACTTCTTCCCCATAAGGGCTTGTGCCGCAAAAAACGGCTCCGGCCGCTCCATCGGATTTCCCTGATAGGAATTTCTTCTATTTTCATACACTCTATCCTGATTCATGCCTGTTTTATTTCCTTTTTGCTCTTCCTTATACCATATGCACACCGCCGCCATTCTGCCGTTTTCCAGATCTCAAACACAATTTCACTTGCCAAAACCGCCGTTCCGTACTAAAATACAACCTGTATCTATTTTTCCGATACATCATATAGGAGTGAATATCATGAATCTGAATATGCAAGCTTTTAACATCAACACGCTGCTTGGCGGTCTCGATAAAGTCCGGGACGTCATGGGTGTTTACCAGCAGCAGCTTCTTCTGATTGTGATTGTTTTTGCCCTGCTGAACTGTTTCTTCGGCTATGCGCTCCGCAAACTCTGGAGCGTCATTCCCGGATTTTTTCTCGGCGCGGCCGCTGGTTATGCAGCGGGTACCTACACGAATCAGACCACGACGATCACCCTGGCGCTTGCCGTCGGCACCGGTCTTCTGACCGCAATCATTGCCTTCGTCCTCTACCGGATCGGACTTTTTCTTCTGATCTGCGGGCTCGTCGGCTTTTGCCTCTGGCATCTCGTTAATCCAAACGATATCACAGGTTATGGACTCGTCGCCCTCGTCGCTTTCGTGATCAGCCTGATCTGCGTTCCGTTCGAACGCATTTCCGTAATCCTGGTCACCTCCATCTGCGGCGCCCTCACGACGATCCGCATGGCATATTTCTTCAAGGACCTCGATCTGAACATGATGTTCTGGATTGTCTCTGCCATTCTCGCCGCAGCAGGCATGCTCTTCCAGTTTAAACCGTGGAAAGAGGCGGACTACTGGGAGGATGACGACGAAGAAGAACGCGAACACCGTGCAAAAGCGCGCGCCAGACGGAAGCGCAGATCCGGTTTCGACCCTCTTCCATCCAGAAAGAAGAAAAAGAAACGCCGCGGCTCCTCTTCCTCTTCTTCCGGCAACGCAAGAGATCCGTACCGCAGCTATCAGAAACCGTCGAACCGTACCCGTGTTTCGCAGAACACCATGTACGATTTCCGTTTTGTTCCGGAAGAACCTGACGATGACGACGATGAGAAAGATCTTCCGAAAATCATCCGCCGCCGGCCATCCGCAAAACCGGCCGCTCCGGAGGAGTTTGACGAAGAAGAAACATCCCCAAAAGCTTCCATGGGCGACACGAAGCCGTATACCTCTCCTTCCAAACCGCAGATCACCGAGGACGGCATCCCGGATGTCGATCTCTCCGCGATCCGGCAGCAGATTTCCGAAGAGGTACAGAGAATTTACGAAGACGATCAGAACTCGTAATCCGCACTGCAGCGCAGAAAACCCGGCAGGCAAAGGAACATTCCCTTGTCTGCCGGGTTCATTTTTTATCCTGATTTTCAGTTATAAAGATACTTCTGATTTGTCTCCAGATCGATCGTGTCTTTGTCGAGCCACTGATATCCCGTATCGATCTTCTGATCTACCGGAAGTCCCTGAATCGCGCGGACGGCCGCCACGATTGCCGCATAGCCAAGACCGTACGGATTCTGCGTTACGGTACCGTACTCGCGTCCCTCCTGGATCGCTTTCTGCTGTTTTTCACCGGAATCAAAACCGACAATCTGAATCTGCTCAGTATTTTCCATATCTGCCAGCGCATCCAGCGTCTGGTCTGCCATGTCTTCGTTCGTACAGAAGATGCCCTTCAGAGCCGGGTAGGTTTCAAGTGTATTTTTCAGCATGTCCGCGATGGATTCTTCTCCATCTCCGTAATTCACCTGAACCACTTTCACATCGGTATATTTTTCTTCGATCTCTTTTTTAAATGCTTCCACGCGCTCTACGCTGCTCTCGGTGTTGTACTGATGTGCAACAATCGCAACCTCTCCGCTGTTGCCGATGGCCTCGCAGAGATGATCTGCCGCAAGCTTTGCTGCCGCTGCGTGATCAGTCGCACATGTCGAGGTGATCAGATCACTCTCGATACCGGAATCCGCGATGATGACTGGAATCTGGCTGTCGGAAGCCTCTTCCATCTGTGCCTGTCCCGACTGCTGGTCAATGATACCAAGGATCAGCGCGTCCGGATTTTCCGAAATGACAGAGTCGATGATATTGATCTGAGAGTTGGTGTCACTTTCATTTTCCGGGCCTTCAAATGTCATATAAACTTTGTCGTTTCCGGTGTAGCCAAGCGAGGCGTTCAGATCGTCAAGTGCCTGCTGCGCACCGGCTTTTACGGCTTTCCAAAAACCGGCACTTAAGTCTTTTGCAACCACGGCGATGTAAGAGCCTTTTTCAACGTTAAGTCCATCCACGGTGTCGTACAATGCTTCCATGCCGTCTTTGTGCGGAACGGTGATTTCTATTCGTTTTTTTGTCTGCTTCTTTTCCTTCATCTCCAGAGCTTTCAGAAGATGTGGATGCACTGGCTGACTCTGCTGTAGAATCTGCGCTGGACGATGAGGCCTCCGGGCTTTCTTCTGCCGCCGGAGTTTCTGTCACTTCCTGAGACGACGATGCTGCGGTGCTCTTGTCTGTCACTGCTTCTTTCCGCATCCAGCTGCCGAGCACAGCAGGATTCCGGAAAGCAGTACTGCAATCATTCTGCGTTTCATAATTCTCCCTTTCTGCTTTGCCTGATGAATCATTTTCCATTACTTTTTACAGTTTTGTTACATAACCTTTCTCTATTATACACAAACCGTAAAAATAGTCCAGTCCTGTTTTCTTATGATTTTCTGAACTTTTTGCAATTTCACATAGTTCTGAATAGTTACACAAAGCTGTGGAAGATTTCACCTTCTGGTTTTACGGTAAACGAAAGCCGTTTGCCTGTCCGCGGATGCTTCAGCTCGAGATGATGCGCGCACAGCGCCAGAGATCCTTTCTCCTTCGCCCCATATTTTGCATCACCCGCCAGCGGATATCCCGCATGGGAAAACTGGACGCGGATCTGGTGGTGGCGGCCCGTTCCGAGGTGGATCTGCACCAGGGTTCGGTTCTCCTGTGTCCTTATCACTTCATATTCCAGCACCGCTTTTTTCGCTCCGGCGGTGCCTGGCTGTACGACGCGGGATGTGTTGCTCCGTCCGTCTTTTACAAGGAAATCCTCAAACTTCTGCACGCCCTGTTTTTCGATTTTTCCCTCACAGACGGCGAGATACTCTTTCTTCATCGTCCCGTCCTTCACCTGCCGTCCCAGTTTTCCTGCGGCGTCTTTGTTTTTCGCAAACACCAGCACGCCCTCAACCGGCTGATCGAGCCGGTGAACGACCGCCAGATATGGAATCTGAGTCCGCGCCTGACCCGGTGTTTCCGCCCTTGCCTGCTTCGCCAAATAATTCAGCAGCGCATGCTCCAGATCCATCTGTCCCATCCGCGCATTCTGCACTGCCATACCCGCGTGCTTGTGAACAACAAGAATATCGTTATCTTCCATTAAAATATCTTCTCTGCAAAATCCAGCCACTTTCTTCTCCTGTCCTGACTTCTTATTTTCGATACACGGATTTCTCCGCTGTTATGCTTTAAGAAGTATGCACCATTTCCGCCGCATCTGTCAAGAAAAACATGCCCGGCGGACGAATTACACAACACAGAAAGCGATCGCCATACCAATCATTTTTTCTGATACAGCGACCGCTTTTTCTTTATTTTCCATATTCAGTTTTTTCTCTACTTTCAAGGATTTTCACTGGTTTTCTTTCTTTACCGATCTGTGATCTTTGTTTTCGCTTTCGTTTGATATTTCAAAGATCGTTTCTCTTCCATTTCCCTGTTGTAGATTTTCTTTTTTTCGGGAAGATGTTCTTTTTCAGAGGCTTTTCCTTTGCGGTTAAGATTTCCACTCCGAAAATCTTTTCCTTAGGATTTCCTAAGATCTGCTCTGATCTCATGTTTATCAAAAGGTTTTCTTTCGAACTTCTTTTGTATGGATCTTTATCTCAGGTTTTCTTTCCTTTCGGAAGTCTCTCATCTTAAGAACATCTTCCTTTTCCCTTTTTTTCCATTCTTCTATAGAAGATTTCTCGTCTCTTTCTATGAAAATGGTTTGTTCTCTTGAAAAGGGGGTCCCAAGTCTTTCTCTTTGTACCTCTTGGTTAGGTTTTTGTTTTCTTGTTTCTTTGTGATTTTAATATAACAGATCCACCAGTATTTGTCAATACATTTTTAAAATATTTTTACTGTTTTTTTATATCACTTTTCCTTTTCTTAATTATTGTGTTTATTTTCTGAATTTTATATTGTTTTCTGATATTTTGTTTCAAATAAGTGCGCAGAAAAAGAGCTATGAAACAGACTTTTCTCCTGCCACACAGCTCTTTCTCAAATACTTATCCTCTATAATAGTTGATCAGGCATCCCTTGCGGATGATTTCTCTCTCATCATCGGTCAGCGCGCCTAACGTCATCTCGAACGGAACAAGTGCTCCGTCTTTTACAACGTACGCTTTGATCACATCGGCTTTCTCTTCCACTGCCTTGCGGATCTCCGGTACAAAGATGTAATCTCCGTTTGTAAACGGCAGATCTCTCTCCGGGATCAGGAATGGAAGCATGCCCCAGTTGATCAGGTTGGAGCGGTAGCGCTTCGTTGCATACTCGTTGGCGATGTTTGCCCAGCCGCCTAATACCTTCTGGCAGGAAGCTGCCTGCTCACGCGCAGAGCCGTCGCCCGGTTTTACAGCGAAGATGGTGGATCCGACACCGACGTTTGTCTTGTCGATATCCGGGTACTGGGTATGGATGGCTGCGAAGACCGGTTTCAGTTCCGGAAGTGCCTCTGCCGGGCAGTTTCCTTCCTGGATGGCTTTCTCTGCGACCTGTACTTCTTTTGCACGTCCCACATAAGCCGGATCTTTTTCTGGACAGGGTAAACTCTGCCAGTCCAAGCGGGTTGGAACGGAAGGAAGAAGTCTCGCCGGATGGAATCAGCTCGTCGGTTGTCGTAACCGGATCGTGGATCTCGGAAACAACCTTCAGAATCAGGTTCTCGGCAAGCTGCGGCATAGCCGGCCAGTCTTGATGTTCGGTCCGAACTGGATTTCTACAGACGGATCTGCCACACCCTTGCTGTCGAAGACACGGTTCTCGTAAATCTTCTTGTCGAAGTGGTATGCCGGTTTGGTATACGTTCCGGTAAACTCATCTGCTGCAGTCAGGAATCCCTTGTTTGCTGCGGTTGCTGCAATGGAACGTGCATCCATCAGGGCAACGGAAGAAATCTGACCGTTCTGGATCTTGGATCCCTCGCGGTTCGGGAAGTTTCTGGTGGAGTGACGGATTGAGAACGCATTGTTTGCCGGAGTATCGCCTGCGCCGAAGCACGGTCCGCAGAATGCGGTTTTTACGATCGCACCGGTTTCCAAAAGGTCTGCCAGTTTTCCGTTTCTTGCCAGCTCCATATAGATCGGGGTACTTGCCGGGTAAACACTTAAGGTGAACGCATCGTCGCCAATGCTGTGGCCTTTCAGGATATCGGCTGCGTCGCAGATGTTCTCAAATCCGCCGCCGGCGCATCCTGCGATGATTCCCTGGTCTACCAGGAGTTTTCCGTCGTGTACTTTATTTTTCAGAGTGAACGGAACTTTTCCGTCGAGGCTGATGGCTGCTTTCTTCTCTACATCGCTCAGGATGTCATCGAGGTTTGCTTTCAGCTCTTCAATGGTATAAACATTGCTCGGATGGAACGGCATCGCGATCATCGGTTTGATCTTGTCGAGTTCTACTTTTACAACGCCGTCATAGTAAGCAACCGCGCCAGGATTCAGCTCTTTGTAATCTGCGCTTCTGCCGTGGATCTGATAGAACTCGCTGATTTTCTCATCGGTTCTCCAGATGGAGGACAGACACGTTGTCTCGGTTGTCATAACGTCCACACCGATCCGGTAATCTGCGCTTAAGGAAGATACGCCAGGTCCTACGAACTCCATAACTTTGTTCTTTACGTAACCATTTGCAAAGACTGCACCGATGATGGCAAGTGCAATATCCTGCGGTCCTACGCCCGGCTGCGGTGCGCCTGTCATGTAAATTGCGATCACTCCCGGCATAGCGATATCATATGTTTTGGAGAGAAGCTGTTTTACCAGTTCCGGTCCGCCCTCGCCCATGGCCATGGTTCCGAGTGCACCGTAACGGGTGTGGGAGTCGGATCCGAGGATCATTTTTCCGCCGCCGGCAAGCATCTCGCGGGCAAACTGATGAATTACTGCCTGATGAGGCGGTACATAGACGCCGCCGTACTTTTTCGCACAGGTAAGACCAAACATGTGGTCATCTTCGTTGATGGTTCCGCCGACTGCGCAAAGGGAGTTGTGGCAGTTGGTCAGCACGTACGGTACCGGGAATTTTTCCAGTCCTGACGCGCGCGCGGTCTGAATGATTCCAAACAAAAGTAATGTCATGCGATGTAAGTTTGTCAAATTTGATCTGCAGATTTTCCATGTTGCCGGAAACATTGTGGTCTTTTAAGATTCCATAGGCAATGGTTTCTTTTGCAGCATCCGCCGGACACGGCACAGCGCCGGTACGCGCTTTGAGTTCCGCGCGGCCTTCTTCTGTATCCGGGATGATATCGATTCCGTTGACAAGGTATGCACCTGTGTTCAGTAATTCAATCATGTCGTTCCTCTCCTCTTGTTGTTGATAAAATGTTAGGGTCCAAAAAAGTCTTTTTGACCCCTTCGATACCCGGATTGCTCCGTGCTTTGCACTCCCGCAATCCTGTACGGCTCTGAACGGTTTTACAGATTTTCGCTGTTGTTCATATACGTCATGTAGCTTACGACCATCATGGCAATTTTAAAGGTCAGCGCATCGTCAAATTTACGAATGTCGAGTCCTGTGCTCTTCTCGAGCTTCTCCAGACGGTACACCAGAGTATTTCTGTGTACATAGAGCTGACGGGATGTCTCGGACACATTCAGGTTATTTTCAAAAAATTTATTGATTGTGGTCAGTGTTTCCTCATCGAACGTATCCGGCAGATTTTCGCCGAAGACTTCGGTCATAAACATTTCGCACAGCGGAATCGGGAGCTGATAGATCAGACGGCCGATGCCGAGGTTGTTGTACGGTACCACGTTTTTGTCTGCGTAGAAAATTTTTCCTACTTCGAGTGCCATCTTCGCCTCTTTGTAAGAACGCGATACACTCTTGATCTCGTTGACCGGATTTCCGTAGGAAACGCGCACCTGGGACATGGCCTCCGCATTCAGCATATCCACCAGCATTCTTGCGGTCTGGTTCATATCCTCGAAGGTGTCGGTATCCTTCAGTTCTTTTACAATGATAATGCTCTTCTCATCGACTGCGGTGATGAAATCTCTCGGTCTTGAAGCAAAGAGGCTCTTTACTGTCTCCTGTGCGCTGATGTCTTTTTCCAGCTTCGTCTCTACCATGTAAACAACGCGGCGTACATCTGTGTCGATGCGAAGCTTTTTCGCGCGATTGTAGACATCCACCAGAAGAAGATTGTCGAGAAGAAGGTTCTGGATAAAGTTGTTTTTGTCCAGACGCTCTTTGTATGCAATGATAAGATTCTGAATCTCACATACGGCAACCTTTCCGATCATATATGCATCGTCGCTGCTTCCTTTAGAAATCAGAATATACTCCACATTCTGGTTGTCATATACTTTAAAATAATGATATTCCTGTACAATCTGGCTGTCCGCAGCGGATAATACAAAAGAACGGATGCTTTCTGCATCAATCGCGGTTTCCGGGAATGTGGTCACCAGCAGAACACCATCCGTATTCGTCACACATAAATCAATTCTCGTAATATTTCTTAATTCATCAAGGGTTTTCTGTAATACCTGACTTGATACCAAATCTGCCACTTCCTTTCTCCTGGCGTATTTTACTCCAGGGTGCGTCTTATCTATAACTATAGCTTATTTTTTTCTCATTGGCAACTATTTTTTGCTTCGCAAAAGGAGGGCGGTGCATATGCAAAAAGGACCGGCATCCGAACGGATGTCGATCCTTTTCTCTATGTTTGCGCATACGCGCTGATGTTCATATGGATTAGTTGGTAATGGTGATCTCTGTCTCTTTGTCGAACAGATGAACTTTCTCCATATCCAGAGCAAATTTAACGGTATCACCGCTTCTTGCAGTTGTACGAGGATCTACGCGGGCTGTCATTGGGAAGCCTTCGCAATCGAAGTACAGGTAAACTTCTGCACCTAACAGCTCGTATACGTTGATCTTGCACTCAACTACGCTGTCTTTGGAAGTTTCGATGAACATCTGAGAATCATGTACGTTCTCAGGACGGATACCCATAACAACGGTCTTTCCGTCATATCCGCCGTCGATAACAGCTTTTGCTTTGGAAGCCGGCAGTTTCATGTTGTATTTACCAACAGTAAGAGTAACGTCGTTTCCGTTAACTTTTACTTTTGCATCCAGGAAGTTCATCTGCGGAGATCCGATGAATCCTGCAACGAACAGGTTGCCCGGTGCGTTGTACAGGTTCTGCGGGGTATCTACCTGCTGAACAACTCCGTCTTTCATAACAACGATTCTGGTACCAAGTGTCATAGCCTCGGTCTGGTCATGTGTTACGTAGATGATGGTAGCGCCCAGTCTCTCATGCAGTTTGGAAATCTCGGTACGCATCTGTACACGAAGTTTTGCATCCAGGTTTGACAGAGGCTCGTCCATAAGGAATACTTTAGGATCACGTACGATGGCACGTCCCATAGCAACACGCTGTCTCTGACCACCGGAAAGAGCTTTCGGTTTACGGTCAAGCAGTTTCTCCAGGTCAAGGATTTTAGCTGCTTCTTTAACCTGTTTGTCGATCTGATCTTTCGGAACTTTTCTCAGTTTCAGACCGAATGCCATGTTATCATATACGGTCATGTGCGGATACAGAGCGTAGTTCTGGAATACCATTGCGATATCACGGTCTTTCGGCTCTACGTCGTTTACTACTTTATCGTCAATTTTCAGAGTACCATCGGAAATCTCCTCAAGACCTGCGATCATACGAAGTGTTGTAGATTTACCACATCCAGATGGTCCTACGAAGATGATAAACTCTTTGTCAGCGATTTCCAGGTTGAAGTCTTTTACTGCTTCAAAACCGTTCGGATATCTTTTTGTAATGTGCTGTAAAGATAAACTTGCCATTTTTTGAATCCTCCCTAAATAAACATCATGCGTTTTATTATGAGTTTTGCATTTGCATCTCTCTTGCTTATGGGACTAGTATACCTTTTCTACCCGCATTCGACCATGCCACAATTACACAAACTTTCCTCCGGCAGATTGGCAATTCTGCTTTCGGATTTTCTCGAACCGTTCTCTTCTGTCCACTTTGCACAAACAAAATGTTCACTCTTATACAAAATGACGAAACGAAAAGTTTATATTCTCTTCATTGCATTTTTCTGAAAAATTCGCTATACTTTTCTATGATGTCTGCCAGCCGGAACGTTAATCGGCGGCACACTTAATTCAACAGAAAAGAGGAACAAATTATGAGTTTTTTCAGCCTGGACAGTAAGTTCTCGCAGATTATGGGCCGTGTCTTCGACCTGATGATGCTGAACATTATTTTCCTTATTATGTGTATCCCGATTGTGACAATCGGCGCCAATTTCACAGCAATGTACTACGTCACGCTGAAGATGATCAAAAATGAGGAGACGTATATCTTCCGTACCTACTGGAAATCCTTCCGCGAAAACTTCAAGCAGGCAACTGCCATCTGGCTCATCCTGCTGGCGGTTCTGATTGTTCTGATTCTTGATCTTCTGCTGGTCATGAGAATGCCGGGTACCATCACCTACCTGCGTTTTGTTTTCCTGGTACTGATCTTTTTCGAGGCCATGGTACTTTCTTATGTATTTCCGGTACTGAGCCGCTTTGACAATACTGTAAAAAACACGATCAAGAACTCCATCCTGATGGCAATCCGCCACCTGCCGTGGACCATCATGATCCTGCTCGTCAATCTCTGTCCGCTGCTGATCTATGTATTCTCCACGACAAAGATTGTCAGCTATCTGATTCTTCTGATGTTCCTTCTGGGCTTTTCTACGGTAGCGCTTGGATGCTCCTGGTTCTTCGTAAACAAAATCTTCCCATTCTATATGCCTGAGGAAGAAAAAGAGGTTCTGACACCGGAAGAAGAATCCTTGCGGGCACTGGAAGCAATGGACAGACCAAGCCCGCTGACTGAACGTTCCGATGACGCTGCTCCGGCTGAAACTACCGATGCTGCAGAAACTGCTTCGGAAGAGGAATCTGCAAGCCCGGCTGAACAGACAGAAACAGACGAAACAAACGAATAAATAAACTGCATTTCATAAACAACTCCCCGCCGGAACCGCATCTGCTGCGTGTTTCCCGGCGGGGGAGTTGTCGTTTTCTATTCTCTTTTATTTTTCAACACTTCTCAGGCATCCTGCTGTGCTTCCTCCTGTACCGCTTCCGGTACGATCATCGGAGGCATCGGTTTTTTCTCCTTTACAGCTTCATCAAACGTAATCGTAACCTTGAACAGGTCGCCGTCCAGATAAATGTTGAAGCTTCCATGCTGCAATACCGTTAGGTTCTTTGCGATTGAAAGACCCAGGCCGCTGCCCTCGGTGCTCCGGCTGACATCGCCGCGGATAAAACGCTCCGTCAGTTCATCTGCCTGGAAGTTCAGCGGGTTCTCGGAAATGTTCTTAATCGAGAGCTGAATCTTTCCGTCTTTTTTGATGGCATCCACATAAACCCGTGTTCCCGGCATGGCATATTTGCAGACATTTACGTACAGGTTCTCAAGCACGCGCCAGATGCGGCGGCTGTCCGCACGGATCAGAAGCGGTTCCGGCTGGAGAATACAGATCAGGTCGAGATTGCGGCCTTCGAACCGCTCCGCAAATTCTCCGTTCACCTGCTGTACCAGTTCATTCAGGTTCAGGTTCATGAATTCCAGTTTAATATTTCCGGAGCTGATCTTCGATGCCTCGACAAGGTCCTCCGTCAGCTGTTTCAGGCGCTGTGATTTTTTCGTCGAGTACGCGGATATAATCTTTCGCTTTCTCGTTTTCAATATTTTCCCGTTTCAGCAGATCGACATAATTAATAATAGAAGTAAGCGGTGTCTTGATATCGTGGGATACGTTGGTGATCAGATCCGCTTTTAAGCGCTCGCTCTTCATCTGCTCCTGCACTGCCGCTTTCATTCCCTCTCCGAGCGAATTGACAATTCCGGCAAGCTGAAGGTTGTCTTCCCCCTGCAGCTCCGTCAGGTCAATCTTGTAATCCAGATCGCCCGCAGCAATCTCTTTTAAGCCATGTTCAATCTGTTTTCTTCCGGATGCCTCGCGCAGCAGAAGAAGCAGCACTGCGGCATCCATCACCAGGGTAAGGAATACGCCGAACATTCCGAAGCCGCAGCAGAGAATGATCTGCACGCCGCAGAAAACGCAGAACATAAGGATCGTTCGCTCCGACTCCTGTCTGCCTTCATAGAAGGTTCTTCCGGCAGACACGATCCGGTGGCCGACGCAGTACAAAAACGACTGTTTCCAGACGTTGCGTGCTTTGATCCGGCGCACCAGTGAGCAGTACGGAATCAGTGTGATCAGAAATCCGGCGAGGATGCCCGATGCGGCCACCAGGCTTCGCCATGTATCTGCTTCATTTCCATAGGATCCGCTGTAGATGTAGTTTCCGTCAAAATTCTGGATATAATGAACGCCGCCGTAGGAAAGTTCGATGCAGACAGCAACGATTCCAACTGCTCCCATCACAATCAGGATGGCGGCTACAGCTGCGATTTCCGTGTACCACTGATCGAAAAAGTAAAGGCGGATTTCTTTGTTTTTTCCATTTCTTCCTGCCTGCAGTGTGAACAGGACCAGGCAGACCAGCGTTCCGATTCCGCCAACTGCAATCATCAGAAGAAGGAGCTGCATTTTCGGAAGCCACTGGCTGTAGATCTCACTGTACTGGGAGAAATAGTCGCTTGCTGCCAGATCCGGATCCAGTGCAACAAAGATCTTCTGATAATTATCTGCAATCTGATTGTTCAGTAGATAGCTTCTCGCTGCTTCCACGGCCGGGCTGTTTTTTCTTGTTGCATAAGAACGGACTTGGTCGGCACCGCCGGTCCGGTCAACAGCAAAGGCGAACGGATAGGGCGATTTCTGCGCAATGGCTGTTGTGTAACCATTTTTCCAGGAATCCACATTCGTATAGATATTTCCTTCTTTATCCTCCAGACAGTACCAGAGATTGGCATCGTCCGCATCGACGCTGATGCCGCTCTCCTGGTTTTTAAAAGCAGCAACTTCTTCCGTGACCCCGGAAAGTGTCATATACAGATCGCGGATGGATACCTTTTTCAGATTTGCCGCCGCGTACTCATAGAGGTACGTTCCCGCTTTCGTTTTCTGCGTTTCCAGGCTCATTCCCTGATCGTATAGATACAAAAACTGGGAGGAAACATCAGCAGGATCAATTTTTTTTCTCTTTCAGGCTTTTCACTGCATTATCGGAAGGAAAGTAGACCTCGCCGTCCGGGGAAAAGCTGTCAAACGTCTCTGCATCTGCCGCGCTCACTTCTTCGGTGAGTGCGGCTACATCCGTCTCTTCTGTTTCCTGGCTCACGTCAGTTCCATCTTCGTATGCAAGATAGGCTTCTTTGTCAATTCCGGCATCGTTCGTCGCATAATTGTCCGCAGTATACGCTGCCACCTCATTGAGGTCTGCGCTGCTGCCGTCATCGTACATCTTGACAAGCTGGTCAATGGTGTACGTTGTACTTATCCCGCCGCTTCCCTCTCCATCGGTTGCAAAGGCACGGTAATCAATCTCTTTTGTTCCGTCGTATCGACCGTTTGTGCCGAATTTACTCATATCATTATAGTAGCTCATGACGTTATGAAGCTGCCGCTGCACCAGTGTGCCGCATGCGGTGGTTTCTTCAAACGCATACTTTTTTTGCTGCCGCATTCGGCGTCAGGCCGACGCTGGAAAGCATCAGTGTCTGAATGCCCCCGAACAGCGCACTGGCGGCAAAAACGATCAGCAGAAGAAAAACGATCAGCTTCCCCGTCAGGCTGTAGAGTTTTCGTTCTTTCACAATTATTCACTCCTTATTATTGTTTCTCAATCTTATACCCAATTCCCCATACAACTTTCAGATAGCGCGGCTCCTTCGGATTGATTTCGATTTTCTCGCGGATGTGACGGATATGAACCGCAACTGTATTATCCGCACCAATCGCTTCCTCGTTCCAGATACTCTCATAAATCTGCTCAATCGAAAATACCTTGCCTGGATTTTTTTACCAGCAAACAG
>ENA-OQJI01000084-OQJI01000084.1-human-gut-metagenome-genome-assembly--contig:-NODE-84-length-20735-cov-1.100786_pt1 | contig 20735 bp, 19 predicted proteins | sample MGYA00242602_ERZ504768 | MGnify/ENA primary metagenome ERZ504768 (study PRJEB26092, sample SAMD00036368) | human gut metagenome | host: Homo sapiens | study: EMG produced TPA metagenomics assembly of...
CTATTTCGTCGCTGTTCTGCGGGCATGACCACAAGAATTCGTTCGTCGGGCATGTGCACGCATCGATTTGGGGTACGCGCCGACCTGTGGTTTTGAATGCTACGGCCCGAAATCGCGGCTGCGAGGCATCCGGCTGTTTGAATTCCGCGAAAACAATCCGGTCAGCTACGTGACGCGCATGCTCACGTGGGGCGACTTGATCGGGCGCTACTCCAGCAACGAATTGCGCGTGTTCTTCGAAGACCATTGCGTGACCGATCTGATCGGCATCCGCAACGAATTGCGCCGCCCGCAGGTCACCGCCACACTGCTGGGCATCGGATCGGTAATGTGCGCCGCAGCCGGCCACGCCATCGCCAAACTATTCAAGCGCTAGGTGCGGCGACGCAAGGCGTGGCCGTCGCAACAGTCGGACAATCGCCAATCTGTGGAATGCGGAAAATCTGTGGAAAATCTGCGAAATATCAGCAGAACGTCAGTGGAACAAACTGACGCCGCGACGAGACACGCAAAACGCGTTGCCAAGCCAAGTATGACGGGAATTCGGCCATACCGCACCCAATCGAGGCGCATTCTGGCTCATCCAAATACTCGGCACACGACCATCCGCGGAACGCGATCCCAACAAATTGAAACCGTTCTTCTCCAACAACCATTCCGGATGCTGCGTGGCAATCGCAAGACCCTCTTCCAACGTAAGCGGCAAACGCTCGTCGGAATCGATCAGCTTGCGCGCCACATCGGGCTCTCGATTGATGTAGCACGTTCCCGTATGCGGCTCGACCACCAGGTAAAACGGACCTTCCGGAGGTTCGAAACCATCCTGCGGAAGAAAACTGGCGATATCGCGCGGCGGCATCGTGGTGAAACCAGCCATACGGTTGATCGACGTACGCGCGATCAACGATTCCGGGGAAACCAACTCGCGCGTAGGCACCAACAGAATCTGCGTGCCCAAATCGGAATCCTCCAACGCACGGATGAGCGGGCGCGCCAAAGCACGGAACGCGGCGGCCGACATATCGGCCACATCCGGGTAGCCCAACGCCACGATACGGTCCAACTGCTTTTGCGCTTCTTCTGATGCCTTCGACATGGCTTCCAGTGTACGCGAGCGCTCCGTCCAAAGTATGAAGCCGCCTCACGATCTTTGAATCGACCTCACGATTCCGTGATTTCGTCGCACAATCTTGAAGCTCCGTCTGCACAACTCGCGATTTGCGGTCTTTTCGCGACTTGTGCAATACGAAACCACGGGTTGCGTAGTAGGCGGTCACAACTTTGTATTGTCAGTATTGCCCGTATCGTCATCTTTCGCCCAGCTGAAGGCGATTACGGCGATCGCGGCAATATTGAGCACATTGCTGATGATTTCGACATTGGATGCCGAGAGAAGACCGGCAATGGTGATGTGCGAATATTTCAATCCCAACACGAGCCAATCCAGCGCGCAAATGGTGGTAGTGCAGATAATGAACAGCGGCGGGTAGCTGCGCGAAAGTCGCACGAATGCGATGATCATCAGTCCCAAAACGCACCACAGCGCAATCCACAGATGCGTCCCCAATGGCAGCGAGGCCTGCGTTTGCGCGGGAAGTCCGGTTACGATCTCCAATCCGCAGATGAGTGCCGCGACGGTAACGAAATACACGATCCACTGAACTGTCTGCCGAATCATCTTCAACCCCCTTACTTGAGCCACGCCACCTGATATAGCCTGCGTCAGCACTTGCGCTCCATCGCGGCGTAGCTTAAGTTCGTGCTTCGCGAAGCAAAGAATCAAGTGCGATTACAGAAAAAATGGAGTCCGGAGGCTGAGGTGGTTCGGAGCGTTATTATGGGGGTATGGTTCCGAAGAACTGCGACGATGGCGTCAATGTGGGGATTCTTGATAATGACGCATGCGCGTTGGAGATGATGCGGCTTCTGCTGCAACGGTCCGGCAGCTCGATGCATGTTGTTTGGACTGGCATGACGGCGCAACGCACGCTGGAACGGGTGACGTTCGAACAAAGTGCGGACTCGCTGTCAAAAGCCAATGTTCTTGTTATGGATCTTGCGTTGAACGGTATTTCCGGCGTCGATGTGTACCGGCAAATCAGGTGCCGCAATGCATCGTTGGGTATTGTCGGCGTGAACTCGTATCCGCTGGACCAATATCGTCAGCAGCTTGCTTCCGCCGGGGCTCAAGGGTTGTTCTCCAGGCGGGATATCTTCTCACCGGCTTTGCAAAAGCTATTCGGGAGGTGGCTTCGGGAAAACGCGCCGATTGCCCGGGCGATTTTCTTTCAGCGAGAGAATCTTATGAGCATCTTCGCATCGTTTCCGAAAAAGACGAACGGATTATTTCCAAGCGAGAACTCAACATACTTTCTATGTACACAAAAGGATTAACTACTGAAGAAATTGGAAAATATCTCAATATTTCGTGCGGAACAGCGCTTTCTCATGTTCATCATGCTTCGAAAAAATTAGGTGTGAGCAAGCGGATCGAAGCTATACGCTTTTGCCAGCAACATCATCTTATTCAAGAATAAAATAGGTGAAATTCAGAAAGTGCTGCCATGGTCGACAGTGCACTGAAAATCATCCGCAATCGAAAATATCTCTTAATTCTTATCGCAACTTGTTTGATAATGCATTGCTGTGCACTAGCTGATTTGCTTCTCCAAGCGAATGTCAGCATGAATCTCATAAATATTTTTCTGATAATTATTTCGCTGATTCCACTTGGTATTATTGCTTTTCTGCCTCGATGCGGCAGTTGGATAATTCTTGCCATTTGGTGCGTTTCGCTATTCCCCTGCGATTTGTGGAATCCTCTGCCGGAGGAATACATGATGTCATGCATGATGGCGATTGGGGCGCTTGGTTATTGTCATCTTGGGCAAAAGTTTGGCGGTTGCCGCTGTGGTGGCGGGAATGAGCTGGCTATTGCCTGCAATGGATGACAGGAAAACTGTTTCCGCGAATGTTATTTCTTCACAGGAATTGTTGTACATGGTTGCGTTGCTGGTTTTGGCTGCGCTGATCGGCGGTTTTATTCGGCAAAGTCAGGCTCAGGCGGAATTGCATGGCCTGCTTCAGCGGCAGCGTGAGAATCTTGAGATTGCACATGCCCTGCATGATTATATTTCCAACGATATAACCGATGCTTCATTGCTGCTTGGGCAGGCGCAAGAAGGCGATTTCACTCGCATTGCAGACGCGATGCAGTGCTTCGATGATGCTTCGGCGCGTTCGCATGAGCTTATTGCGCGACTTGAACCTACGCAATTTTCCGAAAAGCCGCCGCACGACGCGATATCGTACGCCACAGTTCCAAAACGTTCTTCGGCCGCCGTTTCTGGTGAGATCATGCTTAATGAATTACGGCAGACCGTGAGCGAAAAACAGGCAAATCTGACCGCGCTTGGTCTCGACGGAATAGTGTTGCTGCCAGAGATGATTCCCGGCAGCGATGATGTCGTCACTGAGCATCTTCTTCTAGGATTGGCGAGGGAACTTTTTCGAATATTGCCAAGTATGCCGACGCTCATTTTGCATACGTTCTTACAATTGAAGTTTCGTGTGACGAGTATGCGGTCAGGCTGCGCAATGCCATTGCCGCCAAACCTTCCGCGGTTTTGGATGGCACTGGTCTTTCTCGCTTCCGCAACCAGCTTGTGGAACATGGAGGTGAATTGCTTGCCGGCGTTCAAGAGGAAAATGAGATGTGCTGGTGGGTTATGGAGGCGCATATTCCCCGAAAAGCCAATGTATAAGGCGCTTCCTTTCGGTTTCCGTGAGATTCCCGGTTCCGCCAGCGCGTTCAAGCCGATACCCCAGTCTGAAACAATCTGATTGTGCACCTGACAGTTGTTTTGTATGGCAAAATGCCGTACACTATCAATATGGCTACAACATTTGGCAATAGAACATCGCGCTTGGATATTCGGCTGACTGCGGAACAGCGCGCGTTGATCGAACGCGCCGTTTCGCTAAAGGGCTCCACATTGACGCAGTGGACCGCGCAGCATTTGCTGGAAGCCGCGCAGAGGGAAATCGAAGAGGCTTCGTCGCTGAAGCTCGAAAATGAAGCGTTTGACGCGTTTTTTGCGCGCGCTTGATGAGCCTGTTCCCGCCGAAATGGCTGAGCTCATGCAGAGGGAACCTCAATGGGCATGAGTGGTGTTGATGGCACTGGCGCGGCTGCGGCACGTTTTCTTGAACCCCGACGACTGCAACCGGGTGAAGAACTCGGCTCGTTCTCTTGCAGTGTTGAGCTCATCGACGATTGGGCTGCGAAACATGCGTCTTACGCGGCAAAGCAAGGAACCGCGGTCCGTACGTATGCTTCACCACAGACGGGGATGTCGCAGGCTTTTATGCGATAAGCGCCTATTCGATCGATCGCGAGACCGTGCGGGGAGGGTGGCTTCGGCGAAATGTCCCTGCAAAAATTCCCGCGATTCTATTGGGAATGCTGGGCGTGGATTCCCGCTTTCAGAAGCGGGGCTTGGGCTGGATGTTGCTGCAGGATGCTGTGAAGAGATCTCTTGCGGTGAGCCGGCAAATTGGTTCCCGTGCGCTTGTCGTCGATCCGTATGATGATGCTTCGCGAAGTTTCTACCAGCATTTCGGTTTCCGTGAGATTCCCGGGTCTGGCAGTTTGTTCGTCAGATTAAGATCGTGAGGTCATAGGGGCCGTTTGTCTCGAATGATGGATGTTTTTATTCCAAAAAGACTTGTTCGGGGGTATTTGTGCGCCGTTGGCGAGCGCACGATTTCGGATTATGCAGAAAAAGCAGAATCGTGAGGTCGAAATTTCAAGATCGTGAGGCGGCTTCACACTTTGGGCGGAGCGCTCACGCGCACCGGAAGCCCTATCGAAATCATCAGTAATGTACTCAATATTGCCGCGATCGCCGTAATCGCCTTCAACTGGGCGAAAGACGACAATACTGGCAATACCGACAATACAAAGTCGTGACTTTTCGTTTACACGCAACATGCGATTGAGACTGTCTGCACAACTTGCGATAGGGCTGAAATCTTCGGGATATGCAGACGGAAATTGCGGATTATGCAGACAGGATATTTGATTAGGGGGTATCTGAATCTTGGAAAACCAGCAATCGGGGGTGTTTGATGGAATGAAGCCGTCTGCACATCCGTATTTTCTGGTCGTTTTATTCAGATGTGCAGACACGGAACGCGGGATGTGCAGACGGCAATTAAATATGCCACTTCTGCTACTTGGTTACACCCAAATTAATCAGACTGCCATGGTCGATTCTCGTACAACTAGTTGGCCAGGAATCTCAACATATCGAGTCCAATTTTCTGTATGTCCACGTCCCTCAGCAAGATCGTCGATCTTGTCCTTCAAAAGATCAACAGCCTTCATGCCCACTGAACGGAAATCCTGGCGAATAGTCGTTAATCCCGGATTCCAAATCTTGGAGATAGGATGATCATCGAATCCCACTACGCTGACGTCTTCGGGAACTCTTCGACCAACATCGTTAAGACCGCGGATTATACCCATCGCCAGCTCATCATTGCCCGCAAAGACAGCTGTTACATTAAAGTCCTGCCCCAGCTTTTGACCAATTTGACGACCAGTTTCGGGATTCCAATCAGCCTCAATGGGAGCCGGCGCAGGAACTCCCGCTTCCTCGCATGCTTGTCTCCATCCGTTTAATCGCGTATAGCCGCCGCCACCCCCTGGAATGGCAACATGGTATACGGTTTTATGCCCAAGCGAAAGCAAATATTTGGTCACCTCATAGCCACTCTCTCGCTCGCACAATGAAATCTGAGCAATTTCCTCTTCCCGATCGCCAGCGATCATCACCACAGGTAATTCTGGCGGAAGATATGCAAAAGCATCATTACCGACTGATCGAAATTCAACAGAATCACGCCAGCGGGGTTCTGATCAAGACATGACCGCACGCTGGATCTAAGCTTATTTCTGCTGGAGTCAGCAAGAATACCAATCGTGAGCGAATAGCCTGCTAATCGCGCTTTCTCTTCGATTCCCTCAATGCAATGCGATTGACCATACAAAGTGGTGTTTGTAGACAAAACAGCAATTGCTTTGGTCTGGTCTTTCACTAAGGCACGTGCGATCGGATTCGGACGATACCCTAACATATCGATGGCCTTAGCGATCTTTTCCCGTTTCTCAGCGCTTACTCGTTCCCTATCATTAAGGTATCGAGATACCGTAGGAACCGATACTTGCGCTAGCGCAGCAACGTCCTTAATCGAAGCAGCTTTCGTCTGCCTACTCCTGGCCATTGTTCACCTCTTCGTATGATTGCGTACTTCTCTCTCGGGAAGTGATATAAAATACAATCCTATTCCCTAAATCACCCGGAACAAACCATCTATTTCTTCAGAAAAACGAAGAACTATCCGGATGCCAACCCCTTACAGTCCACTGCATCCGGATAGTAGTATCAATTACTTCACAGCACCTCCAGTAATGCCGCTAATAATCTTTCGCTGCGTAAACGCAAAGATAATTAGCAATGGAGCACTCATCAAAATGATGTATGCGAAAATAAGGTGCCAGTTATTCAGATAAAGTCCAGCACTTGCCACGTTGTACAAGTTCAACGGCAGCAAATCCATCTTTCCGGACAAAATGAACAATGAGTAGAACACATCATTCCAGATATACAGTGTCACAAGAATCGTTGCAGTAGCTAGTGTCGGCCCAAGCAGTGGGAGAATGATCGTGAAAAAGATACGCATCGGCTTAGCACCATCCACACGAGCCGCTTCTTCCAAGGAGATCGGGATTGTTCGAATGAATCCGGTAACAAAGAAGATTACCGTTGACATGTATATGCCGATGTATACACCGACCATGCCAACCGCAGTTCCTGAAAGACCGATAATCTTCAACAGCATCATGACAGTAACCACAGCCGGAGGAAGAATCAAACCGGAGATACCCAAGGCATACACCACAGCCAGAGTCTTCGTTGTGCGACGTGCAAGAATCCACGATGCCATGGATCCAAACAACAGAGCCAAGAACACAGATGGAACCGTAACCACAATAGATCCGAAGAATGCGGAAATCATTTTACCATCTACTAGCACCGTCTTGAAATTCTCAAGAAGATGCCACTTACTTGGCAAACTCATGTTAGGCACTATGGCTTCAGCCTGCGTCTTACCTGCAGTAACTACTAGCAACCAGAACGGAATTCCCAACAAAACAGCCATAACAATGACCACTAGAATCCCATGAATAATTCCATGAACTTTTGATGGCTTATTCACCATGACCGAATCGTTGGTCTTAGGTGCAGCACCGTACGTTGCAGATGTCATAGGATCTTCGCTTCCCTTCTACGCAGGTACCAGATCAACGGCACTGCAATGATCATGACCATGATGAATAGCACAAGGCTCATCGTTGTGGACTGCGAATATAGTCCTTGGCCAAAGGTTCGCCAAATGAAGAGGTTGATGATTTCAGTGGTACTTCCAGGGCCACCTTGAGTCGTCGCTTGGACGATGTCGAAGCCATTCATAGAGCCCAGCAGAGATGTCGCCACGTTGAAAGTAAAGGCTGGGGCCAACAGCGGAAACTTAATACGCCAGAATGTTTGACGCCTATTAGCACCATCTATTGCAGCCGCTCAATCACATCAGAATCGATGGTTTTTAGACCAGCCAAGAAGATGAGCATCGATAGTCCCATCCACTTCCAGCCGTGAATGGCTGCCACAACAACGATTGTCCAAGTTGTAGATCCAAGCCAAGCTATGTCAATATTCTGTCCAGTGATAAACGACAGAATCTGGTTCAATGCGCCATCAGACTTAAGTACTGCTTGCCAAATGTAGCCTACAGCGAGTGCCGACATGATGACCGGAATGAAGAACATCGTACGAGCAAATCTATTGATTCGCGTATCTTCCTCAAGAAAGACAGCCAACAATAGTCCGAAAGTATTTTGGAATATTGCGACCAGCAACGCATAGATTAACGTAATGCGCAAGTCTCGCAACAGGTTGCCTGATTTAAAAAGCTCTATGAAGTTACTGAAACCTACGAAATTAATTGTTTTAGAATATGCCGACCAATTAGTAAAGGCATAGATTAGATTAAGGATTGTTGGGACAAAAAAGAAGATGAGGAGCATGATATAGGCAGGCAGAAGGTATCGAATCGGATAGTTCTGACGCATTAGCGCTTTCTTGCTCTTGCTTCCTCCTTCTTTTTCTGCGTTTGGCACTACTCGTGCCGCAGATTGTGTTGACATTGTTCCCCTACGCTTATCTTTTTGTTTGGAGGCTGGGCGCCGTTATTACCTGTTTTACGACGCCCAGTCAATCAGATATCTTGTTCCACTATTTATGTTCAGAAGCCCTGAACACCTTGAGCTTTGGCCAGTTGAGCGAACTGATCCTGCGTTGCCTTGGCAACGTCTTCAGGACTCTTCGTACCGTTGATCATGTCGGCCAAGTTGATGTACAGATCCGGATTGGCCACAGCCAAGGACTGCATGGAACCGACAGAATCCTTAATGGAATCAGCGGAGTCGAGCAGTGCCTGAGGAACGTTGTCAGGAGTATCCACACCCTTGATAACGGACACAATACCTTGATCTTTGACGAAAGTGGCGTAATCTTCGGTCATCCAATAGTTAATGAACTGACGAGCTGCGGCTTCTTTCTTGGAGTCACCAGTCTTAAAAGCAACAACAGAATTATTCTGTTCCGGAATCACCGTACCAATATTGCCCTCGGACGAGAGCGGGAAGAATCCGATGGTTTCATCCAGCGCTGCCTTGTCATTACTTGCTAGGGCGGCAATTTGATTAAACAGCGAATTCACGCAGATAATCATGCCGGTCTTACCATCCCACAGAGCCTGAGCTTCATCGGTATCCTTGGCGGAACCAGCGTTTTTGTTGTAGAGGCCTTCATCGAACAGAGACTTGTAGTTGCTGATGGCCGTCTGGATAGTATCATCAGTGAACTTCTCCTTGCCGGAATTCACACGATCCCACAGACCATCTTGAGCAGCTTCAGCCAGCTGAATCTGCACTGAGTACTGGGTTCCCCACTGGGAGCCACCCATTTCAAACAGTGGAGATTCCACTCCATCGATATCGGCATCCTTGATTTTCTTGGCTGCCTCAACGTATCCATCCCAACCCTTGGGAATATCTGTGATTCCCGCCTTCTCAAAGACTTTCTTGTTATAGAACACACCCATCACTGGCGGAGTGGAAACTAATGCCGCATATCGCGTACCATCTACTACGCCACCTGCATCGGCGATGCCGTCAGTGTAATTATCTACCCATGGAGCATTGTCCAGCTTCTGCAGTTTGTCTTGGGCTATGAAGCCCGCAAGCATGGACTGTGTTGGCTGCCAGAAAGCCAAATCTGGAGTATCCCCCGTCGTGGTTTTAGTCTGCACATTCTGCTCATACGGATCCGGAATAGTTTCCAGTTTGACAGTAGCGCCAGTAGCCTTCTCGAAATCACTGACAACCTTGACTGGAATCTTGTTAGAATTCTGCGCCACCCACATCGTGAGTTCAACGCCATCAAGCTTTTGTGTAGCAGTAGGCCAGTAATCCTGTGCTCCCGTGTCCGATTCACTGCTGCTATCAGCAGTAGGATTCGAGCAGCCGGCAAGAGCCATGGAAAGTGCTGCACTCGTTGCAATCACCGCCATCAGACGAGACTTTGTGAACATCTTCATTGATATCACCTTTCTTATTAATTCCTTATATGTTTTTATTTGTCGCGTTTTCTTATTCAACTTCTGCAGTCAACAGTGTGTATAAGTTGTTTCACCGCCTTCCCCTGTAAGTTGAAAAGTTCTAGAAACGTATTCATGTGGAGGAATACGCACCGTTAATACAGCCTGCTCAGAATTCCATTCCATGCTCCACGGAGTGAATTCATCCGTCACCGGGAAAATGGGCTTTACACAGATATCCTGATATTGATACTGCGGTACATGTAGCTTCGCTATCGATTGCGCTTCATTGACGTTCCTGCCCCATACCGTGATCAGAGACTGCGAATCATCGCGCAATCCCAACGCAATCACCGAATCATTCCACATAGGCATTCCCAATGGCCAGAAAGGCACCGACTGTTCAATAACTGGCTGAACGAAACGTCGGTATGCCTGAATACCGTGCCGCAGAATTGCTTTCTGCGACTTATCCATACGATTGATATATCCCGATAGGAAGAAGCGACCCAACAGTGTTGTGTTGATATTGAACGCGGTTTGCTCCGCATTCATTGACGACTGAGGATAAGCCCAGCTTGCGGCCTGTTCTGGCGCCACCATCACCGGAGCGGTTGCCGCAATAGCTGGATACAACCGATAATCCTGTTGATCGGACGTGGACTGCACCTGGAATCGGGACGTTTGTGCATAGTCCTCTCGCATCCCTCCAGAAGAACAATTCTCAAGAATTACATGGGGATATCTTCTATGTATACCATCGATCCAATCTAGATAGGCCCTGTTATGTTCAAGCATGCCGTCACCAACTGAATCGGCCTGGTAATCCGTTCCGCTGCCAGGAGAAACATTGTAATCCATCTTGAAATAACCGATGCCATAATCGTTGACAAGCCTGTCAATCACATCATCCAAATGCTTTCGGGCACTACCATCGCGCAAATCAAGAATATATCGTTCCTGCTCCACAACGCGATGCCCATTACGTTGGAAGAAAGCAGAATCTGGAAGCTTTTGAGCGACCGGCGATTTGACGCCAATAACTTCTGGCTCTAGCCAAAGCCCTGGAATCATACCAGCATCTTTAATGGCATCCATAACTTCCACGATGCCTTTGGAACCAGGAAATCTCGTCTTCGAAGGGAGCCATTCACCAACACTTGGCCACCAGTCTCCAGAATCGTCATACCATCCACAATCTACGACAAAAATTTCACAGCCAACTTCCGCAGCACCGGAAATCAGCGGCAACAGCTTCTCCGTGGTGGGATCTCCGTTGATGGTATTCATGTAATCGTTGAAGATAATGCGCGGCTGCGTCGTCGTACTATCGACTCGACGGCAAGCCCTCCTATATTGCGTAAGATTCGCAATCGCTTCCTGTTGAGTTGAGGCCAGCACAAAAGAAGCAGGAACTGTGGTGAAGCATTCATTCGGATCCAACTTCTTTGTCCACGCGTGGTTTATATTAGTGGGTCCGGATACTGCAAAGTAGCCATCTACTGTATTATTGCCCACTTCCCAGCGCCAAGCTCCGTTATGTTCAACCTGGAAAGCCCATACAGCTCCGGCATCTTTGTTTTCAAGGAACGCCAATGGTGCCATACTGCCGGTAGACCATGCACCAGTCGACACAACGGCATGCTCACCACGGGGATCATGGCCCGTCATCTCCTGTTGGAGCATTGGGAAAAAGTCATCAAGCTTTCGCTCTTGCCAACGTCCTTCACCCAGCCAATCAAAATGACCTTCCGTCAACACCCACTCGTGAGTCCAAGATGCGTTACTATGCACAGATCCCATAGGAAGCACCAAACTGGTCACAGATTCGAGAACAAGCGGGGATACGCCTTCATTGGTGATGCTTACATATGAGCGAATGACTGATGTTCCCTCCACAATTTCATATGTCATCTGCACACACGCGCAAGACTCCTCATCTTTCATATTCACATTCAACCGGTGGAGTTTATCCACCACTGTTTCCTCATATGAAACGAACCGGAGTTCCTTTCCAACAGTAGTGTGAATCAAACGATCGCAAGCAATCCAGTGTCCAGTACCAGCAAACATGATCTCAGCCAGCGGTAACGGACGAGCAAAATCACGACTCACTTCACCCGACCGCACACTTTTCATCACAACGTGATCTGCCGCATCAACCTCAAAGTAAAGCGTGACAGCACCAGTTTTCCAAGAAAAGTCCTGCACCACGACGTACCTCCCATAAATGTAGATCACCTCACTCCTCCCAGCTATGCCACTGGAACTTCAGGCGATCGGATTCGCAATTCGCAGCAGATACGGCCTCTTTACCAACTACGAACTTTTATGTCGATAAGTTCACTATAGCGCGATAACGTTTTCACGTCAACTTATAGCCAGAATTCACAGACACAATTTATATATACACAAAATGGCTTTATTCCAACGTTTTTACAATACCTATAGTCTTCATTAGTAGTATCTAAGACACTCTGATACCGTTTTTATTATAAATTAACCCTCAGGAAATCACTCCCGAGGGCCAATCCATATCATCTCGCATTACGCAAGAGACTGGTGGTACACATCTCCTACCATCACTGGATAAAACTGCACATAGTCAAGATTAGGACCAACGCCCCACGATACCGCTCCAGCGCCGACACCAGGCTCATCCCAGTTCCCCAGAACCAAAGCACTGCCACTGGTTTCAACAGTCATCGCCCGCTCTAGGAAGTTACTATCAGAATAGGTATACCGGAACGCACCTCGCGCTACTTCCTCACCATTGGCAGTTCCATCACGCACCTGCAATCCCAAATCGACAATCTGCGGATTGTAATCATGCTTACCAATGAATGCATCGTTCGAGAAGCGTACAACCATATTAACTTTCCCGCAGGAATGGTTCCCGCTGGAATCGTTACAGTTCCCCTCACAGCGTCAGCTATCTTCGGCGTATTATTCGTGTCCAAAGTAACCACGCGGGTTTGATCCCCCATGCCGAAGGCACCGCTCTCTTCAGTGACGAATTGCTTGCCGAGACCGGTCACATACGAATATCCAGAAGCATTAGATGCACTGTTCTCCCGAGTTTGCGCACCTCCTGCAAGCTGCAACGACTCGGCTTCCAATGTGATGGCATTGCTATCATCCGCAGCATCACGGCATGTGGTGATATCACGAATCGAAACAGCATCACCTGATAATTCCAGCTTATTAATTCCTTCAGATAGGGCAACGTTCACCATGGAAGACTGCAAACCGTCAGATTCAGCAGTAATTGTGGTGACCGATGTACCATTCACCGAAAGCACCATGGAATCACCCCGAGATGCAGTGTAGACAACTTTCACTGAGTGATACCCACTTTCCCAAGCATGGGCGAAAAGCTTCGCTTCGCCTCCATTCAACGAGGCGAATCCTCTGGCTCCATCTTGGTCATAGGTCAGCAGAGCACCACTTTCCAGACGGAATTGATCCGCAGGATATTCGATTCGATCCAAGGAATTATCGGAAGCCGATACTTGATAAAGCAAGAACTTATCCAGTGTGTTGTCCATCGATGATCCATGAAGTTGGATTTGATGCTGCCCTTGCTTGAGTCGCAGTAGCACCTCACCGCTTCCTCGATACAACCATTTTGCCGCCGACTTCATCGCCAGTTCAGCGCCAAAGTGTATAGTCCCAGCAGACTGTCCATCAACAGACACGTCATTATCCCCCGGAAATCCAGTATTACCACTGATCACCTGGAAACGATATATCCCATCCGCCGGAACATCCACCGTCCAAGAAGCAATCGAGCCCGTCTTGAAACTTCCAACATCACCATTGCCCGATGTCATAAAATAGTTCCAGCCATCTCCCCACGGAGTCTTAATGTAAGTCTGGGCGCCTCCTGATAGTACGGTATTTTCTACCTCTTCCACCAACAGAGCACGACCTGCAGCAGCATTGTCAATGGAAAGAACACGATCCTGATGAGGAGTCACAATCAGCTGATATGAGGCATATCGATCAACACTTGTTGTGGTCACATCTAAAGTGCCGGAAGAAATATCTACATCGGATAGCGCATTGACCACTCTAGGAGTAGCTGCAACACCATCTGGGCCAGTAAAGGCATTCTCTCTAACTTCGACATCAACTGTGCTGCCGAACAGATTCTGATCCAATCCCGTCAAATGTACAGTTACCGGAATGTTGGAACCGTCGTTCTTAACTTGATCGGCATTAGCATCGTTAGCCCCTCCATACAGCACCGTCGCTTTCTTATTAGTGCGGTCAATAGCGGCAATTCCCTGAAGGCTGTCGGCCTTATTCATGTAATCAGAAGACACTTTTACTGTCTGAGCCCCACGCAAATCACCATACCATTTGAACTGCCACCACCCTGCGTTAGCGGAATTGGCTCGAGCCATGTTGTCGGACAGGTTGCCTGCATAATTCCAATATGCCGTCTCAGCCTGCACCTTCTCATCTTCAAACATGGACTGCCATTGAATCAGCTGCCCCGGAACGCTCATATCACGCAGCTCGCCGTATTCCGTGATGTTCACGTCAATAGGATTAATTCCATACTTCTTTTCCAGTTTCCTATAGCTTTCATAATGACTGCGGAAGGAAGAAAGACTTTCCTTACCGAGTTCATGCCACACAAAAACATCAGGAAGAGTATTTTGGCTCTTAGCATGAGATAAGAAGGCACTGCTCCTATTCTGCCGGTACACACAATCACCCGGACCTGCCACACGCGCATGATCAGCAGTTGGCTTGACCTTACTAGGCTTTTCACCATTCTTGTACTGTTGCCAGATCTTCTGAATAAGCTTATATTCGGAGTCCCAATCCGAAAGAAAAGTCCTGAAAATCTTGGCACTGGCGTTGTCGCCTGACGCATACCAATTCCCGCCGTCAGGCTCATTGAAAGGAATAAAGGTGTATTGGTCAGGATGCTCAGTGTTAGCGAGGACCTTATTGATTACAATTTCCGTAACCTGTTCGTAGTCCCATACTCCATCTCCCCCGTTAGTGTAAGTGCCATACGATGGGTCGTCTACAGGGACATCGAGTACGTAAGTCCGACTATCGGATGGACGATTGCCACTGTTATAGCTCCAATCGGGATAATAATCCTGCATATAAACAGCAAGTTCATTGCCTCCATTCGAAAAGAATTGGTTCTCCAACGCAAGAGCATCACCACTAGGATGCTGAGTACCACTCGGAGGCTTCTGCGATGAATTCTCCACCTGAGCTCCATCAAGAATGGCATCCGCAGGAGAACCATCATCGCCCAATCCATACAACGTTCCCGAAGCTCCGCCTCGAAAAATTTCCAGTCTCCGTAGCAAAGTCGACGTTCAATGTTTGCATCGCTTTGCCACTACGCTCATCCGCTATCGCCGCCTGCCCTATTGCCGCGCCGCTACTAATTAGTAGCGCAGTACCGGCCACAATAGCAACTAACGCTTTATTTCGGTGACTCATATCTATTCTCCTTTGAACTACATGATTCAAAACATCCACGTTCAATGAATCATGTACCTTCATAATACGACGAAATCGTTTTTCTCAATAACTGTAAATATAAGTAATTTCAGTGGTTTTCTTATTTGAAACCGTTATCATACGTATTTTTCATAATTATACGAACGACAATCCGATCGCTCATGAAAATATAAAAAGACAATAACGACACGCGCAAGATGTCAACCAAAACACCAATGCATCCGCAGTCAATTGAATGCGCAGAGAAATCCATCCAGAAAACTTGATGACGATATCGATCTTAACAATTGCCATAAAAGTGAGATGGTTATGATCCCCGATTTGATTTTGAATTCTACGGCTGCACAACCCGTATTTCCCGTCTGCACAACTCGCGAAAAGACCGCAAAACGCAAGTTGTGCAGACGATCTGCCGCGTAGGCTAATCACCCTGCGGAATCGTAATTGAATCATTTGGTGACGGCGCTTCGCAGAACAACAGCAAGTTGATATCACGCCAATATCTGCAGCATGCCATCTTTCCTTGAAGATTCCGCCGTTTTCAAGTCATGCATTACGAAATTGCACGACCCGTTATTCGACCAGCTCTCCAAGATTCCGAAATCCTATTACGCGACCGTGCCTATTCCCAAAACTGTCGGATCCGCCATACACCACAAAACGTCGCTCACAGGGCACACCCATTTCCGGCGCAATACTATCAATCGTGGAAAACGCCTCTGGACGGAACGTCGCAGATGATTTAATCTCTATCAAATAGTATGGCTTCCCGCCTTTTTCTATGATGAGATCGATTTCCTTGCGATTGCTATCTCGCCAGTGATACAGCCTCGGACGTTTCTCCAACGCTTCATAACGTTTGATGATTTCCGTTACCACCAAATTTTCAAATAAGTTTCCCCTATGATTGCTTAAGATTAACTGTTCAGTAGATTCAATGCCAAGCAAATGCGCCGCAAGTCCAGTATCGTAAAAATAAAGCTTTGACGCTTTAGTAATCCGCTTTCCGTAATTTTTGAAATATGGTCGAAGACGAAAAGCGATGAAACTTGATCCGAGAATCGACAGCCAACTTTTTGCCGTGTCCACAGAGATACCGCAATCATTTGCGAGGCTTTCCGTATTAAGCACCTCCCCCACGCGAAGTGCCGCCAATTCCAAAAAAACATTAAACTCAGCGATCTTACGTACCCCCAATTCCTCCCGCACATCTCTGTCAACATAAGTTGAGATATAGCTTGGAAAGAAGTCGGAAGGAGCGATGCCTCTATTCGTGGATTTACATAAATCCTATTCGTGGATTTGCATAAAAGCACAGCTGAAAAGACAGACATTCCAACACAAAGGAACCGACAACGCGCACACATGGGTCGTGCGAGTCAGCATACGGGCAGACCAGCATACGGATAGGGGAACCTGCTTGTTCCGCGGTTTTCGTAAGATTGAACAACGCATGTGGCCGCCCACGAAGTCGTTTGGGGCCGGCTGGTCGACCTCAAGCGTGAAATCATACGAAACCGTTCCAGCATAAGCGAGAGGTTGTTATGTCCGAAAAGATTAAGGTCGGCATTCTCGGAGCTACGGGCATGGTCGGACAGCGCTTCGTCACGCTGCTCGAAAACCATCCGTGGTTCGAATTGGTCACCCTTGCCGCATCCGCGCACAGCGCCGGCAAGACCTACGAAGAGGCCATCGGCGGTCGCTGGAAGATGGAAACGCCGATGCCGGAATTCGTGAAGAACATGGTCGTCAAGAACGTGGCCGACGTGGAAGACGTGGTCAAAAACGTCGATTTCGTGTTCTCCGCAGTGAACATGCCGAAGGCTGAGATTCGCACCATCGAAGAGGAATACGCGAAGACCGAAACGCCGGTCGTGTCGAACAACAGCGCCCACCGTTGGACTCCGGACGTGCCGATGGTCGTGCCGGAGATCAACCCGGAGCATTATGAGGTGATTGAACACCAGCGCAAGCGCCTCGGCACCACGCACGGCTTCATCGCCGTCAAGCCGAACTGCTCCATCCAGGCCTACACCCCGGCGCTCGCCGCTTGGAAGGAATTCGAGCCGCGCGAGGTTATCGTGAGCACCTATCAGGCCATCTCCGGCGCGGGCAAGACGTTCAACGACTGGCCGGAAATGGTGGGCAACATCATTCCGTTCATCTCCGGCGAAGAGGAGAAGTCCGAGAAGGAACCGCTGAAGGTGTTCGGCCGCGTCGATGAGGAAAAGGGCGAGATCGTGCCGTTCGACGGCCCGCTGAAGATCACCTCGCAGTGTATTCGCGTGCCTGTGCTCAACGGCCACACCGCCACCGTGTTCATCAACTTCGGCAAGAACCCGACCAAGGAAGAGCTCGTCGATCGCCTGGTCAACTACACGAGCAAGGCTTCCGAGCTTGGATTGCCGCATGCGCCGAAGCAGTTCATCCAGTACCTGACCGACGACGATCGCCCGCAGGTCAAGAAGGACGTGGACTACGAGGGTGGCATGGGTGTTTCCATCGGCCGTCTGCGCGAGGATTCCATTTTCGATTGGAAGTTCGTGGGGCTCGCTCACAATACTTTGCGCGGCGCTGCCGGCGGCGCTTTGGAAAGCGCCGAAATGCTGAAGGCACTCGGCTACATCACCAAGAAGTGATAACGATCTGCATATGTCTGCAGTTACGCATGATCATGCATGATTGCACATGGTGATATCTGATTTCTGCAGAACATAATATTGCGGAGGATTGTTGATTATTCAGCAATCCTCCGCTTTTTCATTTGCAGATTATCTGCAAAAAATATCTGTAAAACAGATATGGGAAATAAAAAAGACTTGGCTGAGACGCCTCAAGCAATCCAGTCAAGTCTTTTTTCGATTGTTATTGCGCGGTATTGCGTCAGCGACCAGTACCGCCATACACCACGGCTTCCACCTGCTCGGCATCCAAGCCGTAGGCAGTGTGCAGCGCGCGGACGGCGTCCTGCAGCTGCTCGAGCGGGACCAGCGCGGCGATGCGGATTTCGGACGTGGAGATCATCAGCACATTCACGCCCTCGTCGCTCAGCGCGTTGAAGAACTTGGCAGCCAAGCCGGAGTGGGTCTTCATACCCACGCCCACCACGGCCACCTTGCCCACGTTGGCGTCGATGTCGAAGGACTGGTAGCCCAGCTCGTCCTGCTTCTCCTGCAACACATCCCGCACCTTGGCAGCGGCGGAACCCGGCACGGTGAAGGAAATATCGGCGGTGCCGGTGGAAGCGGAAGCCTGCACGATCATATCGACGTTCACGCCGGCCTCGGCCAGCAGCGTGAACACCTTGGCGGCCATGCCCGGCTCGTTCGGCACGCGGCGCACGGTGGCCAGCGATTCGGTGTTGTCGTGTGCGACGCCGGAAATGATCGGGACTTCCGGCCCCAGATCGGGGAACAGATCTCCCAAGGACTGGTTGTTGTTTTCGCTCATGTTCTTACCTTTGTTCGTAAAGTCTTAGCTTATTTTGCGTTTTCTTGCGATTGCCTGCGATGTCTCGCGATTGCCGAATGCGAATCTCAGATATCTCAGATGTTCGGCAATGTGCGCGGATCGACATCTTCCGGCACGATCAGCGTGCCGCGACGGTGGAGAAGGAGCTTCGCACATGCAACGGCATGTTGAATCGCTGCGCGTATTCCACGCAACGCAGGGCAAGCACCTTGGAGCCGCAAGAAGACATTTCCAGCATCGACTCGTAGTCGATGACGGGGATACGGCGTGCAGTCGGCACAATGCGCGGATCGGCGGTGAACACGCCATCGACGTCGGTGTAGATCTCGCATACGTCGGCGTCCAGCGCCACTGCCAAAGCCACTGCGGAGGTATCGGATCCACCTCGTCCGAGCGTGGTGGCGTCGCCACCCTCATTCACGCCCTGGAAGCCGGCCACGATGGCCACGGAACCCTTGTCGAGCGCACGACGCACGCGGTCAGGCTTCACGGCCTTGATATGCGCGGTACCGAACTGGGCGTCGGTCATGAAACCAGCCTGAGAGCCGGTGAAGGAGTAGGCGTGAGAGCCGGCCGCATGAATTGCCATTGCGAGCAAACTCATCGAAATACGCTCGCCTGCGGTCATCAGCATGTCCATCTCGCGCGCCGGCGGGTTAGAGTCGATGCTGAGCGCCTGATCGATCAGGTCGTCGGTGGTGTCTCCCATTGCGGAGACCACCACGGCCACGTCATTGCCGGCGTTCTTCGTTTCGATGATGCGTCGGGCCACGCGCTTGATCGATTCTGGGTCGGCCACGGAAGAGCCGCCAAATTTCTGCACGATGAGAGCCACAACTTATCCAATCTTCTTCAATGTGTTGCCCGCCAACATACTAAGCAGGCTGGTCAATTATAGGAAAAATCCGATTTGTCAAGCCCCTGCACGCCCAACATACGGAACAATATATGGGATCCTCGCAAATCCTCCGCGCGTTTTTTCGTACATACGTTCCGCAGGGGTCTTCCATGATCGCCCGCGCAACGTTTGCGCAATCGTCAGCATATGCCGGCAATGTAACGGATGCGGCGAATGCGACGAAGGTAATGTCAGACGACCGCACGACGCCCGGCCAGCGCACGCCCGAGCGTGATTTCGTCGGCATATTCGAGGTCGCCACCGACCGGCAGACCGCTCGCCAAGCGCGTGACCGTGATGTCGGTTTGCGAAAGCAGCTGCGAAAGGAAGCTGGTGGTCGCCTCTCCTTCCACGTTCGGATTGAGCGCGAGAATCACCTCGGTGACTTCGCTGTCTTTGAGCCGTTCGATGAGTTTGGCGATGTTGAGGTCGCTGGGCTGCACGTTGGCCATCGGATTGATGACGCCGCCGAGCACATGGTATAGGCCCCGATATTCGCGTGTGCGTTCGATGCTCATCACGTCTTTCGGTTCTTCGACCACGCAGATCACGCTATGATCGCGGCGCGGATCGGCGCAGACCGGGCATGGGCTGGCTTCGCACACGTTGCCGCAAATGTCGCAGAATCGTATTTTTTCCTTGACTTCGGTGATGGCGTCGACCAGGGTCTGCGCTTCCTCGTCGGATGCGTTGAGCAGGTAGAAGGCGATGCGTTGCGCGCCTTTCGGCCCGATGCCGGGCAGGTGCGCGAATGCGTCGATCAGTCGTTGGATGGCGCCGTCATAGGCCAGTGCCATGGTTCACCTTTCCTTGGTTTCCGTAAGATTCGCGATTATGCAGTACTTACGATTGCGTTGATTCGTCGATTTTGCTCGGTTTCGCATTTTTGCTTGCGACTGCACCGCCATCAGTCGTCGAGATTCTTCTTCTGCTGCATGTTGCGCGGGTTTTTTGCATCGTCCGGCCCGAAATCCTCGACTTTTTTCACCTCGAACAGTCGGGTCAGATCGTCCACGCTTAACGCGGTTGACGCCCCGATCGACTCGTCGCTCATGGAATATTCGTCATCTTCCGCGGCGACCTGCGGCATTGGCTGCGCCGGCGCGGAGAACTGCTGGCTCCACGGATCGGCATTCGGCTG